>RHMF01000550.1_pt1 | contig 16206 bp, 26 predicted proteins | sample 5365151 | NCBI WGS metagenome assembly RHMF01 (sample SAMN10266501, study PRJNA497801) | feces metagenome | isolation source: feces | host: Bos taurus | place: China: Prairie of Fairy Mountain | collected 2017-08-14 | reverse complement strand
GGTCGATAAAGCAATAATAACACACTATACCCACCACCACCACAAAGCGGGCAACAGGAACAAAACACCTGTTGCCCGCTTTCTTTTTGGCACAATTGCATACATTTTTACGTAATTTTCTGCATTTGTGTGCATTTTTACGCATTTGTGTGCATCCATAGTGTGCCGATGTGGTAACTTTGCAAACCGAAAACAACAAGCAAACAAACCGAAAACCTTTTATAAATCAACAATCTAACGGACATGAAAAAATTTTTCACAGACAACGTAAAAACAATCGCCATCGTGGCAATGGTGGCAGCCGTAGTATTTGGATATCTATACTACAAAAATCGCAACACAGTAGCAATAGCCGAAACAGCAACCAACGAAGAAGCTAAATAGGTTATGACTACCGAAGAGATAAACAGACGTAAAAACACAGTATTAACAAACTTTTTCACAGGTAAAAAAATTATGAGCGAATCAATCGGAAACAATGCTTTGACTCCACGCTTTGGATTCAGCATAAAGAACAACAACGCTTCGGAAAGTAAATCGGTGGCCTTATTCAGCGGCTGTTTCGACTTTACCGAACAAATCGTAAACGAACAAGTTAAAAACGGCATAGCTAAAGGTTATTCGACAATCAAAGAAGGCATCAACAGCCTTTTGTCGTCTGCCGGTTATCCCGTAGATGCAGTATTGGCAACATTGCCCGAAGACCAAAACGACGATTTGGTAATAGTGCCAAACGACAGCAAAAAGTCTATCGAAAGCTTTAAACGCTACTTCCGCAGCAACCCTCACTTCATCAAAAACATCATCGTTACCATAGGTGGCAACGACCCCAACGCTTTCAGCAGCGTTATCAACTTCCAAAACAAGATGTACCCATTCAAATCGATGGCGAAAAACGAAATCGATATGACCAAGTACTACGACCGCATGCAATACAGCCAAAACAAAATCGAAATACCATTTGCCGAAGGCGAAGTGGAAATTTCCGATCAATTGTGGATGGACATTTGCGTTCCTGCCGACACCACTTACAAGATTGTTATCGAACTATACGCATAACTTCTGTATTCCATTGTGATACTACATTCACCCTTACTCCTTTTACCGAGGCCCAGTGCCTCGGTTTTTTATAAACACTAAAAGCACTACAACAATGAAACAAAGCAAACTTAACGAGCGCTACAGCCTCAATGCCGACGGAACTGCCTCCGCCGCCACCACCACTGCCACAGCCACCACCACACAGGCTTCGACCGGCACACCATGGTATGGATACATTGGCGATTGGCTTAACGGAGTAGGCAACGTAATAGGCAGCACCAAAGAGCCTGCCGATGTAAACTACTACAACTACAGCAACAACGGCCAATCAAACTCCATGTTATGGATATTGGCAGCCGTTGCTGCAGTGGTTCTTTTGGTATTATTCACTAAAAAGTAATAACAGCAAAACCATTACAATCATGATAAACTATAAATTAAAACAAAACAACTTCAAAAATAACACCAGTTACGGTCGTTACTTTGCACAAGCCATTACCAAGGAACTGATAAATACCGAAGCTTTGGCCAAGTTGATGAAAAAACGTAACCTCCCATATAGCTCCGGTACCATAAAAGGTATTTTGGATGATATGGTTGACTGCATAAAAGAACAACTGTTGGCCGGCAACAGTGTTAAAATCGACGACCTTGCCATATTCAGCATAGGCATACGCAACATCGAAGACGGTGCCGAAACAGAAAAAGAATTCAAAGCCAACACCCATATCAAAGGCGTATACCTTACATGCCGTGCCGCCGGCGAATTGATGAGTAAAAACATGAAAGTGGAATTACAATTCAACAAAATAGCCGACTGCGACTGCGACAAAGGCGAAGAAGAACCGGAACAACCCGACAACGGTGGCAACGATAACCAAGGCGGTGGCGGCGGTTTTGCAGGATAATGATAACCTACGTAACTGCTGAAACCCTCGGCACATGCCCGGCAAGCGTGATAATGGATACAGGTACCATACAGATAAACCGCGATGTGTGGTACCGATACTCTCCGTTCGAGCAACGTTTCATCATCGAACACGAGCGAGGACACTACATGTTGCAAACCTCGAGCGAAGAACAAGCCGACCGCTATGCCCTGAGGCAGGTATACGGCACTGCACCGCAAAGCCTAAAGCAAAGCATAGGCACACTGGTGAAGATGGGCAATGCCATACCATCGGGCAGAGTGCAGGCCCTATATGCCGAAGCTCTGAAAATAGATGCCACAGCCAACAACAACCATAGAGCAACGCAAGAACTGAAAATATTAACCAAACAACAACCAACAATGAGAGCAAGCAAATACAACCAATACCACCGTGCCGACGGATTGGCCGAAGTGGTGGCCGACACAAAAGCCATAGAAACCGAAACCAAACAACCTTCGGGATTGATATACATCGATACCATTGGATGCCGTCCGGGTGTGCATATCGGACAAACATTCCTCGATTTGCAAACCTTACTGATGATGGCAATACTCATACTTTTGTGCATGATATATAAAAAGAAATAACGACACCATGAGACCGAAACAAATCAACCATAAAAACGGGGCAACCGGAAGCATAAAACCCGCCTTGGAAAAACATTCAATGTTTTTGACAAAAAGTGCCAATGATCTTGGCAAGAACATTGGCACTTCTTTGGCGGGGGCAACTGTGCAAGATGCCGACAGGGCCACAGCCGTTGCCATTGGCAGTCAAAATGCCGAAATTAACACTCGAAAGGTAACTACACCGACTACGGCAGCTACACCCTCGAACCCGGCAACCGAGGCAGTGCCCGGTACCACCACCGAGATACCATCGGCAATGGTGGAAACGGCAGCACCAAGCAGCATCACAACCCAACAACCCGAAGTAAAGACCAAAAAAGACTATACACGACTAATTTTTCAAGTGGTGATAGCGGCCTTTGCCATACATTGGTTAAGGACTATACTAACTAAGTAAAGACGCGCCAACGGCACGTCTCAGTAAAAACAATAACGAACCATGAAAACAAAACAACTGAACAACAACCATCGTGTCACCGGCAACGGCATAGCGAGAACTTGCGACCTTGGGGCACTGAAAGCGTTCCAAGACAACTACAAGAAGTCTAATGCCGACTGCGACTACACAGGCGAAGCCGAAGTGTTTTGGATAGACGGCGACAAGCGTTTAGACCTTAAAACGTTTATGAACGCCTACCTTATCGACATGATAAAATCCGACACCAATGCCAAGAACGGCTACTACGAGTTCCAGGTGAGCGATGCCAAACGCTTTAAACAGTACCTCGATGCCGCCAAAGCCATCGACACCACCAAAGTGCCTACCTACAGCACCACCGCCGGTGGCGAGCTATACCAAGCCAACGCGTATTGGAACATAAAAGTACCATTCGACCAAGGCAAACAACGAGAGCTGCTCGACGGTGCCGAAACCGAACTGCAGATAAAGGAACTGGAACGCGAACGCTCCGAAGCCCAAGCCCAACAAGCCGAAGCCGAGCTGGCAACCTACACCGCCAAAGAGCAACTGAAAACAAAACAAAACACCAAATGGATAGGCATGGCAATAGTGGCAATGTTGGTAATAATAATTCTGAAACGAACAAAGAAATAGACAACGGACAACAGACAACGGACAACAGACAACGGACAACATATAAAAACGATAATAATATGGGAATAATCAGCAACGCAATAACAGCCATAACATCGGCCATAACATCGGCCAACCAAGGATATGCGGCACGCAAAACGGCCGAAGCCGAAAGCCGATCGGCCAACAGCACATACCGAATGCTGCCACTGATAATATTGGCGGCAATAGTACTGATAATAGTAATAACCAAACAGTAGTAAAGACGCGCCAACGGCACGTCTCTTGCGCCAACGGCACGTCTCAGTAAAAACGATAACGAACCATGAAAGCGAAACAACTAAACAGCAAAAACTACACCATAGGCATACCCACGCAGTATAAGGACAGCGAGAACCTATACACCACCACCACCTCCGCCAACCAAAGCAGCAGCCTCTTTGGCGGAGTGGGCAACATGATAGACAGTATAATATCGGGAATAGGCAACGCCATAACCGACGGCATAGGCATGATAAACCGCCGCCGCGCCAACGACAATGCCACCGCTTTGGCACAAGACCAACTAAGCACCACGGGCAACACCACCACCACCATACTTGTATGTGCAGCACTGGTGGCAGTAATATATTTTTACTTTAAAAAATAAACCATGAAAGCAAAACAATTAAACAACAAGAACCAATTCAGTTTGTGGGGCTGGATAACCGGCAGCACCGATGCGGCAAACCGCGAGATGGCCGAGAACGCAGCCAACCGCCAAGCCAACGCCGTGCAAAACCATTTGGAGGCCGACACCACATTAAGCCTATACCAAATGCAACTGCAAAGCGAAGAGCAAACACAAAAAACACTCGTAACCATAGCCGTATTGGCGGCAGTGGTGGCAATAGTATACTTTATTTAAAAAACCAAAAGCCATGAACGATACACGACTAAACAACTTCGACCGCGGAGTATCGAGCGCCGACAAATTCTTAGACGTAATCAGCGATCCGCGCAAAGCCATAGCCATAGTGATAATAGTATTGCTGATAATAGGTTTGCTATGGTTTTTCAAAAGTCAGATAAGCAGTCTGTTTAGCGGAATAAAAACCCGCATAAACCAACAACAGACCTCCAACGAGATAGAACAAACCTATGGTAGCACCACGCTTACATCGTCGCAAGTAATATCGCTTGCCGACAACGTACACTCGTGCTTCGGCACCTGGTTTGGCGACAACGAGGACCAACTATATCTATACCTCGCACAGCTCAACAACCAAGCCGACTACGAACTGTTGAAAAAGACCTACGGCAACCGCAAATGCCCAAAACTATCATGCAGCACCATGCACGACCTCGAAGGAGTGATAAACTGCAACCTCGACAGCAGCGAACGCCAACACATAAAAAGCATATTGGCATCAAAAGGAATATATAACACCCAAATATTAGACTAAGATGGAAGCTACCAAACGACAAAAAGTAATACTCTACAGCCTTGGTGCAGCACTCGCCATAGTGCTTGGCATAATAGTATACCGCCGAATAAAGAACGCCAAAGGCTACACCGACACCACTGCTGCAAAATACAACTGCCGAAACGCCAACAGCGCATCGTTTCCATTGCAGAAAGGCAGCAACGGCTACCAGGTGGAACTGCTACAACGCATAAACAACGCCACATGCACCACTGAATACCAAGTGGAACCCGACGGCATCTGGGGCGAGAAAACTGAACAGGCATTCTTGGCAAACTGGGATACCAACAGGTTCAGCCAACCGGAATATGACAACTACATAGGCTACTACAACGAATACTTAAACATGTAAAACACACAAAAACCCAAAACATCATGAACGACACAACAACAAACACAAACTTCCTGGACGTGATAAACGGCAAAGAAAGCCTAAAGTTCGAATTGCAAATAGAAACAAAAAGTATAATAACCCTATGTTTGGCACTTATGGTAACGGCATTAGTTATCATAAACATAGCCAAACGCTAACATCACCACGCCATGAAAACCAGTGACTACGGAATAAACCTTATAATATCGTTCGAAGGCCTTCGACTGAAAGCCTACTACGACGAGAACGGCTACGCCATAGGCTACGGCACGCACTACTATCCCGACGGCTCGAAGGTGCAACCCGGCGACACCTGCACCAAACAGCAAGCCTACGAATATATGCAACACCACATCCGCCACGAGGTAGAACCGCACATCAACAACAAAGGCCTTACGCTGCGACAAACACAATACGACGCACTATCAAGCTTTGTATACAACATAGGCTGCGGCAACTGGGCGGGCAGCCGACTGCTGAAACTGCTAAAACAAGTGCCCGACCCTACCGACAACGACCTAAGGCAGGCATTCTTGCAATTTAGTGCAAACGGCAACTACAACCGACGAATAAAAGAATTCGAACACTTTAAAAAAAAAATGATATAACCTTTTGGCACATCGCCGGCATAGCAGCCGCCTTGGCACTGATAGGAACAGGAATATATTTAACTTTAAAACATAAAAGATAATGACAAAACCCGACAACAAAGTACAACAGATCATCAGCATTTTTGGAAAAAAGAAATGTAACTGCGGTTGCGACGGCAACCACGGCAACGGAGCTACCGTCGCATCGATGGCACACAATTTAATAACAGGCGAAGGTTTCCCAACATTGGACACAGTTGGTAACCTCGGCGACTATTACCGCGACGAAATTAACAACCGCACCTTCGAATGCGTGGAAATTACCGAAGAATACGAAGGAATAAACGGACAAGAAATTGCACAGGTAAGCGATGGCGAAGACATATCCTATATAAACATCGACAGCCTTAACGAAGGCGATTACGCAGCACTTACCGCCGGCGAACAAGTAAACAACCTATACCAAAAACAAAACGGCGAACTGATAGAAATACCATTCGAACAAGTGGCCAACGAAAACGACGTATATTTCTCCGCCGACATAAAACATGTGGTGTGCATCAACAGCGGCAACAACATGTATTATATATACACCCCCGCCGAAACATATCCGGCATTTCATTGGACTGCCACAGAACATCGCACAATAGAACTCATAGTGCCAGATGAAATAATAAAAGATTTTCAGAATAGTGAAATAGATTTAATATCCATATTTTACGAAATAGCCGACCTTTTTCGCGACACCCTTAAAGAACTATATACCGGCGACAATATTTCTTTTTACGACAAAGACCAAAATTATTTTGGAACAATCGAGTCAACTAAGAATATTGAATCATGGTTTGACGAAACAGGTCAGTTGATTTTCGATAAGCAAGAATTATACGAGTCCTTTATTCTGCATCCGGCTCCTTGCACTGGCGGTGGCGAAGAAATAAAAATAGTAGGCGAAGGCGAACCAAACTATTATACTCAAGCAAAAGTAGGCCAAAAGTATGTCGACACAGATAGCGGAGAAGAATATATTTGCGTAGAACGTAAAGACCTATACGCTCGTATTGAGAAAAAAGGTTCTACGCCTGCATTTACTGACTTAACTTCGACCAATAACGTTGCAAATATAAAAAGGTTAGAGGATGGTACCCCTTTCATTATTGTGGCAGGATCTGAAGCACGGGTAATATCTACTTATGATTTAATTGAAGATCATTTAACCGCTCAAACACATGCTACAGAGGTGTCTTTCTATATAAAAGAAGGAGTAGATAGTGCCGGCAATCTATTAACTACACAAATATACCCAGCAACTATAGAAGGACCGGTCGACGATTTTGAAGAATATATGCAGAAAATATTGGATGGATTTAAACAAGACCAATATTGCCAATATATTCTTGTAAAAACTAATTCATGGTATGTAGACGATGCTTTTAAGATATATACTCGAAATGATATTATCAACGAACCTCTTACATTACACTATTGGACAAGCTCTCGAAGTCCATTAACATCAACAGACATTTGCGAATTAATAGATTATAAAACACCACTATAAAAAAAATAATAAGACATGGACATATTTAGAAGATTTGGAAACAAACCTCTTACAGGTTACGGATTATATCATGTAATTAGTTGGATAAGAAACTCTTTTATATCAAGGACTGAAACACCAAGAGGATTAAGGTGGCTGAGTGATAACTGCTATGAAATAGGAAGTAAATATCAGCAAACTTACACCTACATAGAAGTAGAAAAGGAAACAACAATAGTAATACAAACTAACAACGACACGGTATTTGATGTACCTCATAGTTTTATTATCAACAACACGAGTCAGGAAAGTGTTACAATTTCTTTTTCAAGATCTGACAGTTCGTATGAAATAACCTCGAATAAATTCGAAATACCGGGTAACTCCATTATAGAAATAACTGTAATGGTGAAATACGACAAGAAAATAATAGTATTTCGATAAAAGAAATAATCCTACACAAACTCAAAAGGGCCATCCCTTTTGAGTTTTTTTGCCATAGTTCGAACTGACAAAATAAAAATTATAAACTACTGAAAACAACACACACACCAAATACATGAAAATACCGGAAGGAACAGAAAAGAAAGACATAGAAAGTAGAGAAAGAATAATCAAAACTTTTTATCAGAATTGGAAAAAGAAGAATCCATCTCAGCGAAAATATAATATAAATCTAAAAGATTATATCAATATCAGAAGTATTTCAATAAGCGAAACAGCCCAAAAAGCTGCAAAAGGTTGGTATTCTACTTATGCCGTTTGTCAGTTAGATTATATTTTAACTTATGCAAAAAAGATAGCCGAAGTTGCTCCCAAGAAAAACAATAAAAATCAAAAGATATTTTCAAAAATCATAAAGATGGAATGTACTCTTTATGGAGGAAAAGTATCTTTGATAGTGGGAGTACAGAAAAGAACAGGCGAAAAAATACAATATTGCATAACGGCCATCAAGCATAAAAGCCCATAAAAAAAATAAAGCACCACAAAGGTGCTTTATCGCCCCGGATAAGCAATGTATTGAGGCTCCATCAAATGGGTATCTACTGCCACGGCGGGGACTTTTTGCCTAACACAGTTGATACGGCAATACATCGACTGATAATCTGTTTGCAAAGATACAACAAATAATCGAACCGACAAAATAAAAAATATAAACCACTGAAAACTAAACACACAACACTATGAACGATATACTGATAGCCATAATAAGTTCATCGGCGGTAACGGGTTTCCTTACCTTTATGCTTACACTGCGAAGCAAACGAGCATTAGCCTCGGCACAGGCACGCCACGAGAACGCCGAAGCCGAACACACCGAACTTAACAACGAACGCACCGAAATAGAAGTACTGCAATTAGCCATCAAAGCCTGTAGAGAACAAGTGGTGGCACTAAGCGACGAAACTAAAAGCATTCGCCAAAAATACAACGACCTGCTCACCGACTACGAAACACTGCAAGGCAAATACCGCGAACTGAAATACAAATACGACGAACTGAAAGCCAAAATACCTCAATGAAAAGAAATATATTTTTAATACTTACACTGCTATTGCTATCGGCATGCAGCTGCGAAAAACGCATGGCTCACCTCGAAAGGCACTGCCCCGAATGCTTCAATAAAATAACGTTTTCGGACACTGTTGCCACACCATCACAACGCATCGACACCGTGTTTGTGGCAAAAAACACCGTCGACACCTTTTTTATTGACAATCCAAGAGTGGAACTGATGATAATAAAACAAGTGGACACCTTTTACACCACTCTGCACCTAAAACCCGACACCATAATACGAGCCATCGAGGTATCGGCCCCCGCAGAACAGCACCCAAAGGCATCCGCCTTCGACAAACAAAAACTGCGACCATTGGCACTATGGCTGGTGCCATTTGCAATAGTAACCATTATATACCTCACCCGCAAAAAACTATTTTAATAACCCCTATAAATTAAACAATCATGGCAAAAATGACAAAGAAAGAACTATCCGCAATGGGTAGCAAAATCATGGCAAAGGCAAAAGCCATACGCAAGAACAATCCAAACAAGAAATGGCGAACATGCGTAAAAGAAGCCGGCAAAGCATGTAAGAAATAACATTGTTTTGCGTTATTGATAGAGCCAAGCACTTTTTCGGTCTTGGCTCTATCACTTTTTTTGATATAAACATTTATTATTCACCTAAACACCAAAAACAATGGACGATAAAAAAAATCAAACAATCAAAGCCGACCTTTATTTTGTGGTTGACATATTTATAATCATTGCCATAGTATTTATAATAATCGGCATCATCAAAAAAGAAAAGATATACGGAGTTGGAATGGTCAGCACCGGCATTATTGCGGGGTTGATATTTTTACTACAAATGTACAAAGGCAAATCGGTTGTGCATAATATGAGCGACGAAATGATATATGCCAAGCCCGAAGAGGGCACCGAACCGGTGGCTGTTCCTCCACATGGCGAGCTATACGACATCGACGGGTTTAAGGCAAACGGCAAAGTGTATAAAATATCGGATGGCGTTCATGCGAGAGTTTTTAAAAACGGCATCACAATGGTAACATCCATAACAGGCTATATAATATCAAAATTGAGAGGAGGCGTAATTTTATCCGCCCCTAAAGATGGCGGTTGGCAAAAACTGTTCGAAAGATAAACAATATTATTATTCACTTAAACAACAAAACACAATGAAACAAACAATCAAAACCAATCTTTATGCAGTAACAGATATTTTGGCATTGGTGGCAATCATCGTGCTGGCATTTTCTGTAAAGAAGAAGGACGAAACTTTGTTGATAGGCAGCACTTTGTTGGGGATATTAGCATTTATAACAATTGCCATTCAAGCCAAATGGGGACAAACCAAGGTCAGCAACCAAAGTTCCTCCATGATATATGCCAAGCCCGAAGAGGGAGCCGAGCCGGTGGCTGTTCCTCCGCAAGGCGAGTACTTCGGCACCGATGGAGTGAAGGCCGGTGGCAAAGTGTATAAACTGCCCAACGGAGTTCATGCCACAGTGAGCCAAAACGGCAAGGTATCGATAGCATCGCTTACCGGAACACTTATGTATATGTTAATAGGCGGAGTTCTGCCCACGCCTCCAGATGGCGGTTGGCAAAAACTATTCGAGCGATAGCCCTTACACGGTTGCAAAACATCAGTCAGCAACCGTGCATTTTTTTTCAAAAACATCGGCAAAAATAATTACAGCCAATGAGAGCAACAAAAACAAGCAATGAAAACGACAAAAAGTGCCAATGAAAACGACAAGAACAAGCAATGATCTTTTTAATAAGCTACCGACATCAAAATTCCGGAGCATTGTTGTAAATAATATCGTTCAAAGCCGGGTTATGATGATTGGTATAAATATCCTGCATGGCAGCAGATGAATGGTCGGCATGCTGGCGAACCGTCAGCGGGTCGATACCCGCATGAAGCATATCACTCAAACCGCTATCGCGCAAACTATACAGCTGCATGGTTTCGGGCAACGCCAAAGCCTTACGCATCTGTATCCACACTTTCGAAAAATACGTCTTCTGAATCATCTTCTTACCCGGAAACATATCCTTACCCTGTCCGAAAAGAAACATATCGTCCGAAGCCGAAGCCACCACCGGCAACAACAGCTCGATCAAATCCCTCGTAAGCGTGGCATACCGTGCACGGCCATTCTTGGCCACATCGGCCGGAATGTATATATACCTATGTTTGAGCGACACATTGCCAACCTTTACCTTTGATATTTCGGCCGGACGCATGGCACTGTAATAAACAAGTTTGCACACAATTTCCATCTGCGGACGCGTTTGGCGGAAATATTCGGCAATGCGACACCGAGTATCATGGTCGATAAGCGTGCGACGTTTCTGCTCCTTACTCAGCATCTTGATATTGGCAAAATGATTATAATCGCAATAGCAATGCTCCACCGCCCAACCAAAAAAGACACGCAACGTCTTAACACAGTTGTTATAAGTCTTATGAGCGTTTCGCCTACTTATCATATAATCGGTAAACTTCACTGCGTCGATACGCTGAAAGCAACCCGAGAACTTCTTGTCGATACCCACTGTTTTGCACCACTTCAAAAAGATGTTGGTTTGAGAGGTATAACTACGGAGAGTGGCCGGACGCACCCCCTCGTTTTCCTTTGCGGTGAGGAAAATTCTGCGGAGTTCGTCCAGCGGAGTATATAGGCGACTGTCTTCCTGCTCAAAAAACGGCGACCATCCGCCTGCCACCCTGCGGTTAATCTCGTTGGCCACCTTTTGTGCAGCCATACGTTTTTGAGCCTTGGTACCATACTTTTTCACCAAACGCTGAAGGCGAACACGCTTACGTTCGCGAAGTCCCGTCATCGGGTTCACGATATAATATTCTACATAAAATCCTATTGATTTGCTTTCCACTACCACGGCGGGTAGAAATTCTATTATTGGTTTTTCTGCTGACATTTTTTTTTATTTTTCGTTAGAGCATTTCCGCCCACCGAAAAACAAAAAACGTAAACATACTATCATATCCGAAACTGTGTCGATAATTTCAGCAAACCGCCCTATCACACACATTTTCAAATCTCGTGGAGTATAACGGAATCGAACCGATGACCTTTTGACTGCCAGTCAAACGCTCTAGCCAACTGAGCTAATACCCCATCTGTGTATTCTATCATCCTCGATTTGACGATGCAAAAGTACACATTTTTTTTTAATTATCGAAAACTTTTTTTCATCTTTTTATCTATAATATTTATTACAAACACTTTAAATATGTAAAAAATATTTTATTTACCCTCCAAAGGCTGCATTTTTATGGGTTCCTTGTATAGATTTTTCTCCAAATAAGTATAGTATGAGATATAATATATATACCCATTTCGGACCTCTACTCGATGTTCATCAGTAATGGTACGTAAAAGAGTTTGGCTGTCCGAAATAGTACCACTTTCAAGATTTATAAGCGACACTACACCCAAATCGTCCGATGAAGTGATGGCATAAGCATTTTTATAAGAAGTAATCACAGAGTGGTCCCGACGATAAAAATAACTGAAATAATCCTTACTCAAAGCCACATTACATATGAAATTCATCTGCAAATCAAACTTAGTAAGTACCATACTATTGAAATTAAATATATAATAATAATTTCCTATCTGTAGAAATGTGGGGCGACAATAAGGGATATAAATATAATCGTAATCTCTCATATCATCTTTAATCTTATACGCCTCATCGAGAGAACCATATATTATCGAAGAAGCCTTTACCCTAAACCAATCACTATACATGGTATCGATATAAAATTTTTGCAGCATATCCACACTATCTTTATACTTGGAATCAGCTACTATCCTATTGCTAATAAATAACTGCATATCAGTCGCAAACTTCCCAGATAAACACTCGCGTTTCATATTGTTATAATCGACAGTATCACCACGCACTATAAAATTGTTAAGCGAAGCCACATATCTCAACTGCCAGTAATCAAAATCCAAAGTAAGTTCAGGTGTAAGATAAAAGACTCTAAGAGTACGCGGAGTGTAAATATCTTGCTGTTGAAGTAGGTTCTCTCCTACTCTGGCATCGGCAAAAGCCCAGTATACGAAACCTGCCACACAATGTTCTTCGTCAAGAGTTACCTTACCGTCTTTGTAATTAACCTTACGCATACAACCATAGTCTTGGTCGGCAATGTAGCATTCATACTGCGAGTTGTGATAAAAATTCTCATACTTATAGTCAACTTCTATCTGAGCCAATAGCGAGTCATCAAGATCATAAACTTGCAAATAATCAAATCCTTGCATAGTTTCTATCAAAACATAAAGGAAGTCTCCGACAATATGAAAATCAAAAACATTAACATCGGGTATTTTTAATACCGGATTTCCAATCTGTTCTTCGCTTACATGTACCTTAGAACTATCTACAGGGTGCATCTTTATATTGAGCCATAATTCTCGATTTCTATTAAACCGTGCCCGCTCTACCTTATAGCTTTTTTTGAGATATTCCGGAATAGTAAATTTCAGTACCATAGGCATCTCTCTAGTAGTAAGTTCGAAAGTAAAAAAACCACTACTATTGGTAGTAAAAGTACGTTGATCGGGAAGTGTTACAGAAACGTCTTTCAATGCTTTACCCGTTTGATTATCTTCCACTATTCCACTTACTGTAAACACTTGTGCATAGCCTGTCGTTGTTACAATCAGCATCATGACAATTGCAATCATCCTTATATTCATATCAATCTTTATTTTGTTTTTTTGTTTTAATCATAACAATTGCTACAAAAAAATGTTGAAACAACAATAAAACTCCAATCATAAACCCTTCACCAAAACATATATGATATCAGAGAAACATATACGCATTACCACACCCTATCATACATAATTTTTCAATATACCATGAATGTTGTAAGACCCTATCACCAAAGTTTTCATACCCTACTGTGAAATATCCCCTTTTAGCAGACAAAAAGCAGACTCTGTGCCATTATATTTAACACATTGTGAAACAATGTGTTTTTATCAAAAAATATTTTCAGTTCTTCCCATTAAGAAACGAGAGAAAAGCAGTGTTTTTTGAATACTATCAAATCAAAAACATCTACTACAAATAGTCAAAATATCATATATCACACCCCTATTTTATCAGCATTAATTAAAATTTCATTTGAATATGAAACCCAAAATTATGAATGATAAATATTTATCTAGGATTATTCGCAAAAAATTTGTATATTTGCAAGTTAATTATAGAATATAAAATGGCGAAAAAAAACACAAACCTTACTGAAAGCAAAACACTTGCACAACTTATCGCACAAGGAATGAGCGATAAAAAAGCACAAAATATTACTATTTTGGATTTACGCAACGTGGTAGGAGCACCCTCATCATTCTTTGTGATATGCACCGGCAACTCACCTCTACACACTCAAGCCATATCCGATAACATACACGAAATAGTAAAAAAAACAACAAATGAACATTCATACAAATTAGAAGGTTACAACAACGGAGAATGGGTTTTGATGGACTATTTCGATGTGGTAGCCCATATATTTGTAGAAAAAACTCGCGAATATTATCGTTTGGAACAATTATGGGCCGATGGTATAATGACTGAAATAAAAGAATAACAAATAACCAAATAATAGAAATGGAAAACAACAAAAGAAACAGAAATCAACAACAGCCACAAAACAAAAATGGCAAAAAGCCCAAGTCGGGCAACATAATGTATATCATTTACAGTGCTATAATACTTGTATTGGGTATCGTTATGTTTATGGGAGGCGACAGCGTACCCTCTCGTGAAATAAGTTGGAACAAACTTGAAGAAATTTTGCTCAAGCACGACTACAGCAAAATAAAGATTGTAAACCGCGAATTTGCCGAAATATACATCAGCAAAGAAGCTTTACAAAACGACACTACTTACAACAATCTAAAAGCCAAAAATCTCTTTGGTAAAGAAACAGATGTACAAGAAGCTTTCTATGTATATAAGTTTGTAACGTTCGAAAGTTTCGAAAAAGATCTCGAAAATGTAGAAAATCAAATAATTGCAACCGACACTACAGGCAAAGGTTTGTCGCTTTCACAAAAGCAACAAATTATAAACAATGCACGTATCGACATCACTCCCGAAACGCGCACCGATATGTTTGTTGAAATATTCCGCTTTTTGTGGCCATTCCTTTTAATAATCGGATTTGTAGTGATAATGAATATGGTAACACGCAAGCAAATGGGCGGCGGAGCAGGTGGTGGTGGCATATTCAATATTGGCAAAAACAAAGCTCAAGTATACGATGCAAAAAAAACAGATGAACGTTACTTTTAAAGATGTGGCAGGTTTGGCCGAAGCCAAAGTGGAAATAATGGAGATTGTAGACTTTCTAAAAAATCCCAAACGCTATACTACTCTTGGAGGTAAAATACCTAAAGGCGCATTACTTGTAGGCCCTCCGGGCACAGGTAAAACATTGTTAGCCAAAGCAGTGGCTGGCGAAGCCAAAGTACCATTCTTCTCTATGTCAGGTTCCGACTTTGTAGAAATGTTTGTGGGTGTAGGAGCTTCTCGTGTGCGCGACTTGTTTAAAGATGCCAAAGAAAAAGCACCTTGTATAATATTCATCGACGAAATAGATGCCATAGGACGTGCACGTGGTAAAAACTCTTTCTCTAACGCCAATGATGAGCGTGAAAACACATTAAACCAATTGCTTACCGAAATGGATGGTTTTGGTACTAATGCAGGCGTTATTATTTTGGCGGCTACCAACCGCGCGGATGTATTAGATAAGGCGTTATTACGTGCAGGACGTTTCGATCGTCAGATATACGTAGAACTTCCCGACATCAAAGAACGTGAAGAAATATTTACCGTTCACATGCGCAATCTTAAACTAAGTCCCAGTGTGGACAAAGTATTCCTTGCACGCCAAACTCCCGGATTTTCGGGTGCCGATATAGCCAATGTATGCAACGAAGCCGCTCTTATAGCAGCTCGACACAATAAGCAAGAAATTGAAAAACAAGATTTCTTAGATGCCGTAGACCGT
>RHMF01000750.1_pt1 | contig 16214 bp, 12 predicted proteins | sample 5365151 | NCBI WGS metagenome assembly RHMF01 (sample SAMN10266501, study PRJNA497801) | feces metagenome | isolation source: feces | host: Bos taurus | place: China: Prairie of Fairy Mountain | collected 2017-08-14 | reverse complement strand
TTCTTGCTTGTCTTTTTCTGTAAAGCCAATGTATTCCTTTCCCAAAAGACATTATCACTGTAACCCTGTATTTGAGTATCGTTATCAGCCATTAGTAGTCGCTTAGATGCGTAAAGACAATATTCTTCATTTATTTCTATTCCGCAAAACTTCCTTCCGAGTTTTTTAGCCACCACAGCAGTAGTTCCACTTCCTAAAAAAGGATCTAAAATAACATTTCCGCTTTCGGAAGATGCAAGAATCAATTTGGCAATAAGTTTTTCTGGTTTTTGTGTAGGGTGATTTGTATTTTCAGGCATTGACCAGAATGGAACGCTTATGTCATCCCAAAAATTAGAAGGGTAAGTTATTCTGAAATTTCCTTCTTCTGATTCCACCCAATCTTTAGCCACTCCATTAACTCGATAAGGTGCTATCACTTTTCTTTTCATCTTGACAGCCTCTACGTTAAAGAAATATTTCTTTGGGTCTTTTACGGCGAACCATATGTCTTCCATTGAATTTTTCCAGTTATTCATGGCACCGCGACCTTTTTCCCTTTGCCAGGTTATTCGATTCAAAATATGCAAATGTCGTTCTAGAACTCTCTGAAGAGAAGATGTACATTTCCAATCTCCACACAAATATAGAGAACCTGAAGATTTTAATTTCTTACAAAGAATAGAAAGCCATGAATCGATGTATTGCTCGTATTTATCTTGATTCATGGAATTAAACTTCAAACCATTAAAATCTTTATCTAAGTTGTAAGGTGGGTCTATTATGATTAAATCTGCAAAATCATTGGGTAATAAGTCTAAAACTTCGAATAAATCAGCATTTATCAAACTGTTGCAAAAATCAAATTTGCTGTTTATATCTTCAATTTTTGATATGTTATGTTTAAGTTCAAGAATTTCATCTTCACTTATTGTAATAGTGCGATTCCTTTCAGCAGTGCTTGTATTCATATTTTGATTTTATATTTGTCAGTGCGTTTTTACAAGTAGCCATTCATAATATGGCAATAATTTTTCGTAACTTTGCCATTGCAAAAATAGCAAAAAATGCGAATACCATCAAATAAAGTAAGGGATATAGTAAGATTTGCTCATTTGGAATTAGATTCTATTTATGAGCAACGTGAAGTAGGGGTGATGATTCATGCTTTGCTTGAAGAGTTTTGTGGGTTGAGCAAGATTAAAGTTTTAACTGAGCCTGATTTGACAGTGAGTGAATCGGAGCTTTTGAAGATTCATTTTGGTATAAAGGACTTGAAAAGACATAAACCTTTACAATATATATTAGGAAAGACCGATTTCTTTGGCTTAAACATACTTTTGTCGCATAATGTTTTGATTCCACGTCCCGAAACCGAAGAATTGGTATCTCGTATCATAGAGGAAAATAAAGGAAAGCAGGATTTAAGGATTGCAGATTTGGGTTGTGGGAGCGGTTGTATTGCAATTGCATTGGCGAAATACTTAAAGAGAAGTAAGGTTTTTGCATTCGATATAAGCGATGAGGCATTAAAGCAAACGGAAATCAATGCTCAACACAACGAAGTCGAAATAGAAATTATTAAGGCTGATATTAGAAATGAGCTTCCTTTGAATGAGCAGTTCGATATTATTGTTTCCAATCCTCCATACGTGAGAGAAAGCGAAAAAATCCAAATGAGAGCGAATGTAATCGAGCACGAACCGCACTTAGCTTTGTTTGTGTCAGATGAAAATCCTCTTATATTTTACCAAAATATAGCTTCGATTGCATCGAAATCTCTAAAAAATAATGGAAAAATTTACATGGAGATAAACGAATCTCTTTCCAGTGAAACAGAATTGATTTTCAAAAACTTGAATTACGAAACTGAAGTGATTGAGGACCTATTTGGCAAATGTAGAATGGTGTTTGCGAGAAAAAAGTCTTCGTGAAAATTTGTCAGAATCAAAAATTGGCGTACCTTTGCAAAACGGAAAGTTGGCAGAGTGGTCGAATGCGGCGGTCTTGAAAACCGTTGATCTTCACGGGTCCGGGGGTTCGAATCCCTCACTTTCCGCTCTAAAGGAAGTCAGTGCTGACTTCCTTTTTTTGTTGTGAGGGTTCGAACTCCGGGGTTCGTAATCGTCGTAGACGCTTTCGCAAGAAAGACTCCCTCACTTTCCGCTCGAGGAAGTCAGAATGGCTTCCTATTTTTGTTTTATGAGGTTTCGAACTCGATATATCTTCACTTTGTCGAAAAAAACTAAAGTGATATAATATTTTTGTTCCATTTTGAATTCACTTTTTCATATCTTTGTATTACCTTTGCAAGTCTGAAAAAAATACATACAAGATGAGAGTACACTTTATTGCTATAGGAGGAAGTGCGATGCACAACTTAGCGATAGCTTTGTGTAAAAAAGGCTATCGTGTTACGGGAAGCGACGACGAAATTTTTGAACCAGCAAAATCGAACTTAGAAAAATACGGACTATTGCCCGAACAAGTAGGTTGGACCCCTGATAAGATAGACGAAAGCATTGATGCGATAATCTTAGGCATGCATGCAAAGGCAGATAATCCTGAATTGATAAAAGCACAGCAAATAGGGCTACGCATATACTCTTATCCAGAGTACTTATATGAGATTGGAAGAGACAAAGCTCGCGTTGTAGTGGGTGGAAGTCACGGAAAGACAACCATAACCGCCATGATATTACACGCTTTGCAAGTTTTGGATATGGAAGTCAATTATATGGTTGGTGCAAAGTTGGAAGGGTTTGACGTAATGGTTAAGGTGGATAGCCCAAGTAAGTATATGATATTGGAAGGCGACGAATACCTATCTTCAACCTTGGATATGCGTCCTAAATTTCACCTTTATAAACCAGATATTGCAATAATCAACGGAATAGCTTGGGATCATATAAATGTATTTCCAACATTCGAAAACTACGTTGAGCAGTTTGAAATTTTCGCAAACAAGATAGAAAATGGTGGTCGTTTGATTTATTATAGCGAAGACGAGAATATCAATCGTATAGCAGAGAATGCACGCAAGGATATAAGGAGAATGCCATACAAAGGCTTAAATTATAGGAATGAAAACGGCAAGACAGTTGTTTTGTTTGGAGAAAAGGAATATCCAATGCAGGTTTTCGGAAAGCATAACATGATAAACATGAATGCAGCTTTGCTTGCGTGTGAATGTATGGGGATTAGCAATGATCGATTCTTGACAGCAATGCAGTCTTTCAATGGTGCAGCAAAACGTTTGGAGATTTTAGCATCTGATGATAAGCAAGCATTTTATACAGACTTCGCTCACTCACCATCGAAGTTGAAAGCGACAATAGAAGCTGTGAAAGAACAATATCCAAATAGGAAATTGGTGGCTTGTATGGAGCTTCACACATATTCATCTCTTTCTCGCAATTTCTTAGAACAATATAAGGATTGTATGAACAAGGCTGATGAGGCTGTTGTTTACTTCAATCGCCATGCCATAGAGTTGAAACGTTTGGAGGATTTAAGCACAGAGATGGTTGCAGAGGCGTTTGGCAAAGATGGATTAAAGGTTTTTACAGACAAAACAGAGGTTGAGGAATTTGTAAAGAAGAATGCAGGCGAGCAAGTCAATATTCTAATGATGAGTTCGGGAAATTTTGGCGGTGTAGATTTGAAACAATTAGCCAAAGAGGTGATTGGATAATTAAAAAATCAAGATTAAAGTTATGGCAAAGTTTAAGGTAGGAGATAGAGTTAGGTTTTTGAGTAGCTCAGGTTGTGGAGTGATTCGTTCATTCTCGGCTACAAATGTTGCAAATGTGGAAGACGAAAGCGGTTTCGAGATTCCAACATTGATAAGCGACCTAATACCCGAATATTGCAAAGAGGCAGAGGGTACAATGTTTGCAAGTCCAAAGCCACAAGGAGAGAATGAGGAATTAGAGTTAAGAGAACGCAAATCGGAATCAAGATATAGTGAAGAGGATTTTGAAACAGAGGAAATAGATGAAAGAATATCGCCATTGTATCTTAACAAATTGAGAAATAAAACAAGCGAAGGTGTTTATCTTTGCTTTGTTCCTCAAGAGCAAAAGTGGTTTGTCTATGGTGATATTGACGTTTACTTGGTTAATTTCTCATCTCATCGCATTATTTATTCAATTCTGTTGGATAAAGAGGGCAGGGCATTCGTTTCAGAGGACTTTGGAACATTGGAAAGTGAGGAAAAGGTTTTGGTAAGTACTATTTCAAGAGAGCAAGTTGAGGATTGGAAGAAGGGTTGTGTTCAGTTAATGTTCCATGATGACGAATCAAAAGAGGTACTCTTGCCTGTAAACTGCGAAATGAAAATAAGAACAAGTCGTTTCTTTACAGAGGGAAGTTTTATCGAAAATGCGTTCTTTGCAGAGAAAGCAATAGTTTATCCGGTCTGCACTATGTTGTCCGTAGGTACTTTTATGCAAAGCCAAAACAAAGATAAGGTAGATGAATTCGCCAAAATGGATTCCTATAATATGGAAACGATGGACGAAAACCTTAAAACAACATTCTTAAGCAAACATTTGATTGACAAAAACACTGCTGAGGTAGATTTACACATTGAAGAGCTGATTGAAGATTTCGCTTCGTTGAGCAATGAGCAAATGTTGAAGGTGCAAATGGAGTATGCGATAAAATGTTTGAATGAAGCGATAATCGAAAACGTGAACAAGATAGTATTTATTCACGGAGTTGGTCAAGGTGTTTTGAAGAATGAACTTTGCAGGGAGTTGAATAAATATAAGGGGTTACACTATTTCGATGCTCCTATGGCAAAATACGGTGTTGGAGCGACACAAGTGTTCATTGGAACTAATTTTGAGAAGATTGTATAGGGAAATCGGAATTGATTTTTTAGGATAATAATAATGGGAGGTTAAACATTGTTTTGACCTCCCATTGTTTTGTATTATTGAATCTTTGTTTCGTTTTGCTGAAACTTGAATTCAATTTTCTGAATCTTCGTTTTAATTTTCTAATTCTTTGTTTTATTTTTCTGAAACTTCGTTTGGTTTATTTGCTTTGTTTGTTTTTCTTAAACACTCTTTTAGTCCAATAAGGTAATACCAAAAGTCCTAAAATTATGTAAGGGTAGTAGGTGAATCCTCTCCAAACAAGAGCAATTGCAGCATGCGTTCCCTCTTTCATAAAGTCCCCAACAAACAAAGGCAATGCAAATTCTGCTATTCCGCTACTTCCTGGTGTTGGAGAGATGCAAAGAATAATCCACATGACTAATTGACGTGCAAACACCAAAACGTGTTCTCCAACCGGTGAAAAGGCTAATAGAATACAGTTTAGCACAAGAAATCGTGACGTCCAAGAGAATACTGTACACAGATAGGCTTTTGACCAAAACCCAAAGCCCTTATGCTTGAACTCTTGTGAAGATGTAACAATGTCATCGCCCATTTTTCTAACCTTATCTTGTATTTTGCGAAATACTTTCCAAGTTGCAGCCTTGTAAAGCAAGTTTTTGAATCCGTGAGGAAAGAAAAAGATTGCTACAAGTATGACAATGGTCAATAGACACATAAATCCGTATCCGATTAAGAAAACTTGAAATTCTCCAAATTCAAATCCGAATACATTGAATCGAAATCCTGTGTTGAAAGCTGCTTGAAATCCTACAAGCAATATAGTCAATGGTGCAACCACTATGTAGAATAACTCATCTAATAGTGCGGTTATCATCACTATTGCGGTACTTCTGCCCACCGGAATGCCCTCTAAGGATACTATAAAGAAAGCTAAGGCTGACCCTCCGACGACTGAGGGCGTTATTGCTGAGCCAAATTCCCACAGCATTATGACTTGAAAGGATTTTTTCCAAGATAGCTTCTTGTCACTCAAAAGACGAATACGGTACATGTACATAATGTCTCTCATTATTCCAAAAAACATTGCAAGCAAAAGAAAGAATGTTGCACTCCAAGTCCAATTGCGTACAATGTCTAAAAGAACCGTACTGTCGTTTCTTAGATCCTTCCAAATCAAAAAGCCAGCCACGCCTATACCAATAAGGATTGGTAGCAGGATTCTTTTGTAGCTGAATATGCTTAGGGGATTTTTTTCAGTCATTGTTTCTATTTGATTAAATCAATCTTAGAATAAGGTAATGCAATGTTTTCTTTAACCAAATATGAGTAGACATTCTTGTTCATATCTGCCAATACGTCCCAATAATCTTCGGTTTTAGTCCAAAAACGTAAGTCAAGAGAAACGCTGGTTTTTGAAATGCTTGGAATAACTGCAATATTATTTTCAACCAATATTCGTTTGTCTTTAGCAGCTATTGAAATAATATCATTACTTATTTTGTCTAAATCCACACCATAAGCTAATTCAAATGCAACATTAACTCTTCTTGTCTCCATATTTGTATAGTTTATCATGCTTCCAGAAGATAAAGCACCATTTGGAAGAGTTATCACCTTGTTGTCAGGTGTTATCAAAGTGGTATGGAAAATCAATATGCTCTTTACTGTTCCTTCGTATCCTTGTGCAGCTATATAGTCGCCTACTTTGAAAGGTCGCAATACCAAAAGCACAACTCCACCTGCTACATTCTGCAAAGTGCCACTCAATGCCAACCCTATGGCAACTCCACATGAAGCAATGATTGCTGTAAATTGCGTCATCTCAACTCCAAGGTAGCCTACAACAGTCAGAATCAGCAATACCTTTAATGCAATTGAGATAAGAGAAATGATAAACGGACGTAATGAAGGGTCTAAGTTTCGTTTCTCAAATCCTTTTTTAAGTTTCCTAAGAAGGAAACCAATAACCTTAAAACCTATCCAAAGTATTAAACCTGCTATAATAAGCTTTGGACCGAAATCAAAGACAAGTTGTTTGGTGAATCCCATAACATCTGCCCATGTAAATGCGTTTGCGTTCATTAGTAACATAATCTATTGTTTTTAATTAAATATTCGTTTGTTGTTATTTCTAATATAAGAAGTTGTTGTAAGGGTATCTGATTGCGTGAATTGTCTTTACGTTGTCGTAAATCGTCTGACGCAATTGGTCGATGTTCTCTTTGTTCTTTGCAGAGACAAAACAAGTGATGGTATCTCCTTGAGACATGTAGGTCTGTTTAAGATCCTCCAAGCTACGATTTTCTTTCGTTTTAGGGGTTAGGTCATCTTCTTCTTTCTCTACGTAAGTGTATGCGTCGATTTTATTAAACAGCATAATCATTGGCTTATCGCCTGCATCGATTTCAGCTAATGTTCTATTGACAACCTCAATCTGTTGCTCAAATCCCGGATGTGATATATCGACTACATGAATCAATAAATCTGCTTCACGTAATTCGTCAAGGGTTGACTTAAAGCTTTCCACCAATCCATGAGGTAGCTTACGGATAAACCCAACTGTGTCGGTTAAAAGAAATGGCAGATTATCAACTACAACTTTTCTAACAGTGGTGTCAAGTGTTGCGAATAGTTTGTTTTCTGCCAAGACTTCGCTTTTTGACAATAGGTTCATCAATGTGCTTTTGCCTACGTTGGTATAGCCAACTAATGCAACCCTTACAAGAGATTCTCTATTCTTTCTTTGAACTGTTTTCTGTTTGTCAATATCTGCTAATTTTTGTTTAAGTAGTGATATTTTAGAAAGAATGATTCTTCGGTCGGTTTCAATTTGTGTTTCACCAACTCCACGCATTGTCAAACCAGCACCACCTCTTTGTCTGTCTAAGTGAGTCCACATTCTTGTCAAACGAGGAAGCAGATATTGGTATTGAGCTAATGCAACTTGGGTTTTTGAGTGTGATGTTCTCGCTCTTTGTGCAAAGATGTTTAAGATTAAACCTGTGCGGTCTAAAACATGGCAATCGAGGAATTTTTCGATGTTTCGTGCTTGCGAAGGCGAAAGTTCATCGTCAAAAACAGCCCATTTGAGTTCTGCAGCTTGCATATACTCTTTGATTTCTTCTAATTTGCCGCTTCCAACAAAGTATCTTGAATCCTTGAATGGCAGTTTTTGGGTGAAGCGTTTTTCAACCACTGCACCAGCTGTGTCAATCAAGAAAACCAATTCGTCAAGGTATTCCTCGGTTTGAGCAACTGTTACATCAGGTGTTGTTATCCCTACAACAACACATCTATCTGGTTCAAAAGAATAGTCTATCATTTATTCAAGTCGGTATATTGTTCCAACAATCTTTGAACATATTTTCCGAAAACATCGAATTCGATATTTACAATAGTTCCTTGCTCAAAGTTATGGAAGTTTGTGTGTTCGTAAGTGTAAGGTATGATAGATACAGAGAAGAGTCCTTGTTGGCTATCGACAACTGTGAGGCTTACTCCATTGACTGAGATTGAGCCCTTAGGCACTGTGATATTTTCTTTGCCGATTGGGTATTCGAAAAAGAATCTCCAAGAACCGTTTTCGTCGACAACCTTTACGCATTTTGCAGTTGTATCAACGTGTCCTTGCACTATATGGCCGTCAAATCTTCCGTCCATCTTCATACTTCTTTCAACATTTACTTCGGTTCCAACTTTCCATGTGCCAAGATTTGTTTTGTCCATGGTTTCTTTCATAGCTGTTACGACGTATTCTTTTTTCTCTTTATCCAAAGCAACTATTGTCAAACAACAACCGTCATGTGCAAAACTCTGATCAATTTTCAATTCATCAGCAATAGGACATTGAAGTGTGAAGTGAAAGTTAGTTCCTTCTTGTTCAATTTTTACAACTTTAGAAGTTTGTTCTATTATTCCAGTAAACATATATTATTATCTTTGATTTGTTAAACAATTAAATGATTACAAAGTCTGCAAATATAATACTTTTTGTTGAAATGTTAAATAAGAAGATTGGGTTTTTGAATCTTAAATTAAGCAAAAATAAAACGGCGTTTTAGAAAATCCTTTCTTCGTTTTAGGAAAATAAAACTTGATTTTAGAAAATTAGAATCAAGTTTTATTTTTAGGGGAATAAAGATTCGGTAAAATGAAGCGATGATTGGGCTTTGGGATTATTGTTTTTTGTTTCTTAGAATTACGAGTATGACTGCAAGAATGACCAAAATAACACCTGCTATCTTGATTAAATCTAATTCTTCATTGAATACAAGCACTCCAACGCCCAATGCCGTAAGCGGTTCCATGCAACCAAATAAAGAAACTGTCGCACTGTCGGCTCGTTTTAAGGCAAGAAGTAAAAAGAGGTTTGAAAGCACTGTCGGGATAAAGCCTAAGAGTAGGAGTGAACCAAATTGTAGTGAGGTTTCTATTGGTTCTAAATCTCCTCTAACAAAGACATTGACTGCAAAAAATAAACATGTGAAAAGCAAAACGTAGAAACTGAGTGTTAGTGAATCGACTGAGTTTGCCGAGGTTTTATTTATGCCTACTATATAGGCTGAATAGGTGAATATTGTGGTGATTACGCATACCAATCCTATGGGTTGAAATGTTGTTTGTGAAGTTGAGCCGCTCAGAAGAAAGACTCCGATTAGTGATAGTAAGATTGCGATGAGTGTTGTTGAGGATATGCGTTCTTTGAATCCGAAAAAGAGTATCAATGTTACGGCTACGGGATAAAGAAAGCTGATTGTGGTTGCTATTCCTGAGGGTATGTACAGATAACTCTCAATAAGCAGAAGTGAGGTTGCTGCATAGAAGAAGCTAAGTCCAAATATGGTTTTGAGTTGTTTTGGATTTACTTTGAAACTGCTTCGTTTTGCAATAATCAATACTGCTAACATGATGACCGAAAACAGCATTCTATAAAATATAACCGAGGGTGTGTGCATTCCACTTTCGATTAACGGCAGCGTAAATAGGGGTATAAGCCCAAAAGCCGCTGATGAAAGCATTGCATATATGACTCCAGAGAATTTACTCATCGTTTCGGTTCAATTAAATCAAAAAAACGGGGGAACTCAATTCAAGTACCCCCGAAATATCATGAAAAAAATAAGTTTTTATTTTCCGAATTTCTTAGACAATTTCTCCAACATATCAACTGTCATTGATTGAAGGTCATATTTAGGTTTGAATCCCCATTCGTTTCTTGCGCAACTGTCGTCCATCCAATTTGGCCATGAATCAGCAATCTTTTGTCTTACTGCGTCAAATTCATAAGTCATCTTGAAATTTGGCTTATGCTTGCGAACCTCTGCGTAAATCTCTTCTGGGTCAAAGTGCATTGCTGTTACGTTAAAAGAGTTGCGGTGAATCAATTTTGAAGGGTCAGCCTCCATTATGTTGATTGCTGCGTCCAAAGCGTCAGGCATGTACATCATATCTAACATTGTTCCTGGCTTCAAAGGACATACGAAGTCTTCTTCTTTAACTGCTGCATAGTAAATATCAACTGCGTAGTCTGTTGTGCCACCTCCCGGAGGGCAAACGTTAGAAATCAATCCTGGATAACGAACTGAACGTGCGTCAACGCCGAATCGCTCGAAGTAATAGTCGCCTAACAACTCTCCTGTAACCTTTGTAACTCCGTAAATGGTCTTTGGTCTTTGTATAGTGTCTTGTGGAGTTCCGTTAAGTGGGGTTGTGTCGCCGAAAGCACCGATTGAAGATGGTGTAAATAAAGCACATTTCTTCTCTCTTGCGATTTCCAAACAGTTAATTAAAGCTCCGATTCCTATATTCCAACCAAGCATAGGGTTTTTCTCAGCAGTAGCAGATAGAATCGCCACAAGGTTGTAGATAGTGTCTATTTGGTATTTGTCAACTATTGCTGCAATTTCTTCAGCCTTTGTTGCGTCGCACGCAGCCACAGGACCGCTTTGTTGAATTGCGTCTGTCAAACGAGCAGGGTTGATATCGGTAGCAACAACATTGCTTCCGCCGTAAATTTCTCTTAATCTCATTGTAAGCTCACTGCCTATTTGACCGCCTGAGCCCAAAACTAATATTCTTTTCATCTTGTTTTGATGTTTATACTTTTTGAATTCTATTTTCTAAAACGCTGCAAAGTTACGAAATAAAGTTTGAAAAAATCTACTTAAAGGCCGAAAGAATCCGTTTGTATTTGTTTTGAAGTGTTAAAAAACAAAAAATATTTCAAAAAAATCAAATTTTTATTTTCTATTTCCTCGATTCTTTGTTGCTAAAATTAAGAATTGATTTTGTGATGTATTGTTTTGTAAATCAGCGTTATTGATTTGTTATATTGATGCTTTGAAGTGTTGAAATATATCTTAGTTATTGAATTTTATTGTACTGTTCGGAATATTTATTATCTTTGCCTATGTTAACGATTTTGCATTTTTGTAGTCTATAATAGTAAAGAGGCAAATGCAAAATCAAAAAAATGTAAACTAAAACTTAGTAAGTATGAAAAAAATAGTTGTTTTAATTGCAGCGGGTTTGATGTCCGTTGGATTGTATGCTCAAAAGAATGTGGCAGAAATAGGTGGTGTGCGTTTAGAAGGAACACCTGAAGAGTTATCTCAAAAACTTAAAGCTGCTGGTTTCAAGGTTGAAAAAGCAGGAAGCAATACTGAGGATATATTGTTCCTTGAAACAGAGTCGCGAGATGTGAGAGAAATCAGAGAACACTTTAATGCAACACTTGTAAGTTTTGAAAACGATCCAAGCTATGTTGCAGCCGCTCAAAACAATCAAATACTTGACAACTCAAATGTAAGAGTAGGCCTATCGGCTTCGTTTTACAAAAAAGACGCTCAAGGAAACATAGATAAGAGTCGTAAGATTGTTTTCTCAATAGGTGAAATCGTTGAAGGAAAATACAGATTGGAATATTCTTACGAAAGCAATTAGAAGAAACGAAAGAAAGATTTGATAGTCTGAATTCAATTTAGCAAAAATAAATCCCGCTCTTCAATATTTGGAGAGCGGGATTTGTTTTTATGAAACCTTGTAAATTCCTTATTTTATCACGCCAAGATTTTTTCCAATCTTAGTAAAGGCAGCTATACAACGGTCTAAGTGTTCTCTTTCGTGAGCAGCAGAAACTTGAACACGTATTCTTGCTTGTCCTTTTGGTACAACAGGATAGTAGAAACCTGTTACATAGATACCTTCTTTTTGTAATGCAGCTGCAAAGTCTTGAGACAATTTTGCATCGTAAAGCATTACTGCACAGATTGCAGATTGTGTAGGTTTGATGTCGAAACCTGCTTTCTTCATTTCTGCAACAAAGTAATCTGTATTGCTGTGAAGTTTGTCTTGAAGGTCGTTTGTCTTGTCTATAAGGTTGAACATAGCAACTCCTGCCGCAGCAACCATCGGAGGAATCGAGTTAGAGAACAAATAAGGTCTTGAACGTTGACGAAGCATTTCAATGATTTCTTTCTTACCTGTAGTAAATCCGCCGACAGCACCGCCGAACGCTTTACCCAATGTACCTGTCAAGATTTCGATTTTGCCTCTCAAATCATATTGTTCAGTAGTTCCGCGACCGGTTCTTCCAACCACACCTGCAGAGTGGCTTTCGTCAACCATTACCATCGCATCATATTTTTGTGCAAGCTCATAAATCTTATCCAAAGGTGCAACATTACCGTCCATAGAGAAGACTCCGTCAGTTACAATCAAACGGAAACGGCAACTTTGTGCATCTTGAAGTTGTTTTTCCAAGTCTGCCATATCTGCATTTGCATAACGGAAACGTTGAGCTTTACAAAGTCTTACTCCGTCGATGATTGAAGCGTGGTTCAACGCATCTGAGATGATTGCATCTTCAGGTCCCAACAATGGTTCGAAGACTCCACCGTTTGCATCAAAGCATGCTGCGTAAAGAATTGTGTCTTCAGTTCCGAAGAATTCAGAAATCTTTCTTTCCAATTCTTTATGCAAATCACCGGTTCCGCAGATGAAACGAACAGAACTCATTCCGTATCCTCTCTCATCCATAGCCTTTTTTGCAGCTTCAATAAGTATTTTGCTATCAGCTAATCCTAAGTAGTTGTTTGCACAGAAGTTCAAAACATCTCCAGCTTCTGCTGTTTTGATTGCTGAAGATTGTGGAGTTATAATAACTCTTTCGTTTTTGTAAAGACCTGCGTCTTTTATTCCTTGTATCTCTTCTTGAAGATACTTTTGAAAATTGTTGTACATATCTTTAAGATTTATTATTTTGTTTTTTCGATAGAATTTAATGAACTGCAAAGTTACAATTTTTAATCTTAAAACAAAGTTTTTTCGATTGCTTTTTGCTTTGATTGTATCAAAAAATATGAAGAAATGGAATTTGATTTGGCTTTTTATGAAACTTCGTTTTAATTTTTTCTTTCTTCGTTTTAGAAAATTGTTTCTTCGTTTTAGAAAATTGTTTCTTCGTTTTAATTTTCTGAAACTTGATTTTATTTTTCAGAGGTGAAAAATGCGAAAAACAGAATGTTTTATTGTAGGTTTTATAAAAAAGAACTACCTTTGCCAACTTGTTGTTTCAATGATTAAAGTCAAGATTGCATTCTTATGGACATAATTATAGCAGGCGACGGTGAAGTAGGATTTCATTTAGCTCGCACATTATCTAAGATAAGACACAATATCACTGTTGTAGATCCTCATTCCGATTTGTTGAATATGCTTCAGAGCGATACGGATCTTTTAACTATTACCGGCAATTCAACTTCTATGAATACCTTAAAGCAAGCGGGTATATCTTCTTGTGATTTGCTTATCTCTGTATTGCACGAAGAGAGTATCAATTTGATGACTTGCATTCTTGGAAAAAGACTCGGTGCAAAACGATGTATAGCAAGGGTAAACTCGATTGAGTATTTGAATGAGGAAAACAAGAATATGTTTAAGGGAATGGGGGTTGATGAATTGGTTTGTCCCGAAAGAATTGCTGCAAAAGAGATAACTAACCTACTGACTCGAAACACTGCCACTGAAATATTTGATTTCTCTAACGGATTGCTTTGTGTCTATATGATGCGATTAGATTCCAATGCGGTGATTTCAGGTAAAACCATGGCGGAAGTAGCAGTCCTTTATCCACAATTAGAAGCCCGTGCGATATGTATAATACGTAAAGGACGGACAATAATACCTGGCGGCTCAGATCTTTATATGAAGGGTGATTTAGTTTATTTGATTGCAAAGCCTGAAAGTATTGAGTTGATAAAAGAGCTAGGTGGTAAGAGGGATTTTGTGATTAAGAATGCGATGATTCTAGGCGGAGGACGAATTGGAAGACGTGCAGCCTTGAATCTTCAAAACGACATACGACTTAAGCTAATTGAACAAGACAAAGAAAGATGCTTCCAATTGGCTGACGATTTGAACAAGACTATGATAATAAATGGCAATGGTAATGACATATCTCTGTTGATTGATGAGGGAATTCAAGATACCGATGCCTTTATTGCGGTTAGCGGAAGCACAGAAACCAATATCCTTTCTTGTCTTCACGCCCACAAACAAGGAGTTAAGAAAACTATTGCCTTGGTTGAAAATGTCAGTTACATAGATGTATCTCAGGAAATAGGCATTGACACTATCATAAACAAGAAACTGATTACCGCAAGCTACATTGCACGCTTCACACTTGGGGCAGACGTAACCTCAAGTAAGTGGTTGTCAGGTATAGATGCAGAAGTTGTTGAAGTGCTTGTTAAAGACGGAGCACCAATTACCAAGAAGCAGATTATGAAACTTGATTTGCCACAAGGTGTAAACATAGGTGGGGTTATCAGAAACGGAACTGCGATTATTGCAAGGGGAAATGTGCAAATTCAAACCGGGGATAAAGTGGTCGCATTTACCGTTCCAGAGGCTGCAAACAAACTTATGAAATTATTCAACTAAGAATTGCTGAATGGCTTTTACACAAGGACGATTCAATAAGAAGATTTTTTTCTACATAACGGGCAGTAATATTTTGCTTTTGGGCATAATATTTCTGTTTTCAGGCATTGTGAGTTTCTATTATGAAGAAAAGGATTGTTTGTTTTTTGTATTGTCTTTTTTAATCTCTGTCTTAGTTGGGGGAATTGCCGTTTGGAAGAATCGAAACTTTGTTGCACAAATTTCAAAGAAAGATGGACGACTGATAGTCGGGCTAATGTGGTTGATAATCCCAATTCTTGGAGCATTACCTTATATGTTTGACTCTAAGGATTTTGGTTTGGTAGATGCCTTGTTTGAATCCTTTTCTGGTTATACAACAACCGGTGCGAGCGTTCTTAGAGATATTGATTCGGTATCTAAAGGTGTTTTGTTCTATAGAGCATTGAGCCAATGGATAGGGGGATTGGGTTTTGCCTTGCTTGTGATTATCTTTATAAAAGACTTTCCTGAGGGAGCGAAAAACCTTTTCAACGCAGAGTTTAACTCAATTGAAAAAGAGAAAGACCGTCCCCATATAAGAAATACAGTGTTTAAGTTATTCGGTCTTTATTTTTTCTTTACCATATCTTGTTTCGTATTGTTGAATCTTGGAGAGATGAATGCTTTTGAGGCGATTTGTTATACATTTTCTACGATTTCGACAGGCGGATTTGCGATTTCAAATTCCAATGTAGGCATTTATACTACTTATTCGCACATTGTGATAATGGTATTTATGTTTCTTTCGGGTATAAGCTTTTTTCAGTTGATTTCTTTGATGAATGGTAAATTCAAAAAGGTATTTAAGGACGAGCAACTGAGAACGTATTTCATTATTATTTTGTTATTCTCATTTGCATTCCTATTATACTATACACTAACACAAGATGGAAATTTCCAAACCAACATAAAAACATCTTTCTTTTACGTTATATCAACACTAAGTACAACAGGCTTTGATTTGAAAGCAGCAAATGTCGGATTGTTTTCCTCAGCTTGTTTGATATTACTTATGTTTGTTGGCGGCTGTTCAGCATCGTCTGCAACAGGACTTAAAATCATCAGAGTAATTATTCTTTTGAAATACATACCTGTTGCAATGAAGAGAGTGTTTCACCCTCGTGCAATAATACCTGTAAGATATAATGGTAAGGGATTAAGAGATGAGGAAGTGAAATTGGTTTTTGGATTTTTCTTTCTTTTCTTGGTTATCTTCTTACTTGGAATTATGGCATTGGCAATGGCAGGTAATGGATTCATACCTTCACTTGCATTGTCTGCAGCTTCAATTAGCAATCTTGGACCAGTGATGGGAGTGTTTGCAGATGGCTTTTCATACGCAGAACTCAATACAGCATCAAAATATATCCTTATGGTGTTGATGCTTATTGGGCGATTGGAAATTTTTGCCTTCCTTGCAGT
>RHMF01000548.1_pt1 | contig 16232 bp, 10 predicted proteins | sample 5365151 | NCBI WGS metagenome assembly RHMF01 (sample SAMN10266501, study PRJNA497801) | feces metagenome | isolation source: feces | host: Bos taurus | place: China: Prairie of Fairy Mountain | collected 2017-08-14 | reverse complement strand
CTCTTCTGCATAAATATTAAGAGCAGAAATAATGATGATCAAGGTCAACAATATACGTTTCATGTCTATATGTAGTTTATACAAAGATAATCTTATCTATCTAATAATCATAAGCAGGTATCCTCGTTAATATTATTTGTCTCATTTTTGATATGCCATGAAGTATATCTTATATCTATTGTTCTATTTGAGATATTTCTTGAATATCGTATTGGCTAATTTTGCATCGTACAATTGTACAATCATTAAGAAGATATTATTTTCAGTAATGGTTGTTATGTTGGTTAGTGTGTAAGAGGCGCCCATGCAGGGGGCGCCTCTTAAATTTTTACATATGTGACAGTATGCTACTTGATGAGTCTTACTTCGTAGAAGAGCGGAGTCCTTTTTCCGTCTGCCGATTTCACTTTAACGGTTATTCTGCTTTCTGACTTAAGTTCTTCAGGGATCATGACCCCATGTATCTCTTCCGGAGCAATGCCTGCGATCCTGATGCGGCCGGCTTCCTTTCCGTTGATCTCTACAACTGCCTCTGATCCTTCTCTGCCTGTGCATGTGAATCTGACATATGGCTCTTCTGTACCTGATGTCTTGAGGACATAGCTGAACCATCCGTTTTCATCGGCTGCTCTCCAATGACGGCCGTTATGGTCTCCTGTAAATGTCTTCTCCATTTCAACGAAATGGTCGCTTTCAGGCTGCTGCTCTCCGCAGATGACCTTGTCTGATGTAACCATTTCAAGTGCTATCCTTGCCTTTTCGTCCATCTCCTGCTTTGCCAGTCTCAGCTTCCACTCATCATCCGAAACAACCGGCCAGTAGACCATGTAGCGGCATTCATGAAGCGAGCTGAAAGGCACGAGTGTCAGTCCCTTCTGATATTTCAGCGGAGCGAGGCTGCCGAGATGGAAGGTCATAGGCTTGCCCTCGACCTTGCTTATGTATGAGAGTATGTTATCCTTGTCTCCGACGATGATCGGCATCTCCTGAAGAGGAAGCTGCTTTCCATAGGCGATATGGCCTCCACGGCTGTCGTCAGCATACATTCCGAGCTGGTCCTGTCTTCCGAGTTCTGCAGCCAGTACGACGGGACCGTACATGAAAGAGTAGTTGTCCGAATGGTCAGGAAGAGATACGGCCCTCAATGACATCGGCAGCGATACATTGATCCTGTCGCCTTTGGCCCATCTGCGTGTGATCCTGCAGTAGCCGTCCTTCATGGCAGTTTCAACCTTTTCTCCATTTACTGTGACAGCGGCCTTGTTCGAAGTCCATTCAGGGATACGTACTGCAACTGTGAATTCCGCAGCTTTCTTTGGATTAACGAGAATCGTTGTCCCTTCTTCAACCGGGAAGTTGTTCACCTGCTCGATGACTGTCTTTCCCCACTGGAGTACAGATGGGATGAAGAGATTGACATACAGCTCCTTGTCTCCGACATGAGAATATATCATTTCTCCATATCTCGCATGATTCTCCATACCCGAACCTACGCAGCACCAGAAGCTTGTCTGCGGCTGTGAATAGACGCGGTAGTGTCCCGAGCGCATCGGAGTGAAGTATACGAAGCCGCCCTGGATAGGGTTGACGGTAGAAAGTATATGGTTGTAGAGGGCTCTTTCATAGTAGTCCATGTAGTGTGAATCACCGCTGGTCTCGAAAAGCATCTTGGTGAGCCTGAGCATGTTATATGTGTTGCATGTCTCCGGACCCTGTTCGCTTTCGAGCATGCTGGAGAAATCATCTGCAGGGTGGAAATGCTCTCTCACGCTGTTTCCTCCGATGGTGATGCTTCGGTTCTCGACCACGGTCTTCCAGAAGAAGTCTGCAGCCTTGTCCCATTCCTTGTTGCCTTCGATGTCGGCGATCCTCTTGTATCCGATCACTTTCGGAATCTGGGTGTTGGCATGCATTCCTGTGAGCCTGTCCTCTCCACGGAGAAGCGGTTCGAGAACTGCTGTATGCGAGAATTTCTTCGCAAGCTCGAGATAACGTTTGTCGCCGCTGATAGCCGCTGCATCTGCAAACACCTCGTTAAGTCCGCCATGCTCGCTTCGGAGCATATCCTGCATCTGCTCGTATGTAAGGCCGGAAGTGAGATTGTACATCCACTCTGTAAGACCGATGAACATATTCTTCGCGTCCTTGCTGCCTGTTACGAGGTATGCGTCACGAAGGCCTGCATATATCTTATGTATATTATATAAAGGTACCCATCTGTCATTGAGGCCGAAAGAGGCTGCACGGATGTTTCCTTCCGATATCTCTTTCCATATCTGCTTTCCGTTCGATACTCCGCTGAGATATCCGTCGCCGTTTGCATCGGCACAGCGCTTGAGCTCTGCAATGTAATAGTCAAGCCTGCCCTTTATCTCATGGTTTCCAGTCGCTGCATACATGTAGGACAGTGCGGTAAGATAGTGGCCTCCGATATGGCCGTCAAGACCGGTGTTCTCCCAGTTGGTGTAGTTCTCTGCCTTTGGCTCCAGGCCTGCTTCCTTCAGGTATGGAGCGAGAAGCCTGTCAGGATCGATGCCGAGAAGATACTGGAGGTCCATGTCTTCGGCGTGCTTGAATGGGCTTGGGGTAAGCTTGACGTTGTTGGCGCTGAAGCTTTCCACTTTTGCCGGAATCTGCGCCAGGGTCGGATATGAACCCGCAAGAAGCAGAACGCAGATCAGAAGATGCTTGATTTTCATAGTATGTATTAATTGAGTATTTCTTACGGCAAAAATACCATTTCTTTCCTTATTTGTGAACAATAGTTACAAAGTAGTATCAATACTGATAGGATTTGCAACAAGGGTAAAGTGAAATCCATCGATATTTGGGTAAATTTGTAGTCAGATAAATAAGATATTGCCATGAAGACTCATTTTTCAAGACTTCTTTTCTTCGTGTTTCCATTGTTCATGATGACAGATGCATTTGCGATAGACCATCCTTCTGCGACCCGTCCGGTCATTTCTGCAGACAGGTTCACCCTTGTAGCCGACGGGCAGCCGATTGCGATCATTGTGTCGCAGGCTGATGATAAGGCCGTGCTGCATGCCGCCGCCGATCTTGTCGAAGACTTCGAGAGGGTTACAGGTAACAGGCCGGTGACAGCAGAAACCCTTGTCGCTGACCGCGCCATCATCGTCGGTTCGCTTGAATCTCCGATCATCAAGGGAATGATAGCAAACGGAAAGTTTGATAAGACAGAACTTGAAGGCCGCATCGAGAAATATATAATCACGACGGTCAAGAATCCGGTCGAAGGTGTCGGCGAGGCTCTTGTGATTGCCGGAAGTGACCGAAGAGGAGCTGTATACGGCATTTATGAGCTTTCGGAGCAGATCGGAGTCTCTCCATGGTATGACTGGGCCGATGTGCCAGTGGCAAGACAGCAGAACCTCTCTATTGCAAGAGGTACATATACAGCAGGAGAACCAGCAGTCCGTTATCGTGGTATCTTCCTCAATGACGAGGCTCCATGCCTTACCGGCTGGGTGAAGCATACATATGGGACAGACTACGGTGACCATCGTTTCTATGAGAGAGTATTCGAACTCATCCTTCGTCTGAGAGGTAATTTCCTCTGGCCGGCAATGTGGAGCTGGGCATTCTATGAGGATGATCCGTTGAACAGCAAGGTCGCTGACGAGATGGGCGTGATCATGGGTACATCTCATCATGAGCCAATGGCCCGCAACCATCAGGAATGGGCCCGCAGACGCAAGGAATATGGCGTATGGGATTATGCTTCCAACAAGCAGGTACTCGACAAGTTCTTCCGTGAGGGCATTGAGCGTGCAAAAGACACAGAAGACCTTATCACCATAGGTATGCGTGGAGATGGTGATGCGGCTATGGGAGGCAAGGAAGGCCATGATGATGAGTTTGTTCCTGACTATGCATATATGATCGGCCTGATGCAGAAGATATTCGACAATCAGCGCAGGATCATTAAGAAAGTGACAGGCAGACCTGCAAGCGAGCGTCCGCAGGTGTGGGCTCTCTATAAGGAAGTCCAGACTTTATATGAGAAGGGACTCAGGGTTCCGGAAGATGTCATCATTCTTCTTTCTGATGACAACTGGGGCGATGTGAGAAAGCTTCCGAACGAGACCGAACGTCTTCACAAGGGAGGCTGGGGAATGTATTATCATGTAGACTATGTTGGCGCTCCACGTAACTCCAAGTGGCTGAATATCACTCCGGTACAGAATCTCTGGGAGCAGATGCAGCTTACTTATGAATATGGTGTAGACAAGCTTTGGGTGCTGAATGTCGGTGACCTCAAGCCAATGGAATATCCTATCACTCTTTTCCTTGACCTTGCATGGAATCCTGAAAGATATACTGCTTCGAACATCAAGGAACATACTCTCGACTTCTGTCGTCAGCAGTTCGGTGAGGATCAGGCAGCGGAGTCTGCGCGCATCCTCAATCTTTACAGCAAGTATGCAGGACGAATCACAGCCGAGATGCTTGACCGCACGACATACAATCTTGAGACAGGGGAATGGAAGCAGGTTTCCGACGAGTTCATCAAGCTTGAAGCGGAAGCATTGCGTCAGTATCTGACTCTTCCTGAGCAGACGAGGGATGCATATTTCCAGATCATCCTTTTCCCGATCCAAGCATTGGCAAATGTATACGAAATGTATTATGCACAGGCTATGAACCATGCCCTTTATAAGGCTGGAGATCCTGCTGCCAATGACTGGGCGGACAAGGTCGAGGCATGCTTTGCGCGTGATAAGTTCCTTGCTAATCAGTACAACAATGAAATGGCAGACGGAAAATGGAAGAACATGATGATCCAGAAGCATATCGGATACAGGATATGGAATGATTCATTCCCGGAGGATACCCTTCCTGTGATCTTCCGTTTCGGTGAGACCGGTCCTCTTCCAGGCGGTTTCGTGTTCTCTCCGTCTGACGGCTATGTTGCGATCGAGGCTCCTCATGCATATGCAGTAAACGATTCGGCAGAAGGCAAATGGGCTCTGATCGAGGATATGGGAAGGACATTGGGCGGCGTCGCTCTCTTCCCTTATGATGTCCCTGTTGACGGCGCATCGCTTTCTTACTGCATGAATCTCCCGCAGGAGGTCTCGAAGGTTACCGTTCATGTGGCAACAAAGTCTACGCTTGCTTTCCACGATGCAGATGGACACAGCTACAGAGTTGGCTTCAAGGGTGCTCCAGCTGTGGAAAGATGCTTCAATGACAAGCTCAATGAGGCACCGGAGAATATCTACAGTATCTATTATCCTACTGTGGCAAAGCGAGTCGCCATCGAGAAGATCGAGCTTGAGGTACCTGCTGGATCAGATGTCAAGGAACTTGTGATCGAGCCTCTTGACCCGGGTATCGTATTCGAGAAGATCGTCGTTGATTTCGGCGGTTACAAGGAAAGCTACCTCATGGGCAATGAGTCTCCGCTTGTAAATGAAACGATTAAAAACTGATACTATGAAATATCTTCTTTCAACCATCACATTGATGATGCTGTCTGTTCTCTGTCTTGCGCAGAATCCGATCGTAACGACAGCCTATACTCCGGATCCGGCTCCATTCGCTCATGACGGTACACTTTATATGTTTACCGGCCATGATGAGGATGACGCCACATATTTCAAGATGAAGGACTGGATGCTTTATTCTACCGAGGATATGGCGAACTGGACATATCTTGGCACTCCGATTTCTACCGCAACGTTCAAGTGGGCTTTCCAGGGCGACCGTGCATGGGCTTCACAGGCTGTGGAACGTGACGGAAAATGGTACTGGTACGTATGTCTTACCGAGGCTGCGACTAGGGCTGACGCTCTGGCTGTGGCTGTCGCTGATGATCCGCAGGGACCATATGTCGATGCGATCGGCGGTCCTTTGGCTACCGGCTGGTCATTCATCGATCCTACTGTATTCATTGATGACGACGGCAGCGCATACCTCTTCTGGGGCAACAAGGGATGCTGGTACGGAAAGCTGGGAAAGGACATGGTTTCTTTCGAGAACGGATATCAGGAAGTGCCTGGTTTCCACGACCCTGCATGCTTCGGACCTGAATCCATGAAGATGAACTGGGCAAAGGGAAAGGAAGAGATGATGGTCGGATACGAGGAAGGCCCATGGGTGAGCAAAAGGGGAGACATCTATTACATGACCTACCCTTCAGGCGGCGTTCCTGAACATATGGCATATTCGACTGCTCCTTCGGTAGATGGCCCGTGGACATATCGTGGCCGTATCATGGATGAGGCTGAAAATGCATTCACTATCCATGGCGGCGAGGTCGAGTACAAGGGAAGGAACTATATGTTCTATCATAACGGTGCCCTTCCGAACGGAGGCGGATTCCATCGCTCCGCATGTGTGGAGGAATTTACATACAATGAAGACGGAACCATTCCGTTCATTCCATTCACAAAGAGCGGCCCGAAGCCGGTAGGAACACTCGACCCATATGAAAGGGTAGAGGCGGAGACAATGGCATCGTCATGGGGCGTAAAGACCGACAGGCTTGCCGGAAAGGATCATTATGTAACAAAGGTCGACAACGGTGACTGGATCAAGGTGCGGGAAGTGGAATTCGGCGCTGCGTCACCTGAATATATGACCATCGAGGTCCTAAATTACAAGACTTCCGGACTTGTGGAATTCTATCTTGATTCTCTCGGCGGCAATCCTTTCGCTTCGTTCAATGTGACTGCTGGTCAGGTGATTACAATGGAGCTTCTCCGTCCTGTTACCGGTAAGCATGATGTGTATATCCTCTTCCGTGGAGGAGACGGACAGATGTTCGATCTTGATTGGTGGCAGGTCAGATAGTAGCTTGAGAATTATCATGAAGAATCTTTTATTATTTTTCCTTGCACTGATTCTTTCTGTATCCTGTCAGAAAAAGGATCAGGTTGAAGAATTGTGGATAAAGAATGGCGAAAGAACGCTTTACGGCGTATTGAGCCGTCCGGCTGATGGTCCGAAGAAACAGCCTGTGCTTATTGTGTCGCATGGCTTTAACGGTACATATCATTTCGGAATGAATTATTTCCCTCTTCTTAACGAATTGGGTTATCAGTGCTTTGCCTTTGATTTCGCTTGCGGTTCTGTAAACAGCAGGAGCGACAACAATACGATGGAGATGTCCATCCCTGATGAATGTTCTGATCTTAAGGCAGTTGTGGAATATTTCAGGGAACAGCCGGATGTGGATCCGGACAGGATCGTGCTTCTAGGCGAGAGCCAGGGAGGCCTGGTGTCGGCATTGGTTGCAGATGAGATGTCTGATGAGATCAGCAGACTGATCCTTATATTCCCGGCGTTGTGTATCCCTGACAACTGGAACAAGAGATATCAGACTGTGGAGGATATCCCTGATACAACCAGACTTTGGGACGTACCTATGGGACGCAGGTTCTTTACCGAAATACGCGACCTTGATGTATTTACCCGTATGGAAAGATTCGGCAAGCCGGTGATTATAATCCAGGGTGATCAAGATCCGGTAGTGTCGATCGATGATTCGAAGCGCGCGATTGGTCTGTATGACAATGCTTCACTTCATATCATAGAAGGGGCAGGACATGGCTTCAAGTCGGAAGAATTTGAAGAGTCTCTGGAACAGATAAGGAATTTCCTACTCTATAACAATGAGTAGAGCACATATCCCCAGTGAGCGACTATAGCTGCGGCAATGCCACCGATGGTGTGGGCAAGAATGGCTTTTGATGTAAGCTTGCGATAGCCGAGTGCATCAAGCATTGCCGTATGGGTGCTGAGGTATCCGCTCCAGCACATTCCGATAGCTGTAAATACTGCGATGGCGTTTCCGTCGATCCATCCGGCTGACATGAAGTTCGGAACAAGTCCGAGAGCCGCTCCTACAGCTCCGAGAGCTGTGATAGGGAAGGCGATGAGATGAGGGTCGGTGAATCCGAAGAGCCATTTGAAAAGGAATTCAAGCTTTCCTCCTATCCATGGAAGAAGGCTTGTTCCTTCATATGCCCCTCCTGTGTACTCTCCGTCTGCTCCGGGACCGAATGTCAGAAGCATGACGAGGGTCGAGATGATGATGACTCCGGGAATGATCGCGATTCCTACGTCCACACCTGTGCGTCCTCCGTCAAGCAGGGAGTCAAGGATCCTCTGGAACATAGGCTTCTTTTCTTCCTCTATCGTCACCTCCTCTTTGATCTCTGCTACGCAGGCGTCTTCTTCCTTGTATTCCGGATATGCCTTGAGGATGAAGCGCTGCATGAGTCTTGTCGAAACTAAACATCCGATGACCGCTCCGACAAGGCCGATAAACGGCTCTGCATAGAAGCCCTGGCCGATCATGAACACGATCACGAGCAGACCCATTCCGAATGCCGTGCCGAAGTTTGTCAGCGAAATGAACTGATACTTCTTGAAATATCTGCTGAACTGCTTGTCCTGTGCAAGCGAGATGATGGCAGGATTGTCAGAAAGGAAGGTCAGGATGGCTCCCAAGGCAGATACTCCGGGGAGATTGAACAATGGCTTCATAAGAGGCCTCAGAAGCTTTTCAAGCAGGCTTACGACTCCGAATTCCACGAATATGCGGCCGATGGCACCGGTTATCACGCAGATAGCCATGATGTAGAACACCGTGTTCAGCAGCAGGTCGTGCGCTGTGTTCATGAGAGTGTTGAGCATGTTTGCCGTTCCCATCTGCGAACCGAGGTAGGTGAACAGTCCGAATACTATGAGAAGGCACCAGATTCCGGATGGAATGCGGCTGAAAAGCTTTTTCATGTGGGTTATTTACGCTTGATTTTCAATAGGTTCATTCTCCATGTGACACCCGCGTCTATGATGCTCTGCTTTGGCTGAAGAGCTCCTGCCGGGGATGTGTTCACTCCGTCTGACCAGCAGTAGGCGAGATGGAGACGAAGGTCTTTGGAATTCTTCATCGGGAAGTATTCAAGACCGCCGCCGACACGCATGACTTCTGTGCCCGGAAGCACGGTCCAGTCGCCTTCCTCCTTGCATTTGTTGAAGTCATATGTGAAGTTGGCGAATACATTGAGGCTTTCGACCGGTGTCCACTGGAACTTGCACATGAAAGACATGTCCTTTCCGAAGAAGTCCTTGACGTTGATAGCCTTGTTCATGATGTCGATTTCCGCAAAGCAGTCACCGAATGTGAAGCGGTTGCCGAGGGCGATGTAGTTGATGTATCTGTCAGGAACATACTCCATCATGTTGACAGACCAGATTGTGCTGAAGAATCCGTGGTTTCCGTACCATACGGCGTTGTAGGCGAACATCTCCTCATCGTTGATGTTGTGCTCGTTGCCTTTGAACGGGCTTTCCGTGAACTGGAACATGAACTTGTCCTTCCTGTCATCGGTGGTGTATGACGAGCTGGCTCCAATCTTGAAGCAAGGGATGTTGCCCCAGAATTCTGAATATATATAAAGGTCGATAGGGGCTACGTCATACTCGTATCCTCCGATTCCGACTACCAGCTTTCCTGCTGAAAAGCTCCAGTTCTTATGGGTGTAAGTAACGTTTATCCAGTCGGTTGCGTCAAAGAACGAGATGACCTTGTTTGGCTTGTTGAGCCTCTGACGGTATGAATATGTGAAGCCCTGACCGAGGTCTCCGTCCATTCTTATGTTCAGGAATTTTCCCTTGAATCCGCTGTTGCTGTTGTTCTTTGTTCCCTGGAGATATTCCTGGGTATAGTCTAGTCTTGCCTCGATCCTCAGGTTGACAAGTCCGTTGTCTTCCTGCGCGAAGATGCATGCAGAGACGAAAAGGAGCAGTACTGTAATCAGTGTCTTTTTCATGGGTTAAGCATTCGATTTGCGCAAATGTATGAAAAATCCTTTTTATGATACAATTTTATAAGTAAAAAAATCATTTGTGATAGGTATAAATCCGTTTCAGGGTTAATTTTGTGTATTGAAATTTTAACACTAAACTAAAGATATGATGAAAAGAATTTCTGCTATTGCCCTTACCCTTTTGATGGGCGCAGGTTCTGTCTTCGCGCAAGGCTTCTGGGGAAGAGGTCCGGTCGAGGATCCTACAGGGTACAAGGACACTTACAAGGACTATTTTACAGTCGGAGTAGCTGTCAACATGAGAAATGTGACTGATCCTGATCAGATCGCACTCATCAAGAAGAATTTCAACAGCATCACAGCCGAGAATGACATGAAGCCGGTTTCCCTCCAGCCTCGTGAAGGCGAGTGGAACTGGGAGAATGCCGACAAGATCGCAAACTTCTGCCGCGAGAACAATATTCCTCTCCGTGGCCACACTCTTTGCTGGCACAGCCAGTTCGCAGACTGGATGTTCGTTGATGAGAATGGAAATGATGTTCCGAAGGAAGTGTTCTACGAGCGTCTCAGGACCCATATCCATACTGTAGTGAACCGCTACAAGGATATCGTTTATGCATGGGATGTCGTTAATGAGGCAATGGCGGACGGCGACGGCCGCAGGTCTCCATGGATGAGAGAGGAGCCTAGCCCATACCGTCAGTCAAGACATTTCAAACTCTGCGGCGACGAGTTCATCGCAAAGGCTTTCGAGTTTGCTCATGAGGCTGACCCTGACGCACTCCTTTTCTACAACGACTACAATGCCGCTACTCCAGCAAAGCGTGACCGTATCTACAACATGGTCAAGAAGATGCAGGATGCCGGTGTGCCTATCCATGGTATCGGAATGCAGGGCCACTACAATATCTACGGCCCAAGCAACGAGGACATCGAGGCTGCGATCGTTAAGTATTCAGAACTCGTGGATCATATCCATTTCACAGAGCTTGATATCCGTATCAATGAGGAAATGGGCGGACAGCTCCAGTTCAGCCGCGGTCAGGCAGGTGAGGTTCCTGGTTATATCAGGACTCTTCACGAGGCAAAGTATGCAGACCTCTTCAAGATCCTCCGCAGACATAAGGATGTGATCAAGAATGTTACTTTCTGGAACCTCAGCGATAAGGATTCATGGCTCGGCCAGAACAACTATCCGCTTCCTTTCGACAAGGAGTACAAGCCGAAGAACGTTTACCGCATCATCAAGAACTTCGATCCTGCTCTTGACAATGCAGAGATCAAGGAGGATTTCGTTCCTTCAGTAATGAACCAGCCAGGTCAGCAGTATCCTATGGTCAACTCACAGGGCTATGCACGTTTCCGCGTAGAGGCTCCACAGGCAAGATCAGTAATCGTCAGCCTCGGTCTTGGCGGACAGGGCGGTACAGTTCTCCATAAGAATGCGGAAGGCGTATGGGAAGGAACAACCGGCGGTCCTATGGACGAGGGATTCCACTACTATCACCTTACAATCGACGGCGGCGTTGTAAATGACCCGGGTGCAAAGAATTACTATGGTTCGGTACGTTGGGAAAGCGGTATCGAGATTCCGGCACACGATCAGGACTTCTATCAGGTGAAGGACGTACCTCACGGACAGGTCGTTCAGGTTCTTTTCCCATCACCTAGCACAGATCAGACACGTACAGCATACGTTTACCTCCCTCCACAGTACAACGGAAAGAAGAAGTTCCCTGTACTTTATCTCCAGCATGGCTGGGGTGAGGATGAGACAGCATGGAGCCGTCAGGGACATGCAAACCTCATCATGGACAACATGATCGCAGCAGGCGAGTGCGAGCCATTCATCATCGTAATGACCTACGGTATGACAAATGACGTGAAGTTCGGCGGCCTCGGCGGATTCAACTTCAAGAATTTCGAGACAGTTCTCGTTGACGAGCTTGTTCCTTACATCGATGCAAACTTCAAGACCATCGCAAAGAAGGACTACCGCGCTATGGCAGGTCTTTCAATGGGCGGTATGGAGACAAGAAACATCACTCTCGCTCGTCCGGAGGTGTTCGGTTACTATGGTCTCCTTTCAGGTGGCGTCTATACACCGGAGGATATCAAGGATCCGAACCAGGTGAAGGGTATCTTCATCAGCTGCGGCGGCAAGGAAGGTCCGGACCGCATCATGCAGGCAGCCCAGGCTCTTCAGGAGGCAGGCTTCAATGCAAAGGGTTACGTTTCTCCTGGAACAGGCCATGAGTTCCTTACATGGCGCCGTTCACTCCGCGAAATGGCTCCGATGCTTTTCAGGAAATAACCATCCTACGAAATAACTGCGTTTTCGTCGATATGACCGTAAATCCATGGTCATATCGACGAAATTTATTATTTTTACTGAATAAATCATAATCATCCGTAATCATGAAAAGAATTCTCTTCATTCTGATTTCATTACTCCTTATGGCTTCTTCTGCTGATGCCCAGCCCGGAAAGATCCGTCTCCCGAAGCTTATCAGCGACAAGATGGTCCTTCAGCGCGATGTTGAACTTGATATATGGGGATGGGCAGATTCCGGCACATGGGTTACCGTACGATTCAATGGCAGCTATTATGAGACCATGACGGGGGATGACGGCAGATGGACGGTCACTCTTCCGCCACAGCCGGCCGGTGGTCCATATATCATGGAAGTGAACGAGATTTCTATCCGTGATATTCTTGTCGGAGATGTCTGGCTTTGTTCGGGCCAGTCAAATCAAGAGACTCCTATCCACAGGCTTGTGGAAATGTTCCCCGAGATCGATCTTTCCAACAATAATATGATCCGTCATTACAAGGTTCCTACACAGGATTCGAAGGAGTCTCTTCAGGAAGAGATTGCGGGTAATGCGAAGTGGCAGTCGGGAGTCGCATCTGAGGTGATGAACTGGACTGCATTGGCATATTTCTATGCACAGGAAGCTTATTCAAAGACCGGAGTTCCGCAGGGAATGCTTGTTTCCAGCCTTGGCGGCTCTGCTATCGAAAGCTGGGTAAGTCAGGAATATCTCAAGGATTTCCCTAGACTGATGCTTGATAAGGAGGCTGTAAGGCTGATGGATGAGGCTATGGCCGACAAGGGTCAGGGAAAATGGAATCTTGCTGATTGGGATGATTCTCAATGGGATACCATGGAGATGCCTGGCACATGGCGTGAGAACGGACTGAATGTGCGTGGAACTGTATGGATGCGCAAGGACTTCGAGGTTCCGGAGGAAATGGCCGGAAGACATGCGAGATTGAGCATGGGTACTCTTGTCCACAATGATCAGGTATATGTGAACGGAGTATTTGTGGGAAGCACAGGCTACGAGTATCCTCCTCGCCGTTATCATATTCCTGCAGGTGTGCTCAAGGCAGGTAAGAATACGATTGCCGTAAGGCTCAATGCGCCTGGCGGCAATGGTGAGTTCGTCAAGGACAAGCCGTATAAGGTGATCGGTGATGCAGCTGAAATCGACCTTACAGGTACATGGAAGTATAAGGTAGGAACTGATATGAACGATGCTGCCCCATACCGCGAACGCCTCAAGAACCGTAATGATGTAGGTTCTGGCCTATACAACGGAATGATCTGGCCGATAAGGAATTACAAGGTGAGGGGTGCGATCTGGTATCAGGGTGAAAGCAATGCCGGAAGAGCGCATGAATATGGCGCTATGATGTCATCTCTGATTGACGGATGGCGTGAGTTATGGGAGATGCCTGACATGCCGTTCCTTCTTGTACAGCTTCCTAATTTCATGCAGAAGCATGACCAGCCGACTGACAGCGGATGGGCCAGGATCCGTGAGGCGCAGCTTCAGACTTTCACGACCGTGCCTAATACAGCTCTCGCCGTGACTTATGACGTAGGTGAATGGAATGATATCCATCCATTGAACAAGAAGGCTGTCGCTCAAAGACTTTTCCTTGCCGCACGCAAGCTCGTGTATTGCGAAAAGATTACCGCTTCCGGTCCTGTCTACAAGGATATGACTGTGAGCGGGGACAAGATCATCCTTTCATTTACTGAAACCGGACGCGGCCTCATGGCCAAGGGCGGTGAACTTAAGGGTTTTGCCATTGCCGGCGAAGACGGCCGTTTCGTATGGGCAGATGCCGTGATCAAAGGCAAGACCGTTGTAGTCAGCAGCAAAGAAGTGGCGAAGCCGGTAGCTGTCCGCTATGCATGGTGTGACAACCCTGAAGGCGCCAATCTCTGCAATAAGGACGGACTTCTGGCCTCGCCATTCAGAACTGACAGCTGGTAATCAGAATCCAGCCCAGAACTTGACCCAGTATTCTCCTTCCATCTCTTTCCAGGTCTCTACAGCCTGATCATATACATATTCCGTATATGCATTGAGGACGGCAGGGGAGACTGCGGCCTGTGGTATACCGTTCACTGCGTTTTCTTCATGCTTGAGAATCTTCTCGTTAAAACCGTCCTTTGTGCTCTGCCACTGGATGGTCGCCAGCCTGTTGGCTCTTCTGAACTGCCAGAGGATGCAGTCCGGATTGTAGGTCTTCTGTCCGCAGATGCTGAATGATTCAGGAAGCTCGGTCGTGCCGCAGAATATCGGGATTCGCGGGCTCTGGCCTGGGTTGTCTACAGAGAACCAGCATATGCCTCCGACTTCGTCAGGAAGCCAGTTCCTGAGCTGGGTGACATGGGAATAAGCGCACCATGCGACTGCGACAGTCCTTCTGAATTCCACGCTTTCCGGAGCGATCGTATTGAGCGTCCGCAGCTCGGTAGTTGTCAACCATGGATTTGCGATCGGGCTCTTCACGGTGTCGGCAGGATGATCCTTAGCTTCAGGGCGCCATGTCAGGATGTTCTTTGTCATGTCGAAATCCGTTCCCTCGTATGTTTCGCGAAGCATTGCCATAACATCGCGCACATCTACCTTTTTCTCCGGTTTTACCGAGAAAGGAAGTTCATCCATCTCATATGTAAGGCCGAGGGACGGAGCGAAATGATTGAGAATAAAGTACTCACGGTCGTTGAAGTTCTTTCCTTTCGCATAGTCGGTGTTGAAGGCTTTCCAGAAGATGAACGTTCCTTTTCCATCCCAGAGTCCGTTGTCCTTTGCGACCTGCTCTACATTGTCCGATGCCATAAAATTGTCCTTGTCGCGACGCTTCATCTTTCCGATGCGAGGGATGTTGGCGGAAACGGCAATCTCGTCATCGGGAACACGCTGGGCAACCCATGCCGCACCGATCCTGTCCTTTCCTATTCCCACGATCTCGAACTGCCAGACCTCGTTCTTGTCTGCTATGGTAAGGCATTCTCCTCCATCTCCATATCCATACTGCTCGGCAAGCGAACCCATCAGACGGATCGCATCCCTTGCATTGTCGCATCTTTGAAGAGCGACTCTCTGGAGCTCCTCGATAGTGAACCATCCTTCCGGATTTATGAGGTCCTCCGGTCCGGTGAAGGTGGTCTCGCCGATAGCCAGCTGCTTTTCGTTCATGCATGGGTAGGCGGTGTTAAGGTACGCATATGTATGTGCGGCCTGGGGGATCTCACCCATGACCTTGACCCCTGTCGTGTCGCCTCGGAATGCAGTATGCATCGTTCCGCGAAGTACCTGATGCATGCTTCCCGGTTCGTGGTCGGCGGCAGGCTCCATATATGACCATGTGCGGTATCTGCCGTCGCATGTGTGTGACGTGATGACCGAACCGTCAGCTGATGCCAGACGTCCGACCATGATGCTGGTGCAGCTCTGCCCGTTGAATTCCGTTTCCTGTGCCGTCAGGGTAAAGCTGACCAGCAGGGTAAGAAGAAATAATGTCTTTTTCATGCTTTATCTGTTTTTAGTCTTGATTCTTATGGTTGTCACGGCTATGCGTTCCTTGTTTTCCGAATATGTGACGTATATCCGGTCATTGTAGAGGAATGCCTTCGGATAGCTGTAGCCGAGGGTCTTGTACCGGCCTTCATACTGCCGTGGCGGCAGATCGTCAGGTGAGCGCAGGATGTGATAGCTGCTGAAGCTTTCTCCATCTTTGCTGACTGCTATGCCGAGAGTCGTGCGGTCTTTTGATTCAGTCGGGTTGCCGATTATGTAGGCGGTGCCGTCCGGCAGGTTTCCGGCGCATTGCTTGGAACGGGAATCGATAAGGTCTGTTAGATATGGTTCCGTCCATGTCTTCCCGCCGTCAGAACTCTCTGAAGCCATTTTCCTGAATGATGAGGCCTGGTCCCTGAACAGCATCACGATAGTCCCGTCGGGCCTGGTGAACAGGCTTGGCTCTATGCCTCGGCTCTGGTTTCCTCTGTCTTCCATCCTGATGTTTCCGATATGCCACCCTCCGTGTCCGCTCATGTCATCCGTATATATCGGACGAGCCTTCAGGCCCGGCTTGAAATGAGCAGCGCCAATGATACGTCC
>RHMF01000547.1_pt1 | contig 16235 bp, 30 predicted proteins | sample 5365151 | NCBI WGS metagenome assembly RHMF01 (sample SAMN10266501, study PRJNA497801) | feces metagenome | isolation source: feces | host: Bos taurus | place: China: Prairie of Fairy Mountain | collected 2017-08-14 | reverse complement strand
GATATATGGGTGTTCGACTGGTTGTCCTCCAATTCATGTGAGTGTCAGTAGGTCTGCTACTAGGGCTCAGAATAGGCATTGGCTGAGTGGTCGGAATATTATGCTTCGTTGTTTGGAGGTGTGTAGTAGGGGGATTAGAGCAAGAATTAGGATAGAGAAGGCTAGGGCTAGTACTCCTCCTAGTTTGTTGGGGATTGATCGTAAGATTGCGTATGCAAATAAGAAGTATCATTCGGGTTTGATGTGAGGAGGTGTGTTGAGTGGATTGGCCGGGGTGTAGTTATCTGGGTCTCCGAGGAGGTCGGGTGCGAATAGTACTAGTAGTATTAGAGCTAGAATTAGTAAGAGGGCCCCTAAGATGTCCTTAATGGTATAGTAGGGGTGGAATGGGATTTTGTCTACGTCTGAGGAGATTCCTGTTGGATTGTTGGAGCCTGTTTCGTGGAGGAATAATAGGTGGACTATGGCAATTGCTATGATGATAAATGGAAGGATAAAATGGAAAGCGAAGAATCGGGTAAGGGTTGCTTTGTCTACTGAGAATCCGCCTCAGATTCATTCGACTAAATTTGTGCCGATGTATGGGATTGCTGATAAGAGGTTGGTGATGACTGTTGCTCCTCAGAATGATATTTGTCCTCATGGTAGGACGTATCCTATGAATGCTGTGGCTATTACTGTGAGCAGAAGGATTATTCCGATATTTCATGTTTCTAGAAAAGTGTAAGACCCATAATATAAGCCTCGTCCTACGTGCATATATAAGCAGATAAAAAACATTGAAGCTCCGTTTGCGTGTATGTATCGGATGATTCAGCCGTAGTTCACGTCTCGGCAGATATGGGTAACAGAGGAGAATGCTGTTGTTGTGTCGGATGTGTAGTGTATTGCTAGGAATAGGCCTGTGAGGATTTGTAGGATTAGGCAGATTCCCAGGAGGGAACCGAAATTCCATCATGATGAAATGTTTGATGGGGCTGGAAGGTCGATGAATGCATTGTTTACAATTTTTATTAGTGGGTGGGACTTTCGAATGTTAGTCATTAGTGTTCTTATAGTTGAATGACAACGATGGTTTTTCATATCATTAGTCATGGTTAGATTCCATGTAAGAATAATGATACTATACATTGTATTTATTTTAAGTGTTATTTTCGTGATAGGTTTTGTGGGGTTTTCTTCGAAACCTTCACCTATTTATGGGGGGTTAGGGTTAATTGTGAGTGGTGGGGTTGGCTGTGGGATTGTATTGAATTTTGGTGGATCCTTTTTGGGGTTGATGGTCTTTTTAATTTATTTGGGGGGTATGATGGTAGTTTTTGGTTATACAACGGCTATGGCTACAGAACAGTATCCTGAAATTTGGCTTTCTAATAAGGCTGTTTTAGGGGCATTTGTTACTGGCTTGTTGATGGAGTTTTTTATGGTTTATTATGTGTTAAAGGATAAAGAAGTTGAGGTTGTGTTTGAGTTTAATGGTTTAGGGGATTGAGTGATTTATGATACAGGGGATTCTGGGTTTTTTAGTGAGGAGGCCATAGGGATTGCGGCTTTATACAGTTATGGTACCTGATTAGTTATTGTAACTGGGTGGTCTTTATTAATTGGTGTTGTGGTTATTATAGAAATTACTCGTGGAAATTAAATAGTATTATGCTGATAAGGATTGTGATTAGGAAGGAGAGGAAATATAGTTTGATCAGGCCTTTTTGGTTTGTGACCAGGGTAGATGCTTTTATTTGGGCGAGTGAGATGGTTTTTGGTAGGATGGCTTCTAGTCAGATTAGGTCTAGAAGGGAGGATGCTGATTTTTGGCTTATTGATAAATTTATGTATGGAGCTAGGCGATGTATAATTGTGGGGAAGTATCCTAGCAAGGTCGAGAACTTGAAGGCGTTTGAGGGGTAGTGATATTTTAGATTTTTAGTTGTATTACTGATTTCTAGGGCTAAGATGAAGCCTAGGATTGTAACGATTAGGGCTGTTGTTTTTAAGTAGTAGGGTATAGTTATTTGGGGAATTGTTGTTGGAGGAATATTGTTGGAAATGATGTATCCTGCGAAGAGGCTTCCAATTAGTAAGCGTTTGATAGAGTTGATCAGAAGGGGGTTGTTTTCGTTGATACTAACTAGGGTAGGGAATCGGGGTTGTCCTAGAAGTGCGAAAAAAATAATACGAGTGCTGTAGATAGCTGTGAAAGAGGTGGCAATTAATGTTATTAGAAGGGCTCAGGCGTTGGTATAAGACGTGTTGGCGGCTTCGATGATTAGGTCTTTGGAGTAAAATCCTGTGAGGAAGGGTATTCCTGTTAGTGCGAGACTGCCAACAATGAGGGCTGTTGTGGTGAATGGCATGGCTTTAAATAGGCCTCCTATTTTTCGAATATCTTGTTCGTCGTTTAGGCTGTGAATAATGGAACCGGAGCATATGAATAGTATAGCTTTGAAAAAGGCATGTGTGCAGATGTGGAGGAAAGCTAGGTAAGGTTGGTTAATGCCAATTGTTACTATTATAAGGCCCAGTTGACTGGATGTGGAGAAGGCGATGATTTTCTTAATGTCATTTTGGGTGAGGGCGCATATTGCTGTAAATAGTGTGGTAATGGCTCCTAAGCATAATGTAATAGATTGGATAAATTTATTGTTTTCTGTGAGGGGGTAGAAACGGATTAGTAGGAAGATACCTGCTACCACTATTGTGCTTGAATGGAGTAGTGCTGAGACGGGAGTTGGGCCTTCTATTGCAGAGGGAAGTCATGGGTGGAGGCCAAATTGGGCGGATTTTCCGGTTGCAGCTAATGCTAGTCCTATCAAGGGTATGTTTGAGTCGCTTGGGTTTAGTATGAAGATCTGTTGGAGGTCTCAGGTATTGAGGTTTGTTAGAAATCATGCTATTGCTAAAATGAAACCAATGTCGCCGATGCGGTTATATAAGATTGCTTGTAGGGCTGCTGTGTTTGCATCTGCTCGTCCGTATCATCATCCGATGAGTAGAAATGATATGATTCCGACGCCTTCTCAGCCAATGAATAGCTGGAAGAGGTTATTTGCGGTTACAAGGATGAGCATAGTAATGAGGAATAGGAGTAAGTATTTGAAGAATTTGTTAATATTGGGGTCTGAGTGTATATATCATATTGAGAATTCTATAATAGATCATGTGACGAATAGTGCTACTGGGGTAAATATTATTGAGAAATAGTCTATTTTAAAGCTGAGGGATAATTTAAGAGTTTGGATGGTTAGTCAGTGTCAGTTTGAAATAATTAGTTCTTGGCCTGAGTGGATAAATATTATTGTGGGAATTATGCTGGTAATGAAGGCATATGAGATAGCTGTTTTTACGTAGAGTGGGTAGTTGGAAGGTTTGTAGGTGTTAAGGCTTATTATTATAATGGGTATAGTTAGTAAGAGTAAAGTAACCAGTGAGAGTGAGGAGAATATGTTTATTACTTTTATTTGGAGTTGCACCAATTTTTTGGTTCCTAAGACCAACGGATAAACTACTATCCTTTAAAAGTTCGAAAAAGCCATACTATTAGATATGGGAGCATAGAATTAGCAGTTCTTGCATACTTTTTCGGTAAATAAGAAGGTAATGAGTTTCTATTGTTAGATTCACAATCTAATGTTTTTGTTAAACTATATTTACAGTATAGAGGTCCTAGAATAATTTTTGGGTTTAGGGTTAGGAGTAGTAGGGGTAGGATGTGTAACGATATGAGTGCATTTTCCCGTGTAAAGGAAGGCGAGATGTTATTAATGTGGTAGGTATATTTTCCTCGTTGGGTTATAATTAGCATGTATAGAGAATATAGGGCGGTGATTACTATATTTACTCCTATTAGAATAATTGTAATGTTAGATCATGAAAAGGTTGACATTACTACAAATAGTTCTCCAATTAAGTTGATTGTTGGGGGTAGAGCTAAGTTGGTTAGACTTGCTAGTAGTCATCAGGTGGCTATTAGTGGAAGGAGCGTTTGTAGGCCTCGAGCTAGAATTATGGTTCGGCTGTGGATTCGTTCGTAGTTTGAGTTTGCTAGACAGAAAAGTATGGAGGATGTGAGGCCGTGGGCAATCATAAGGGCGGTTGCTCCTATGTAGCTTCAAGGTGTCTGGATAAGGATGGCTACGATGACGAGTGCTATATGGCTTACAGAGGAGTATGCGATGAGTGATTTTAGGTCCGTTTGACGGAGGCAGATTGAGCTGGTTATAATTATGCCCCATAGGGAGAGTATAATGAATGGGTATGCTATAAAGTCGGTCATAGGGTTTAGAATTAGTGTAATTCGTAGCATACCGTACCCCCCTAGTTTTAGTAGAACTGCTGCAAGGACTATGGAGCCTGCGATAGGGGCTTCTACGTGAGCTTTAGGTAGTCAAAGGTGGAGGCCATATAGTGGTATTTTTACTATGAAGGCTATTATACATGCTAGTCATATGAAGACATTAGATCAAGAGTTATGAACAGGTTGTACTCAGTATTGTAATATTAGGAAATTTAGGGATCCTACTGTATTTTGGATATAAATTAGTGCGACTAATAGGGGTAAGGAGCCAGCTAGTGTATAGAATAGGAAATAGAGTCCGGCGTTTAGGCGTTCTGTTTGGTTTCCTCATCGGGTAATAATAATGAGTGTTGGGACTAGTGTTGCTTCAAATAGAATATAAAATAAGATTAGTTCCATGGCGGTAAAGGTTATGATTAGGAATAGTTGTAGTGAGATCAGCATAGTAATAAATAGTTTTTTTCGGGTTAGGTTTTCTTTTGATAGATGATGTTGGCTAGCTATTAGTATTAGAGGGAGGAGCCATATGGTTAAAATTAGTAGTGGAGTGGATAGGGAGTCGGAGAAAAATACTAGTGAAAAATTAAGGCTGTTGTCGCCAAACTGGTTTATGAGGAGGAGGCTTGTAAAGCTAATTAGAAGACTGTGTGCTGTGGAGTTAACCCAAATTATACTATTTTTTGATAACCAGGTTAGGGGTATAAGTATAATTGTTGGAATAATGTATTTTAGCATTGGAGTAAGTTGAGGTTTTGTACATAATCAGTACCATATGTATTTGATACTATTACTAGTAGAGATAGACCTAGGGCTGCTTCGCAGGCTGCGAAGACTAGTAGGATAATAGGTATTATGCTAGCTAATGTAAAATGTGAGTTGAGGATTGTTAGGGCTGCTATAACGAATAGGGATAGCATTATTCCTTCTAAGCACAGAAGGGAAGATATTAGGTGGGATCGGTATATTAGTAGTCCTACAAGAGATACTGTGAATGCCATTATAATGTTTATGTATACTATAGACATTTGGTAATTATGAATTAAATCATAATCTAATGAGTCGAAATCATTTATTTTATTTTAAACTAAGTACCATATTCGGTTCATTCTAATCCTTTTTGAGTTCATTCATAGGCTAGGCTTACAGCTAGGAGGATAATTAGGAAGAGGGCTATGGTAAGCATTGTGTTTAGGTTTGTTGTTTGTGAGGCTCATGGCAGTGGTAAGAGGAGTGCAATTTCTAGGTCAAATAAGAGGAATGTGATGGCTACCAGAAAGAATTTTATGGAGAAGGGAAGGCGGGCTGATCCTATGGGGTCAAATCCACATTCGTAGGGGCTTGTTTTCTCAGAGTATACATTTAGTTGGGGAAGCCAGAATGCGATGATGACGAGTAGGGTGGCTAGTGTAAAATTGGTCAGGAGGGCTAGTATTAAATTTATTATTCTTTTTCGGACTAGACCGAAACTAGCTGATTGGAAGTCAGCTGTACTAGTTGATACTAAAAGAATAGGAGCCTCATCAATAGATAGAAACATAGAGGAAAAGTCAGACTACGTCTACGAAATGTCAGTATCAGGCAGCGGCTTCAAAGCCGAAGTGGTGGTTAGAAGTAAAATGAAATTTTAATTGGCGGAAGAAGCAGACAATTAAGAAGGTGGATCCAATGATGACGTGGAGGCCATGGAAGCCTGTGGCTACAAAAAAAGTTGAGCCGTAAACTCCGTCGGAGATAGTAAAAGGTGCTTCATAGTATTCTGAGGCTTGTAGTAGTGTGAAGTAGATTCCTAATGTGATGGTGATAAATAGGGCTTGTAATATATGCTTTCGGTCCCCTTCTATTAAACTATGATGGGCTCAGGTAATAGAAACTCCGGAAGCCAATAGGACAGAGGTGTTGAGCAGTGGGACTTCTAGGGGGTTTAGTGGGTGAATGCCTGTTGGGGGTCAGCAGCCGCCTAGCTCAGGGGTGGGGGCGAGGCTTGAGTGGTAGAAAGCTCAGAAAAATCCGGTAAAGAACAGTACTTCGGAGATAATAAAAAGAATTATTCCATAACGGAGGCCTTTTTGGACAGCTGGGGTATGGTGCCCTTGGAAGGTGCTTTCTCGGATAACATCTCGTCATCATTGGTATATTGTTAGTATATTTGTTGTTAGGCCAATTATTAGCAGGGTCATTGAGTTAAAGTGAAATCATATGGTTAGGCCGGATGTTATTAAGAGGGCGGACAAAGCTCCTGTAAGAGGTCAAGGGCTTGGATTTACTATATGATAAGCATGGGTTTGGTGTGTCATTATGTGTTGTCATGCAGATATAGGCTGACTAGGAGAGTGAATACATAGGCTTGGATTATAGCTACTGCAAACTCTAGAATTGTTAGTAGGATTAGAATGGTGAATGTAATTAGAGCTGTTGTAGTGCTAATGCTTATTAGTGCAAGTGTAGCTCCTCCGATTAGGTGAATTAATAGGTGTCCTGCAGTGATGTTAGCTGTTAACCGCACGGCGAGGGCTACAGGTTGAATAAAAAGGCTGATAGTTTCAATAATTACTAGTATTGGGATTAGTGGAGTGGGTGTTCCTTGTGGTAAGAAATGGGCAAGTGATGCTTTAGTTTTGTTGCGGAATCCTGTAATTACGGCTCCTGCTCACAGGGGGATGGCTATGCCTAGGTTTATTGATAGTTGTGTTGTCGGTGTGAATGAATGGGGTAATAGGCCTAGTAGGTTTGTTGATCCAATAAATAGGATTAGAGATATTAGTATTAATGCTCATGTTTGTCCTTTAGAATTGTGGATGCTCATTATTTGTTTTGATACAAGTTGAAGTATTCATTGTTGGAGGGTTACAAAGCGATTGCTTACTAGTCGGTTTGATGTTGGGAATAGTAGGCTGGGGAATAGTACGATAAGGGTTACGAGAGGGAGACCTAAAATTACAGGGGTAATAAAAGAGGCAAATAAATTTTCGTTCATTTTGCTTCTCAAGGGGTGTTTTGTTTTAATATTTTTGTTGGTGTCAGTTCTGGATTGTGATAAAAGTTGTGTTTTGAAATTTTTAGTTGAAAGATAATAAAGAGGGTCAAGAATATTGATAGGATCATTGTCAGTCATGTTGACGTGTCTAGTTGCGGCATGTCACCAAGGAGAGTATATGGCTCTCAATCTCTAACTTAAAAGGTTAGTGCTATATAGCTTCTTAGTGATTTTATAATATTGATGCAGATCATTTTTCAAAGTACTTTAGTGGGACTAACTCAAGGACAATGGGTATGAAACTGTGGTTTGACCCGCAAATTTCTGAGCATTGACCGTAATATAAGCCTGGACGGGACGATATAAGGGTTGTTTGGTTTAGACGGCCTGGGATTGCGTCTGTTTTTAGTCCTAGAGAGGGCACAGCTCATGAGTGTAGTACGTCTTCAGAGGAGACTAGCATTCGGATTGTTATTTCTATTGGTAGTACAACTCGATTATCGACTTCTAATAGTCGTAGCTCCCCTGGCTTTAATTCTGATGTTGGAATTATGTAGGAGTCGAAGCTTAAGTCCTCATAATCTGTATACTCATAGCTTCAGTATCACTGATGTCCTATGGTTTTTACTGTAAGAGATGGGTTATTGATTTCATCTATTATGTATAGAATTCGTAAAGAAGGAAGAGCAATTAGAATTAAGATGATGGCGGGCAGAATGGTTCAGATTGTCTCTACTTCTTGTGCATCTATCGTGCTTGTATGGGTCAGCTTTGTTGTTAGTATTAGTGAAATAATGTAAAGTACTAATGAGCTAATTAAGAAGACAATTATTAGCGTGTGGTCATGAAAGTGAAGTAGTTCTTCTATGATTGGTGATGTTGCATCTTGGAATCCTAGTTGTATGGGATATGCCATATGAGGTGTACAAGATTCTCACTTGTAACTTAACTTTGACAAAGTTATATAATGTTTTACTAACACCTCATTTATTGAGAGAGACATAGAGGTTATGATGTTGGCTTGAAACCAATAGTAGGGGGTTCGATTCCTTCCTTTCTTATTTTAGGTTAACATAGGTGGGTTCTTCAAATGTGTGATATGGTGGAGGGCATCCGTTTAATCATTCTAGATTTGTCGTGGTTAAGTCTACAGTCAAGACTTCTCGTTTAGATGCAAATGCTTCTCAGATGATGAAAACTATTAGTATAACTGCTGTTAGGGAAATGAATGAGCCTATTGATGAGATAGTATTTCATATTGTGTATGCATCTGGGTAGTCGGAGTATCGTCGAGGCATGCCAGATAGTCCTAGAAAGTGTTGTGGGAAGAAGGTTATATTGACGCCTACAAATATAATTGCGAAGTGAATTTTGGCTCATGTATCGTTGAGAGTATAACCTGAGAATAATGGGAATCAATGAACAAATCCCCCTATAATAGCAAATACAGCTCCTATTGATAAAACATAGTGGAAATGTGCGACAACGTAGTATGTGTCGTGAAGAACAATATCGAGAGAAGAGTTGGCTAAGACAATTCCAGTTAAACCCCCTACTGTAAACAAGAAAATAAAGCCTAGGGCTCACATTATAGCAGGAGACCATTTGATATTACCTCCATGAAGTGTTGCCAATCAGCTGAAGACTTTTACCCCGGTTGGAATAGCAATAATTATAGTGGCTGATGTGAAGTAGGCTCGTGTGTCGACGTCTATTCCGACAGTGAATATATGGTGGGCTCATACGATGAAACCTAGAAATCCGATTGACATTATAGCCCAAACTATTCCCATATATCCGAATGGTTCTTTTTTTCCTGAGTAGTAGGTTACGATATGAGAGATTATTCCAAATCCAGGTAAGATTAAAATATAGACTTCGGGGTGTCCAAAGAATCAGAATAAGTGTTGGTATAGAATAGGATCTCCTCCTCCTGCCGGGTCGAAGAAAGTTGTATTTAGGTTCCGGTCTGTTAATAGCATTGTGATGCCGGCTGCTAATACAGGGAGCGAGAGTAGTAGTAGTACGGCGGTAATTATTACGGATCATACGAATAGAGGGGTTTGGTATTGTGACATTGCGGGGGGCTTTATGTTGATAATTGTTGTAATGAAGTTGATGGCTCCTAAAATTGAGGAAACTCCTGCTAAGTGTAAAGAGAAAATGGTTAGATCAACTGAAGCTCCTGCATGGGCTAGGTTGCCTGCTAAGGGAGGGTACACGGTTCAGCCTGTTCCTGCCCCAGCTTCAACTATAGAGGATGCGAGGAGTAGTAGGAATGAGGGAGGGAGAAGTCAGAAGCTTATATTATTTATTCGGGGAAATGCTATATCGGGAGCACCAATTATTAGGGGAACAAGTCAGTTACCGAACCCTCCAATTATGATTGGTATTACTATAAAGAAGATTATTACAAATGCGTGTGCGGTTACAACTACGTTGTAGATTTGGTCGTCTCCGAGCAGAGTTCCGGGTTGGCCTAATTCAGCGCGAATTAGAAGGCTTAAAGCTGTTCCTACTATACCGGCCCAAGCACCAAATAGTAGGTAAAGGGTACCAATATCTTTATGGTTGGTTGAGAATAGTCAGCGGTTAATGAACATGGGTAAAATGGCTGAGCAAAGCATTAGACTGTAAATCTAAAGATAGAGGTTTGACTCCTCTTTTTACCAAGCTCTGTGGTGAATTTACACGTTGAATTGCAAATTCAGAGAAGCAGCTTCAATTCTGCCGGGGCTTCTCCCGCCTTTTTTTTCTTACGGCGGGAGAAGTAGATTGAAGCCAGTTAACTAGGGTGTTTAGCTGTTAACTAAAGTTTCGTGGGGGTGGAGCCCACCAGTCTAGTGAGGATTTAGCTTAATTAAAGTGGTTGATTTGCATTCAATTGATGTAAGGTGTAGTCTTGCAATCCTTATCAGGAATTAAGTAAATTGTACTTGCTTAGGGCTTTGAAGGCTCTTGGTCTGTTTAACCTAAATTCCTATTCTAACACTGATAGTATTGGTGTGAGTGGTAGTATTATGGTAGATAATACGACTATTGTTGGTAGAAAAGTTATTTTTTTCATAAGGGGAAATTGTCATTTTATTTTTATGTTGTTTGTGGAGGGAAATATTGTTAGTGTGGTAGAATACGTGAGTCGTATATAAAAATATAAGTTTAGTAGAGCTGTGATTGCTATGAAAGTGGGTAGAATGATGCTGTTATTTTTTGTTATCTCTTGGATGATTATTCATTTTGGTATAAACCCAGATAGGGGAGGGAGTCCTCCTATGGATAGGAGAGTGGCAAGAATTAGGACTGTTATAATGGGTGTTTTATTTCATGTGTGTGATAATGACAGGGTAGTGGTAGTGGAATTGGCTATAAATATGGTAAATATGGTGGAAGTTATAATGATATAGATAATTAAGTTTAGTAATGTTATGGTGGGGTTATATGGTAGTACTGCTGTTATTCAGCCTATATGAGCGATTGATGAGTAGGCTATGATTTTTCGGAGTTGTGTTTGGTTTAGTCCTCCTCAGCCTCCAATTAGGATTGATAAAACTGATAGAGTCAGAATTAAGTTTAGGTTAATTGATGGGAAGATTTGGTAAAGTACAGATATAGGTGCTAGTTTTTGTCATGTCAGTAGGATAAGGCCTGAGGATAGGGGGATGCCCTGTGTTACTTCTGGGACTCAGAAGTGAAATGGGGCTATTCCTAGTTTTATAGCTAGGGCTATTGTTATAAGTATTGAGGCTATTGGGTTAAATAGTTTTATTACGGTTCATTGGCCTGAGAATATTAGGTTAATGATGACGGCTATTATTAGTAGTATTGAGGCTGTTGATTGAGTCAAAAAGTATTTAGTTGATGCTTCTGTAGCTCGTGGGTTGTGATTTTTTATTATGATGGGGATGATGGCGAGTATATTTATTTCAAACCCGATTCAGACAAGTAGTCAGTGAGAACTGATCATGACAATAATAGTTCCTAGTATAATGGTTAGTAGAATAATAATAAAGATAATTGGGTTTATTAGTACGGGAAGGATATAAACCAACATTTTCGGGGTATGGGCCCGATAGCTTAATTAGCTGACCTTACTAATAGAATTTGGTGTAATTGGGAGCACGAAGAGTTTTGGATTCTTAGGAGTAGGTTCGATTCCTATAGTTCTAGAAATAAGAGGGTTTGAACCTCTATTATTTACTCTATCAAAGTAACTCTTTTGTCAGACATATTTCTTATGTTTGTGGTGGGATGCCTGATGTAAGGATGGGTAGGGATACGTGTCACATGCATAGGGCTAGTGTCAGGGGTAGAAAGTTTTTTCATAGTAAGTGTATTAGTTGGTCATAGCGAAATCGAGGATAGGATGCTCGGATTCATAGGAAGGATATTGTGAGCAGTAGGGATTTAATGGTAAAGTTGATTGTGTAGAGTTCTGGTATGTGTGGATTGTGGGATGTTCCCAGGAATAAAATTGCTGTAAAGATATTTATTATGATGATATTTGCGTACTCTGCTATGAAGAAGAGGGCAAATGGTCCTGCTGCATATTCTACGTTGAAGCCCGAGACTAGCTCTGATTCTCCTTCAGTTAAATCAAATGGAGCTCGGTTTGTTTCTGCTAGTGTTGAGATAAATCATATTATTGCTAGAGGCCATGCTGGGAGGATTAACCATATTTGTTCTTGTGTAATAATTAATGTGGAGAGGGTAAAGGACCCACTTATTAGGAGTACTGATAATAGGATAATTGCTAGTGTTACTTCGTATGAGATTGTTTGTGCTACTGCTCGTAGGGCTCCGATTAGTGCGTATTTTGAGTTGGAAGCTCAGCCTGATCAGAGAATGGAGTACACGGCTAGGCTTGATATGGCTAGTATAAATAGGACTCCTAGGTTTATGTTGATAAGAGGGTAGGGTATTGGTAGGGGAATTCACATGGTTAAGGCTAGGCCTAGAGCTATGATGGGTGCTAGGATAAATATTGAGGCTGAAGATGTAGCGGGTCGTAGTGGTTCTTTAATGAAAAGTTTGATTGCATCGGCGATGGGCTGAAGTAGGCCATATGGACCTACGACATTTGGACCTTTTCGGAGTTGTATATAGCCTAGAACTTTTCGTTCCACTAACGTAAGGAATGCTACGGCTAATAGGATAGGAATAATTAGTATTAAGATGTTAATTATGAACATTTTGTTAAGGAGAGGATTTGAATCTCTGGGTATAAAAGTTTAAGTTTTATGCAATTACCGGGCTCTGCCACCTTAACTAAGCCCTGTTCTAGGGCAGGGTTTTGTGTTGTTGATTGAGATGCTGTCATTGGTTGTCTTAAGGCGCTTAATTTAAAGTTGGCCTTATTTCTCTTGTCCTTTCGTACTGGGAGAAATACGTAATAGATAGAAACCGACCTGGATTACTCCGGTCTGAACTCAGATCACGTAGGACTTTAATCGTTGAACAAACGAACCTTTGATAGCGGTTGCACCATCAGGATGTCCTGATCCAACATCGAGGTCGTAAACCCTATTGTCGATATGGACTCTTGAATAGGATTGCGCTGTTATCCCTAGGGTAACTTGTTCCGTTGATCAAGTTTTTGGATCAATGAGCGATAGAGTGATTTGACTTGTGGGTCTAGTCTTTAAAATCGCTCGGAGGGTTTTTTATTCTCCGAGGTCACCCCAACCGAAACTACCAACTCATGGAGATTGTTGTTACTCCTTAATGGTTAAATTTATTCTCTTTGGGTTGGTTAGTTAAAGCTCCATAGGGTCTTCTCGTCTTATTTGTGCATTCCCGCCTCTTCACGGGAAGGTCAATTTCACTGATTGGAAGTAAGAGACAGTAAAACCCTCGTGCGGCCATTCATACAAGTCCTTATTTAGAGAACAAATGATTATGCTACCTTTGCACGGTCAGGATACCGCGGCCGTTAAACAGTTGTCACTGGGCAGGCAATGCCTCCAATACTGGGAATGCTGGAGGTGATGTTTTTGGTAAACAGGCGGGGTTTGTGTTTGCCGAGTTCCTTTTACTTCTTTTAATCTTTCCTTAGATGCACTCCTGTGTTGGGTTAACAGTATAATCAATAAATTGTTTATTGTTGGATTATTTTTATTGACTGTTAGTGGTCAGAGTATTATCAGGCACTGACTTAGACTTATGCAAGGAGAAAATTTTTCTTGTTACTCATGTTAACATTATTGCTTCTATTCTATAATAGATTAGTCCAGTATTGGGGCTAGGAGTTAATCATTTGTTGTTGGAATCTATTTAGTTTTTGTTGTTGAGCTTTAACGCTTTCTTAATTGATGGCTGCTTTTAGGCCTACTATGGTAGTGTTAAATTTTACTCTCTAGTCAAGGTTGTATCCGTTTCTAAAAGGCTGTACCTTTTTAGACTAACTTTTAAAGCTACAGTGGGATTTATTTGTATTTTTGGTATCTTTAAAGCTGAACTTAGATTCATCTTCTGGACAACCAGCTATCACCAGGCTCGTTAGGCATGTCACCTCTACTTACAAATCTTCTCACTATTTTGCCACATAGATGAGTTAGTTCTTGGTAAACTGTTTGTGAGTAGCTCGTCTGGTTTCGGGCTGCTTAGCTAAAATTCGTTTTGTTAAGTCTTATACTAGTTAATTCATTATGCAAAAGGTACAAGGGGTAATCTTTGCTTTTTTATACTTTTAGTTTTTTCTTTCATCGTTCCCTTGCGGTACTTTCTCTATAGCGCCGTACTTAGATTTCTATCTCCTATACTTTAAATTGGGATTAAATGTTTTGTTTTAGTCTATTTTAGTTGTTTAGTCGAGAGGATATCTTTGGGCTAGGTCTAGTTCAAGATATTCATAATGAATGAAGTCTTCTAGGTGTAAACTGGATGCTTTGTTTAAGCTATATCTTGATTTATCCAAGCACACTTTCCAGTATGCTTACCTTGTTACGACTTGTCTCCTCTCATGTAGCTAGTGCGTTTAAATAGGGTTAGATGCACTGAATCTATTTGAGGAGGGTGACGGGCGGTGTGTGCGTGCTTCATGGCCTAATTCAACTAAGCACTCTATTCTTAGTTTACTGCTAAATCCTCCTTTGGTTATTGGTTTCATAATAACTTTCGTGCTTGATTCTCTTAGTGTAGAGAATGTAGCCCATTTCTTCCCATTTCATAGGTTACACCTTGACCTAACGTTTTTATGTATCATAATTACGCTTACTTTTTTTCCTTTTTAGGGTTTGCTGAAGATGGCGGTATATAGACTGTATTAGCAAGAATTGGTGAGGTTTATCGGGGTTTATCGATTATAGAACAGGCTCCTCTAGAAGGATATAAAGCACCGCCAAGTCCTTTGAGTTTTAAGCTGTTGCTAGTAGTACTCTGGCGAATAATTTTGTTTATGTAATTATCTGTGTTTAGGGCTAAGCATAGTGGGGTATCTAATCCCAGTTTGGGTCTTAGCTATAGTGCGTCGGCTACTGTAGGGTCACTTTCGTCATTTATTTTTATTTTAATCATGGCTTTTTACAGCTTGGTTAGAATTTAACCCTATTTGGTGTGGTGCTTTAACACATTTTACGCCGTACTCCTGTTAGCTTGGGTTAATCGTATGACCGCGGTGGCTGGCACGAGATTTACCAACCCTAATTAATATAACTTAGTCAAACTTTCGTTTATGGCTTAATTTTTGTCACTGCTGTTTCCCGTGGGGGTGTGGTTAAGCAAGGCGTCGTGAGCTACAGGGTGTGTGCTTGATGCCAGCTCCTCTTAGTTTTAACAACCTAGAGGGCATTCTCACTGGGGTGTAGATGCTTGCATGTGTAAGTTTATTAAGAGTTAACAGGAAGGCTGGGACCAAACCTATGTGTTTATGGAGTTGGGAGACTCATCTAGGCATTTTCAGTGCCTTGCTTTGGGTTAAGCTACATCAACGGGGGGGGGGGGGCCTGCGTTTATATATTGACTTTGTTTGGAGTGCTAAATTGAGTATTGAAAGTGTGGAAAATTTAAATAAGTATCTAGGGAAAAGTCTGTTAAAAGTGGTGGTGAATATTTAAGGGGGAGGTTTTTATGAAGGGGGGATATATAATGTAATTTATGTCCTGTGACCATTGACTGTAATGCCCATGCCTATCATTATGCTGGTGCTCAAGATGCAGTTAAGTCCAGCTACAATAGATGCTCCGGGTCGGGGCCTTTGACGGCCATAGCTGAGTCCAAGCATCCCCCAAAATAAAAAAATACCAAATGTATGACAGCACAGTTATGTGTGAGCATGGGCTGATTAGTCATTAGTCCATCGAGATGTCTTATTTAAGAGGAAAGAATGGACCACTTTAGATGAGATGGCCCTGAAGAAAGAACCAGATGCCTGGTAAAATTCATTAAATAGCGACCCCCACGGTCTATGGGCCCGGAGCGAGAAGAGGGATCCTCTGCTTAGCGGGTTGCTGGTTTCACGCGGCATGGTAATTAAGCTCGTGATCTAGTGGAAGGGGTATATAGTAGATATGTTGTTGAGGATGGATTTGATATAATGTACTATGTACAATTAATAATTGTATGTATTATGTACTATTATAGAGATCATGTACTTGCTTATATGCATGGGGTATATAATTTAATGTACTATATACATATTATGTCTTTATTACATTAATGTTATGTACATTACCTCTTGCCTGGGTAATTCATTCTGTGGTCTGTGTATGGGCGTGTTATGTTAGCTAGTGGTGTTTGTAATATTTGGTTAGGGTGCAAATTCTGTGTTGAGTTATTGGGATTTTTGATAAATTTAATACTGATAAGGCTCTTTGCATTTATGGAACTATATTAATAGTGTTCAGGGAATAGTTTAAATAGAACTTCAGCTTTGGGGGTTGACGGTGAGACTACAGTTTCTTCCTTGAGTCTTAGGGAGGTTAGTTGTTCTCCTTCTCTGGTTTACAAGACCAGTATATTAGATGTACTACA
>RHMF01000546.1_pt1 | contig 16247 bp, 12 predicted proteins | sample 5365151 | NCBI WGS metagenome assembly RHMF01 (sample SAMN10266501, study PRJNA497801) | feces metagenome | isolation source: feces | host: Bos taurus | place: China: Prairie of Fairy Mountain | collected 2017-08-14 | reverse complement strand
ATAAAGAAGAGTGGTCTGCTTGTCCCACATCTTCTTTAAGTGCAAGTTCTATATGTGAAATTATATCTTGATTATATTTCTCCCACATTTCTTTTTTCTTATTTTGATATTATCAATTTTTCACTCCATTCTTCTTTTTCAGAAGAAATAATCTTAATTAAATAAGTTCCATTTGTTAGGTGAGTTAAATCTAATGTAGATTGAGAGAGTTGATTTAGTGTTGTGTTTTCTTCTACATACACTTTGCGTGATTGCATATCGTAAACTTCTAATCTAATATTTTTGTTTGAAGAAGAGTTTATTTCAAATTTAACTTTTCCTTTTGAAGGATTAGGTAACAATTTGATTTCTATTTGGTTGTTAACTACATCTTCCAATCCTACACCATCAACAAGTACTGCTCCTACTCCTGAGGTTTTTGCAGGACAAACTCCATTTTGAACTACTGCTCTATATTGCCATTCACCCATTAATGATGGTTGATGTTCAATAATTTTTAAATCTGCAGAGTTTTCTAATTCTAACCAATTAAATTCAGGTTTCTTATATTCCCAATACAATACCTCTCCATAAGATGCTCTTAATTGAAGTTCTACGCTTTCTCCTAAGGCAATAGTTGTTGTTGAAACAAATACATTTCCTGGTTTGGTCGCTTTATGTACGTTTATCGCAACAACGTTACTTGTGTCTGATACATAAGTAGAGTAAACAATTCTGCGGAAATAGGTTGTGTCATAAAGTTGTCGCATATCAAGGTTTTGTCCTCTGTAGTCAGAACCTATGTTTGCTTCACTCCAAGTTTGTAAAGAGTCAGTACTCATTATCCAAAGGTAAGTATAATCGCTTCCATCTCCTCCTGTTGGTTCTGAACCAATCAAAATATTGGCAACAGTCCCTTCACATATTGTTTGGTCGCTTCCTATTGTGTTGTTGAATATAGGAATATGTTGAGTTCTTATTTCTTGTGGATATGTGTATGATGTTCCATTGTTGTTTGTAGCAAACGCTTTTACATAATAAATGGTGTTTTCTTGTAAATTATTGATAGTTGTTGAAATATCTCCCAAACCACTACCAAGAGAAATAACTGTTGAATTGTTAATGTCCACATCAGGAGTTGTTCCCCAGCAGAAACCTCTGTTTGAAACAGGACTAACACCTTCATAAATTATTTCTGCTGCAACTGAAATAGAATTATAAGTACTTGATTTTTGATTTATTTCTACTATTGGCAATTGATATGTAGCATACACTATAATATCTTTTAATTCTATTGAAGAAAGATTACTTACACCTTCAAAAGCAATGTAATAGTTTTCAGAAAGATTTATAAGTAATAGAGAATCTCTTGTGAATTCATTTTGGGTATTAGAATAGGTTTGTAACTCATTCCATTCTCCATTAACAGAGGTCTTGTATAAAACTCTTAAAACATCAGAATTGTTTTTTCTATCAAAACTAATATAAGTTGCTTCTCTATCAGACATGTTTAATATTGGTAAAACTAATTTAGATGTTGCAGATTGTTCGTTTGAAGAGAAAGTATATATAGTTGTTTGCTCATCAAATTGCCAAGAAGTGTTTACTTCCATACAAGATTGTATTTCTGGTATATTTACCAAGAAAGGATAATCTACAATTCTTGCACATTCTGTTATAAAACTCAATTCTTCGCCATAAGCAATATGTCCATTGTTTCTTGCAAAAGCTCTTACATAATATGTGGTATGAGGAATTAAGTTTTCTAAATCTATTGTAAATACCTCTTCTGATACATTTGTAAGAATTACTTGGTCCTCAATTGTAGGATTAGGTTCTGTTGATAAGCATATTCCTAATGTGTGAACACTATTATTTCCATGAGCATTTAATTTTGCTAAAATACTAGCTCTTTGATCTGTTACAAGTTGAGTAGATAATGTTTGAACTTGCGGATAAGCGTTTAAGTCCCCGTCATAAATTTGTACATCGTCTAATGTAACTCCATAACCACCTTTTACTTCTGCTTCAAACCCTAAAATTAAGAAGTCTATATTTGCAGGTAAATTCACAACTTCATCAGTCCAAGATGATAGGTTTGATGTATAACTTGCTAATTGATTCCAAGAACCTTGAAGGGTTTTGTATTTTACACGTAGTACATCTGTTTTATTATTTTTGTTTTTTTGAGTATGAGAAAAACCTAAAACAGGTTGACTAAGAGTAGATAAATCAATAGGTGAAGAAACTAATGTTGCTGTTTGACTACCTGAGGTTCTATCTGTTTTAATAATTGCCCAACTATCGCCTTCTTTTGCAGTAGAAATAGCTCCTTGCATATAAGCAGAATCAATTATTTGCCAACCATTATCTACATAAAGATTTGCCTCTTGTTTCCAACATAACATTTCCATTACATCTTCAAAAGATTCATGATAAGGAAAATCGTTAAATGCAGAACAAAGAGTTTTAATTCTTATTGATTCACCATATCCTGTTAAATTAGCAGTTTTAGCATACGCCCTAACATAATATTCTGTATTTGGTAAAAGGTTTGTTAAATCCAAAGACATATTACCTTGAATATTATTTGCTATTATTTTGCTATCTGTATTCTCATTTGGTGAAGGATTAGTTGCACTATAACATATACCAGCTTCAACAATACTTAACGAAGAGATGTTTTCTATAACAACCCCTACATTAACTGTATCTATTGCGATATTAGGATTTTGAGTTATAACAACAGGACGATTTGCATCTATTTGACCAAGAGTAAAAGTAATGTTTTTTGTAGTTGTATTTTCTGTAATATTAAAAATAGGACGATTTAAATTTGTTCCATTGACAGATTGACTGTTAGGAGCCGTCTCATCTGTAAAAGAAGTATTATAACCTGTTCCAGGGAAAGGTTTTCCTGCTTCACCATAATACGCTTCTTCCAAATCAAAACCAGGATTATTAGGATTACAATTACTACAATTTGCATTCCAACCAGGTGCATTTTTATTTATGTGAAAAATCAACATTCCATGTCCAGGAAGATAATAATCCCAACTTGTTTGTTGGCGATTTTCTAAAATAAAATATTCATCATTACTAAAACTCATTTTATATGCCACATTATCACTCATCAATGGAGGCAAAGTGTAATTACCACTAACTGTTAGTTCTTCAAGAATAGTGTAATTTCTAATACTACGTTCATAAGCATTCCAAATAGGAGGAGTTTTACCACCATTATTATAATTACCACTACACATCAAATCATAACTATCGTGATGAGAGAAAGAACCATTTTCAGCATAGTCTGTATCATAAAAGTCAGGAAGACCAAGAGCATGAGAAAACTCGTGGCAAATAGTACCAATTACCAAAGGTTGAGGATAATAAGTAGAACCATTTATTTCATTACTACAAGCATAATCATAAATATTTACACCATCCTTCATAATAGGAGGATAAACCACTGAGCGATGAGGCCAGATAGTATTTGCTGCACCACCTGCCGCTTCACCATAACCTGCATAAATAACATACACACAACTAACATAACTCTCACTATCATTAGTAAACTGAGAGAAATCAACTTCTGCATCTGCTGCATCAACTGCTTCGGTAATCAACTCCCTAACTCTCATATCTCCACCACCAGAGTAGTTTTCACCATAATAGTTTAAATTATTAAGTGAAGTATAAGGACCAACTACCTGTGCCTCTACGTTCAACTTACCAAAAGAAGAAGCAACGAAATAATCATGAACACTACCTGTAGAACCATTAGAAGAATAACCCACTTGATTAAAGAGATTATCAATTTCCTCTCTTGGCGTAGTAAAAGGAAAATCTGTATAACTCATAAGAATTACCACTAACTTATAAGTCTCTTGGAAATTAGAAGTAGTATCCTGTCCAATAGCATTTTTTCTTCTTACTTGGAAATCCTCATTTATTTCCCATAATTGTTTAAGATAAGAAATTTGCTCCTTAGAATAAAATAATGCCTTATCCAAATTTGCAATAAAACTAATCTCTTGACTACTTCTTTCGTTAGGATTATGAGCAATCATAGTAGAAGGTATCATACCACCACTACCATTAGAAATAGCATAAACCCAATCACCATTCTTTGCTCTCATAAGAGTGTAATCATCAGTAGTCTTACCCCAAGAAACTCTCTCATCTCCACGCATTTGAACAGTAAGATAAGAGTTATCACTTTGCTTAAACTCTAAAGGATAAGGATATGCCACAACGGCAAATAAATTAGTAGTAATCCCTACCACTAATAACGCAAAAATTAAAAATATTTTTCTCATAAATTAAATAAATTTCATTAGTTTTTAACAGGCAAAGATAATAATTTTTTCGTACTAAGCAAACCACATGCCGCTAAAATATCCTCACCCCTTGAAGCACGAATAGTAGTTATAATCCCCTTAGCAGAAAGACTATCCCTAAATTTAATCATATCCTCTTGCTCAGCAGATTGAAAAATAGTATTAGGAATTGAATGAAAACGAATAAGATTAACCCTACATTCCAAATCCCCAAGTTCCCTTGCAAGAGTTAGAATATGATGAGGTTTATTATTAAGATTATTAAACACAATATACTCAAAAGTTAAGCGTCTTTGACCACTCCAATCATACTGCTTTAATAACTCAATGACCTCTTCTATCTTATATGCTTTCTCAATAGGCATAATCTCTGCTCGCTCGCTTGGAATAATATTATGTAAACTAATAGCAAGATGAACATTAGTATTATCGAGAAAATCCTTTAACTTGGGTAAGAAACCACAAGTGCTTACCGTAATACGCTTACCACTCCATGCCATGCCCCATGGAGAAGTCAAAACCTCAAGTGAACGCATTAAATTATCATAATTGTCCAACGGTTCCCCCATTCCCATGTACACCACATTAGTTAAGAGCGAAAACTCATCGATACTCCTTATAATATTAAGAATTTCGTTCGTTGTAAGATTACGCTTTAACCCCTGCTTACCTGTAGCACAAAACTGACAATTCATTCTACACCCCACTTGCGTAGAAACACAAAGAGTATAACGCTCCTTATCGGGAATCATAACTGCCTCTACCCACGCATTACTCTCATATTCAAAGAGATATTTCTTAGTTCCGTCCTTAGAAACAACTTTCTCCCTATAAGGCGTAAGACCAAAATCGAATATATCCTCCAATGTCGCTCTTGCCTTAAGAGAAAGATTAGACATCTGTGAAATTGAGGAAATTTCCTTCTTATATAACCAATCTGCTATTTGCTTAGCAGTGAACTTAGCAAGTGAAAGAGAAGCACAAATCACCTCTAATTCCTGCAAAGTTTTTCCATAAAGTTTATCTTTCATTATTATGTAATTTCTGCAAAAATACATCAAAAAAATAAAACAATGTTTTTTTGAAAAAAATCAAAGAAAAAATTAAAAAAAACTTTGCTTTTTTTAAAAAAAACAAAGAAAAAATAAAGCTGTATTTTTGTCTTTTTTTTATTTAAAAAGTCTTCCTTGATAGGTGTTTCGCTCTATCATTCTTTTCTCTATTTTTTGTACAAGGGTCTCATTTCTAAGCAATTCCCAATTACTTCCTCCTTCTTGAAATCTCGGAGGTACTTCTCCTGCAAAGCGTTCTATTACTATGTGTGGTGAGAGTTTTTCAAGAAAATCTATCATAAATTCTTTATATTCATCGAATTTCATAAAGACAAAGTCCCCAGGATTTTCTTTCCAATCTTTTATGATAGGGGTGTTTTTTACAAGTATAAGTTGGTGAAATTTAATTGAATGCAAAGCAAGTTCGCTAAGAATTTTCGCTTCATCAAGCATCATTTCAATGCTTTCTCCTGGTAGACCAAAGATTAGATGTCCTCCTGTAGTTATTCCCCGCTTTGCACTTTCTTCTATCGCCCACACGCTTTGCTCGAAACTATGTCCACGATTTATTCTCTTAAGTGTTTGATTATAACAACTTTCTATTCCAAATTCAAGTATAATTATGTGTTTTTCGCTTAATTCTTGTAGGTAATTAAGTACTTGGTTATCAACGCAATCGGGACGTGTGCCAATTACTAATCCTATTACATTGGGGTGTGAGAGTGCTTCTTGATAGCGTTGTTTTAAGACTTCAAGTGGGGCGTAGGTGTTACTATATGCTTGAAAGTAAGCAAGATAGTTTTTAACGTTTTTATATCTCCAAGAGTGAAAACTAATTCCTTCTTCTATTTGCTGATAAATAGTTTTGTTAGGGCAATAGGAGGGGTTAAATGCGTTATTATCACAAAAACTACATCCTCCAAAAGATATTTTTCCATCTCTATTTGGACAAGAAAACCCTGCGTCTATGGAGAGTTTTTGTAAACGCTGTCCATATTTTATTTTAAAATAGTTAGAGTAAGCATTAAAGGGGCGTGAGTGCCCCCATGGGTATTTAGTATGTGAATTTTCCATATGGAGAGTGGATTTCTACGCTCTTTTCACCTTCTTCTACTCTTCCTACTATTTGTGCCTCTACGCCAAATTCTTGTGAGATTTTTATTATTTCTTTTGCTGTTTGTTCATCGGTGTAGATTTCCATACGATGTCCCATATTGAAGACTTTATACATTTCTTTCCAATCTGTTTTTGATTGTTGTTGTATCATCTCAAACAATGGTGGGATAGGGAATAAATTGTCTTTTATTACTTTACATCCATCGTTAAGGAAGTGAAGAACTTTTGTTTGTGCTCCTCCTGAGCAGTGAATCATTCCATCTATTTTTTTACGATATTGTTTTAAGATTTTCGCAATAATAGGAGCGTAGGTTCTTGTAGGAGAGAGTACAAGTTTTCCTGCTGTTATTTCTTCTTTTGTACTTGGCGATGTAAGGTTTAATCCTCCGCAATAGACAACTTCTTTAGGTAATGAGTTGTCATAAGTTTCAGGATATTTTTCTCCAACTGTTTTAGAGAATACATCGTGGCGTGCACTTGTTAGTCCATTACTTCCCATTCCTCCGTTGTATTCGTCTTCGTAAGTTGCTTTGCCAAAACTTGCAAGTCCTACTATTACATTGCCTGGTTTTATGTTATGATTAGATATAATATCTTCTCTTTTTGCTCTTGCTGTAACGGTGCTATCTACTATTATTGTGCGTACTAAATCGCCAACATCTGCGGTTTCTCCTCCTGTGGAATAAATGCCAACTCCAAGGTCTCGCATTTGTTGAAGAAATTCTTCTGTTCCGTTGATTATATGTGAGATAACTTCTCCTGGTATTAGTTGTTTGTTTCTTCCTATTGTAGAGGATAGTAGTATGTTATCGGTTATTCCTACGCAAAGCAAATCGTCAATATTCATTACTATTGAATCTATTGCTATGCCTTTCCAAACGCTCATATCTCCTGTTTCTTTCCAATAAGCGTAAGCAAGGGAGGATTTTGTTCCTGCTCCATCGGCATGCATTACTATGCAATAGTCCTCATCGCCTGAAAGTATATCAGGTACTACTTTACAAAATGCTTTTGGGAATAATCCTTTGTCAATGTTTTTAATTGCGTTGTGTACGTCTTCTTTTGCAGCAGATACTCCTCTTAATGTATATTTATCTGTACTCATAATTCTTTTGTTTTTAATACTTTTTGTACATCATCATCTATTTGAAGATAGAGTTTATAGAAATATTCATCTCCATAGATGTTTTGTGCAAAATATGATTTCATCAATAGTTTTATTTCTTTTTTCTCTTTTTCGCTAATAGTAGAAGTGTTTACTTCTTGATTTTGTGCAAAGTGTAGCATTTCTTTATACATCTTTTCACTAACGTTAAACTCATTTATGAATTTATCTCCACTTGTAACTTGTGTAAATTCATCTCTGTGTTTGTCAAGGTAGTCAAAGCAGTATTTGTATATTAATCCTTTTCTTATCAAAAGGGAATAACTTTCACTTCTTTTATATAGGTTATACGATAGTTCTTTGTCAGGTTCTATTCCTCCTCCTCCATAGACTATTCTTCCTTTTTTTGTTTTATATTTTAAACTATCAGCGTGTGAAATAGTGTCGGAATTGTTCTCCATTTGTGCATATCGCTCAATGAAGTCCATGTAATATTTTTCGCTATCTCCATTTGTGTAAGGACGTTGAATACATCTACCACTTGGAGTGTAGTATCTTGAAACTGTAAGGCGAACTACACTACCGTCAAGGAGTTGTTTTTGTTCTTGAACTAATCCTTTTCCAAAACTACGTCTTCCTATTATAGTTGCTCTATCGTTGTCTTGTAATGCTCCTGCAACTATTTCAGAAGCAGAGGCAGATATTTCATCTATAAGTACTATTATTTTTCCTTTTTCAAAGATTCCTTTTGACGAAGCAAAGTAATCTTGACGTCCTTTTGCTCTTCCTTTTGTATAAACGATTAAATCGCCATCAGGTAGAAATTCATCTGCTATGTTTATCGCTGCATCAAGATAACCTCCTCCATTTCCTCTTAGGTCGAAGATTAACTCTTGCATTCCTTTTTCTTTTAAGTCTATTAATGCTTGATAGACTTCTTTATGAGAGTTAGCAGAGAATTGCGAGAGTTTGATATACCCAATCTTAGAGTTTATCATTCCGCTATATTCTACACTATGTATTGGTATTTCATCTCTTTTTATAGTGAAATGCAACAGTTTTTCGCTATCGGAACGTTTAATTGCTAATTTTACTTTTGTTCCTCTTTTACCTTTTAGGAGTTTAAAGACATCTTCGTTTGTGATATTCTTACCACATACTATAGAATCGTTTACTTTAACTATTCTATCGCCTGCCATTATACCTGCTTTTGCAGAAGGTCCTGAACTAATTGGTTGAACTACTACTATTGTGTCTTCAATTATACGAAATTGTACTCCTATTCCATCGAAATTGCCTTGAAGATTTTCGTTTTCTTTCGCAATTTCTTCTTTTGTCATGTAAACTGAATGTGGGTCAAGGTCTTCAAGAAAGTTTCTAATCGCCTTATCTTGTAGGGAATCAATGTTTACTTGATCAACATATTGATTGTTTATCATATTTATAACATAATCCAATTTACTTTGTCCTAAAGAGGAAACATTAACAACCTTAGGCATTAGCAAATCTACTAATCCTATTGCTATTAGTGCTACAAGGAGTATGATTAAAAACTTTCTTCCCTTTGGTTCCACTTTTCTTTATTTTACTTTTCTATCCAAGATGTAAGTTCTTCTAATTTCAAGGCAGGAATATCTAATTTATTTTTCTTTCTCAAACCATTAAGGTCGTTGAAGAGTTTGTTTATATTCGCTGCTTTTAAGTCTTCTATTTTATTTATTCCTGCTTTTCTTAAAACTGCTACCCACTCTGCAGGAACACCTTGTTCTATAAATTGTTCATCAGAGGAAACTGTTGCTTTCTTTTCAGGTTTCATTTGAGGGAATAAAAGCACATCTTGAATAGATGGTGAATTTGTCATAAACATACATAGTCTATCTATTCCTATTCCCATTCCTGAGGTAGGAGGCATACCATATTCCAACGCTCTTACGAAGTCATAGTCAATATACATCGCCTCATCATCTCCTCTTTCTTGTAGTTTCAATTGGTCTTGGAATCTTTCCAATTGATCTATTGGGTCATTTAATTCACTGTAAGCATTTGCTAATTCCTTTCCATTAACAAATAATTCAAATCTTTCAGTTAATCCCTCTATACTTCTATGTTTTTTTGTTAAAGGAGACATTTCTTTTGGATAGTCATAGATAAAAGTAGGTTGAACGTAGTGATGTTCACATTTTTCTCCAAAGATTTCATCTATTAGTTTTCCTTTACCCATAGTGTCATCTACTTCAATACCCATTTCCTTGCAAGCGTTTCTTAAATCCTCTTCTTCCATTGTATAGATGTCATATCCTGTATGCTCTTTTATGGCATCACGCATGCTTACTCTTGCAAATGGACGCTTGAAATCTATTTCTTTATCGCCTAATTGCACTTTTGTTTGTCCATGAAGTGCAAGTGCTACTTTTTCTATCATTTGTTCAGTGAAGTCCATCATCCAAAAATAATCCTTGTAGGCAACGTAAATTTCCAAACAAGTAAATTCAGGATTATGAGTTCTATCCATTCCCTCGTTACGGAAGTTTCTTGAAAATTCATATACTCCTTCAAATCCTCCAACTATCAATCTTTTAAGATATAACTCATTTGCTATTCTTAAATAAAGAGGTATATTTAAGGTGTTGTGATGAGTAATAAATGGTCTTGCTGCGGCTCCTCCTGGGATAGATTGTAATACAGGAGTTTCTACTTCTATGTAACCGAATGAATTAAAGAAATCTCTTATAGTATTTAATATTTTTGTTCTTTTAGCAAAAACATCTCTAACGCTTGGATTTACTATTAAATCCAAATATCTTTGACGATAACGTTGTTCAGTATCGGTGAAAGCATCGTAGACCACACCATCTTTTTCCTTTACAATAGGCAATGGTTTTATTGATTTACTTAAAACTGTAAGTTCTTTTACATGAATAGAAATTTCACCCATTTGAGTAATGAATACATACCCTTTTACTCCTATTATATCTCCTATATCCAAAAGTTTTTTAAAAACAGTGTTATACATTGTTTTATCTTCCTCAGGACATATTTCATCTCTTTTTACATATAATTGAATTCTTCCCCAAGAATCTTGTATTTCAACAAATGAAGCAGCACCCATAATTCTTCTATTCATTATTCTACCTGCTATGCTTACTTGTTGAAATAGTGTATTATCTTGTGGAAATTTCTCTAATATTTCACTTGTTTTAGCATTAACTTCATATAAGGCAGCAGGATAAGGTTCTATACCTAATTCTCTCATTTTTACAGTTGCCTCTCTTCTTAGCAATTCTTGTTCACTTAATTCCAAACTCATACAATTATATTTTTTATGATTAAACTGCAAAAATAAAAAAAATATTGAAACTTTATTGTATCTTTGCACAAATAAAAAAAGTAAAAAAGTTATGATTGGAGTAAACAAGGTTATTTTAATAGGCAATTTGGGAAAGGACCCAGAAATAATATCGTTTGATGACGTAAAGAAAGCATCATTCTCATTAGCTACAACAGAGACACATAAAACTAAAGACGGACAAAAAATAGAAGAAACCGAATGGCATAATGTTATATGTTGGAGGGGTTTAGCAGAAGTTGCAGAAAAATTCTTAAAAAAAGGAACTCATCTATATGTTGAAGGAAAAATAAAATCAAGAGTAAGAGAAGATAAAGAAGGAAATAGAAAAAGAGTAGTAGAAATAGTAGCAGAAAATTTCAAAATCTTAAATCGCTCTCATTCTCATCAAAGTTCAAACACAGATGATAATAATACCGATTTATTATACGATACATTAATAGAAGAGAATTATCCTTTATCTGAGAATGATATGAACTTATCGAAAATACTTGCAGAAGATACAGAGTTAAGCAAGTTAGGCGATTTGCCGTTCTAAAAAAACTTTAAAAAAAAGCTAAGAAAGTCAATTTCTTAGCTTTTTTTATTTTTATTTTTCTTTATGAATCATAATGTCTAATATCATATTATCTACCTCGTCCATTGCATAGCGTCCGATTTTGCCTAAATTTTCAATAGAACGGTCAATACATCCTTCGGCAATTCCATCAGTTGAATCAACAACTTTATCATTCATTGCTAAAAGTACAGAATCAAAAGCAGAATTTAGTCCAGCAGATACTTTTAAAGCACAACTTGGTTTTGCACCATCGCATGCCATACCAGTAATAGTGTTAATCATATTTCTAATAGCATAACACATTTGATAAATACCACCTCCTTTTAAAAGAGTTATTCCTGCTGCTGCACCCATTGAAGCATTTACTATTCCACAAAGAGCAGATAAGCGTCCAATCTTATTCTTTATGTAAATAGACATAAGATGAGAAAGAGTCAAGGCACGAATAATTTCTTCTTTTGTTTTGTTGGTAAGTCTTCCGTATTCATACACAGGTAGAGTGCAAGTTAAACCTTGATTGCCACTACCTGAATTAGAATAAACAGCAAGAGTTGCACCGTCCATTCTTGCATCCGATGCTGCACAAGACTTTGCAATTACTTGTTTTCTAATATCTCCTTGTGCTATTTTGTTTAGTTGCTTACCAATACCTAAACCATAATCATTTGTTAGTCCTTCTTGTCCTATTTTATCGTTGATTTCAACCGTTTGATAAATCCATTCTAAGAAGTTTATATCGGTTTTTGTAGCGTAGTCAAAGATTTCTTGAGCACAAAGTGTATCTACAATAAAAGTATTATTATTATTTTGAGTTGCAGTTTCCTTTTCTAATTCTTTGTGTAAGATTACGTTTTCACCTTCTTGAATATGAATAAAATTTAGGTGATTTTGAGCAATTATTACCTTTGAATAGTTTTTATTTCCATAGCAACGACATTCTATGTAGAGTTTTTCGCTTGTTTTTGCAACCTCAATTTTTATTTCATGAGAAGATAACCACTCTTTTGCTTTATCTACATTGTCCTTTGCATTATCAAGTACTTGTAATTCTTTACTACTTTCTCCACAAACAACGCCCAAGGAAATTGCAATAGGAAGACCAATCATTCCTGTGCCAGGAATACCAACGCCCATTGCGTTTTTTATAATGTTTTTAGAAAGATACATCTCTATTCTATCAACATCTTCTCCTATTATTTCCTTTGCCTTTGCGACAGCTAAGGCAACAGCAACAGGTTCAGTGCAACCAACTGCCAAAACAATGTTTTCTTGCATTAAAGTTTTTATGCTTTCTTGTCTTGTCATAAGTTTCAAAGTTTATTTTTCAGAATATACTTTTTTTAATATCTCTGCTCTATATTTTTCGGCATATTCTTTTGAGAAAGTTTCAAAAGATAAGTCCTTATAATAATCTTCTCCGATAAAAACTATCACTTTTTCAAACTCTTGCGCAGGATAATATCCAGGTACAACAGTAATGATATTAAAATCCTTATCCAAAATAGAATAAGAAGGATAAGAAAAACGATTATTCAACAAATAATTAGCGAGCTGATGAGTAGGTTTTCTTTTTGCATTAGCGTTATAATTAGGATTTTGATAAGTTTTACCATTTATTGTAACATCTTCTGCTTGTTCTGCATTGAATTTCGATGCAACAAAATAATGATTCATTAACCTTGCAATTAAAGTATCAGAAAAAGTATCTTTATCCATTTTTTTACACCAACCACACCAATCTGTGTAGCAATCAACAAAGTATTTCTTATTAGCATTTTCTTTTTTCGCCATTTGTTTTTCTACTTTGTCAATTTTTGTCCAATTTATTTTCTCTTGTGCAACACCAAATACTCCAAGTGTTAAGAATAATAAACTAAAAATGATTTTCTTACTGTTCATAGTCTTGTTGTTTTTTTGTTATTATTGTTTTATTACTTTTACTCCTTTAAAATAATGTTCAATTACTTCCCAATATTCATAACCCTCTTCACACATTTTTATTGCTCCCTCTTGACTCATTCCAACTCCGTGTCCATATCCTTTACCTGTGAGCTTTACTTCTCCACCCCATTTTTGAACATCAAAGTAAGTAGATTTTAAATTAAAATCTTTTCTTATTGTAGTAAGAGGAATGCCCAACAAATTAGTCTTCCTTCCCTCTTGTTGAGAGAAATTAATTAAAGCATCTTCTATTTCTTTATCTTTTATGTTTAAACCTTTATTTCGGAAATAATTCAACCATTCTTTTAATTTTATATATTTCTCCCATTGATAGTTTTTGCAACCCACAGAGAAACTATCCTCAATGCTTACCAAATAAGGCACATCTTTTCCCCAAACATCTTTCGCATTAACGGTTTCTCCTCCTGAATTAGAATGGAAAAGAGTTTCTATAATATTACCTTGCGAATCTACAATTACTTCTCCTTTACTTTTATAAGCACCTTCGGTTACTTCTTTTTTATTTGCCCTTGTTTTGTATGCTTGACAATGAACCCCATCACAAAGATTATAACCCTCTTCGGCGTGTTTTTCTAAGTTGTTCATCAAATAGTTTCTACAACATATTGCTTGTACTTTAAAGAAATCTACATTAGTCGTTGCACCCCAAGTTTCGCTTTGTACAACTCCTGCAATATAGTTGTCAGTCTTTACAACATTGATAATAAATAAGGACTTATTTTTACTTGTTATTTCCAAACCATCTTCATACCTTCTTTCAGTGATTTGAGGTTTTAGAGGTTTTATTTGAAAGAAAGATTTTAAACCACTTGCAGTTAAATTTATTTTTTTTGCCTTTTTGTATATCGTGTCGTTTATCTTGATTTCCAATTGTCCATCTAAATCTTTTACTGTTAGTTTGGAGGTTTTGCTTAATTTTAGTTTATCTCCTTTTTCAGTTTCTAAGAAATAACTCCCAAAAGAAGGAATAAACATCACCTCTTCAATGTTTTTATCGCTAAATAGGCGTATTCTTACATTTTCCACGCTACTTGCTTGTGAAAAAGCAGTGAAATTGAAAATAAATATTAAGGTTAGAATTAAAAATAACTTTTTCATTTTTTATTATTTAGGTTTTCTATTATCGATTGTGCAATAGAGGGCGATGCTCCACTATCACCTAATATATTTTTTAGTTTATTGAATAAATATTGCATTTGTTCTCTATAAGTTTCATCAAAACATATTTTCTTAAACTCTTTTTCCAAACAATCCTCATTCCATTTATCTTGTAGCAATTCTACAACTGCACTCTCTTTTAGTATGATATTGACCAATGAAATGTATTGAATTTTCACTAAATACTTAGCAGCAAGAAACGAAAGTGCATTTGCTTTGTAGCAAACAACCTCAGGAACATTGAAAAGTGCAGTTTCAAGCGTTGCTGTGCCTGAGGTAACAACTGCACAGTGTGCATTATTGAGTATAGAGTAAGTATTGTCGTAAATAAGCTTTACATTATTTCTCTCTCCAATGAAACTGCGATAATATTCTTCGCTATGACTATTTACTCCTGCAATAATGAAATCAAATTCCGAATATTTATCTACTAAGGACAATTGAATAGGAAGCATTTTCTTTATTTCCTGTGTACGAGAACCGGGAAGAAGAGCGACAATAGGTTTCTTTCCCAAATCATATCTCTCTAAAAATGCTTGTTTATTTGCATTAAGAGAATAATCATGTATTTCGTCCAACAAAGGATTACCCTTATATTCAACTTCCATTGAATGTTTTGCGTAAAACTCTTTTTCAAAAGGAAGAATAACATAAAGTTTTTCAAGAATCTTTTTCATTGTTTTTATTCTTCCTTTCTTCCATGCCCAAACTTGTGGAGAAATATAGTAATAGTTTTTAATTCCGTTTTTATGAGCAAACTTTGCTATTCTTAAATTAAAACCGGGATAATCTACCAAAATAAGAGCATCGGGTTTCCAAGCAAGTAAGTCCTTTTTGCAAAGAGATAGATTGCCTAAAACAGTTCTCAAATTCATAACCACTTCAATAAAACCCATAATAGCAAGTTCTTTTATGTGTTTTACTAAGTTTTTTTCGCTATCTTGTGCAATCATTTTATCGCCTCCCCAAAAACGAAACTCAGCATCTTTGTCTCTAAGTTTTATTTCTTTCATTAGGAAGGAAGCGTGTAAATCTCCTGAATGTTCTCCTGCTATTATATAATATTTCATAGTTGTACAAAATTAAGAACTAAAAATTTAACCCTCCAATAAAGTTTAATAAATATAGTAGGAGGCAGAATCCAAAAACTAAAATCAAGATTAGTCCCTTTGTCGCTTTGGAAAATTGTTTCTTTGCATAGTAACGAAGTAGTAAAATATCAGGCACAAAGGCAAATAAGAATAGTTTTGCATTATCGTTTATAGAACAATTCAAAAGGTGTAAGCAAAGATAAATCACACCTATTGAAACCAAACAAAGCACTATGCCAAGAATTAACCCAATCCAAAAATTATCTTTTTTTAACATTTTTCAAATCTATTTTTTATTTCTTCCATTACTCTATATGCAGTAAAATCAACTTGCATAGGCACAAGGCTTGCATAAGATTGTTGCATTGCAAGATAATCTGCCTTAGGAGAATTGTCCAAGCAATGATATGTTCCACTCAACCAATAATAAGGCTCACCATGAGGTGTTTTATATTCCACAAATTCTTCTTCCCAATATGCTTTTGCTTGATGACAAACCTTTACACCCTTGATTTCTCCCACAGGGAAATTAACATTTA
>RHMF01000545.1_pt1 | contig 16254 bp, 18 predicted proteins | sample 5365151 | NCBI WGS metagenome assembly RHMF01 (sample SAMN10266501, study PRJNA497801) | feces metagenome | isolation source: feces | host: Bos taurus | place: China: Prairie of Fairy Mountain | collected 2017-08-14 | reverse complement strand
AAAACAAGATGGATAATATCGAGTTTTATTATGCCGACGAAAAGGCTATCGAAACCATGTTGCGTTCCAATCCCGGATTTATTCTTTTGAAAAACAGTGTGGTGGTGAACAAATGGCATCATAGCAATGTTGCTGAATTGATAAATATGACAACTGAAGATTTTGAATAAAAAACAGATATGAATAAAATAGTTAAAATAATGATGTTAGTAGGTGGTTTGTTTGCGTTGACAACCACCGGAGTAATGGCTCAATCAAAAGAAGACGACAATCGTGGTTATTCGGTAAAAGTGGGTGACATGGCTCCCGATTTTACGTTACAATACTTGGACGGAACTACGGCTAAACTTTCCGACTTGAGAGGTAAGGTGGTTATGTTGCAGTTTACGGCAGGTTGGTGCAGAGTGTGCCGACAAGAAATGCCTTATATCGAAGAGGAGATATGGCAAAAACATAAAGATAACGAAAATTTTGTGCTTGTGGCTGTAGACCTTAAAGAGCCTAAGGAAAAAGTATTGAAATTTATCGAAGATATGAAAGTAACCTATCCGCTTACCTTAGACGAAAATGGTGAAATATTCTCGTTATATACCGAGAAAAATGCAGGGGTAACTCGAAATATCATCATCGACCGAGATGGTAAGATAGTATTTCTTACACGTTTGTTCGATCGAAAAGAGTTCGATCAAATGAAGGAAGTGATAGAAACATTGTTGAATAAATAACATAAAAACTAAAAAGAAATGATACAAAGAATTCAATCTATTTATTTGGTGTTGGCATTGGTGGGCGCTGTGCTATTGTTTATGTTCCCCACAGCCACATTCGATTTAGTTAATCCACAAACCAATACAATCGAGGCTACTGCAAGTTTGGATTTAGTGGCAAAAACAACCACCTACGACGAAACCGGTGCAATACCCACATTTGTAGGACAAAGTTCTGTTATATTGCTTATTATTGCCATAGTGTTGGCAGTAGGTATATTAGGTTCTATTTTCTTGTTTAAAAACAGAATGTTGCAAATGCGATTAGTGGCATTGTTGTTAGTGTTGTCGTTGGCATACATAGCCATAGTGTTCGTATCGTCGGTAGACGGTTGCGCGGAATTTCTAACAGCATCGTATCCTATTTGGACTGCGAATATCCATTATGGAGTAGGTACTTTTGCTCCATTGGCTATAGCGGTGCTATTATTCTTGGCTCAAAACGCCATAAAAAAAGACGAACTAAAGGTGCGTGCTGCTGACCGTTTGAGATAAGCAAACATAAACGATATATTCAATTTGGGCTTTTGACTATTATTAAAGAAACTTGCTTTGTTATTGACAGATAGTTAAAAACTAAATTCGGGAAATATTTAAACCTTATGGAGCGGAAGCGCAAAAGATTCTATCTACTTTGTGTTTCCGCTTTTTTATATCCTATTTCATACTCCTTTGTTTTGTCCCCGACGGCTATAAAATATTTCGTTCCCTCTCAAAAAGTTTTCAATTCCCAGTCTTAAACTTCTTTATCTCCACTCCAAAAGTAAATTCCAAAGTTTGGAACGAATATTTCAAAGTATGAAATAAATATTCCAAAGTTTGAAATATAGAATTGCAGTAGGGTATGATAACTTTATGTGTAGAGTTTCCCGACTTTGATAGTGGGGAAAAATTAAATTCTGAATTAGGACTGCAAATTTAGAATTTATGTATTGCTTATTGAAATACTTGCATTTATTTTTCGGATTTGTTTATACTAAATACCTTTTTCTAACGTTTATTGCTATATAATTGACAAAGAAACGATTTAAATATGATAAATATAACCTGGATTTTGACAATGGGGCTTTGTAGCTTATTCATGACGGGTATAGGCATATATGCTTGGACTCGTAAGAAACCGATGTGGTTTTGGGCCGGCTCAAAGGTGCAAGACGATGAGATAAGTGATATCCCGGCCTACAATAGAGCCAACGGAATAATGTGGATGGCCTATTCGTTGCCATATTGGCTAAGCACCATTGTGGGAATAAAAAATGAGGAGTTGGCTGCCGATATACTCTTGATATGGGTATTGGTGTCGATGCCTTTATTAATATTGGTATATAAGAGAATATATAATAAATATGTAGCATAATTAAATATACGTTTGGTTATTGTATGAAAATTTGTTATCTTTGCAGTCGCAATATATTTGCTCTATAATAGTAGATACATTTGATATATAGAAATTTAAATATAATAAATATAAGGAGGTTGTTTTGAATAAACTTTATAGATCTTGTACAGATAGAAAAATAGCCGGAGTTTGTGGTGGCTTGGGCAAACATTTAAATATTGATCCAACAATAATAAGATTGCTATGGGCTGTTAGTGTAATATGCTGTGGATTCGGCATAATATTATACATATTGGCGGTTCTTATAATTCCCGATGAACAACAACGTATTCAATAGAACAATAAATAAGTAAACAATAAAACTAATATAGCAATGAAGAAATATTTAGCTATATCTTTGGCATCAGTTCTCTTTGCAAGTTGTTTTTTTCCTAAAACAACAACTTCAACAAGAGTAAGAACAACAACAACTGCAACTGTAGAAACACCTGTGGCTACAGAGCCTGTATATGTATCGGACGAAAAAACCGAATATGCTTCGTGGTTAAACAAAGAAGAAGCAGCCGAGTTGAATGCTATATTCGAAGCATATCGTAATGATTTTGATTTTACAAACAAAAGAGTGATATTCTTTACCGGTAGTTCGGGTAAGCTAAGAAGCAATAAAGAACATTATTTCAGAATGCAAAAGAAGTACGATAATACATCGTATTATAATCGCGACAACGGATACTTATATATCTTCGACGAAGATCAACGCGAAGCTATAGGTGGATATGATGCAGCCATAGTATTTTGGACAAAAAATCAGTTGTCGACCGAAGAAGTAATGGAACGAATTAAGCAAGAACCTCCGGTAGAATAACAACTATCTGTCATTGTTTCGAAGTGCTGATAACCTATTGATGAAGTGCACGGCAAAAAAGCTGTTGGTGCACAGTTGTTTGTTTATGCTACTAAAGGAATGTGATTCTTAAAAATAGGAGAGAAGTGCTGAGGTTGATATGCATAATATATAAGGATATATACAAATGGGAAATAAAAGAAATATGATTGTCGAAAGACTAAAAACGTTGAAGAAAGAGATGGGACACAAACAGAGGTTTGTGATAATGGACTCCGAAACCTTTCGCGAACGTTGGTCGTTTCAGTTGTCGGCAAGAAATTTGTTTGTAGCAGTGGGGTTGAGTGTGATAGTATTGGTGGTGCTTACCACTATTCTTATTGCATTTACTTCGCTACGCGAGTATATACCCGGTTATATGCAAACCGACCTTGTAGAGCAAGTGCACAAAAGCACCGCCACCATCGACTCGTTGGAGCAGAAACTTTATGAACAGGATTTGATGCTTTCAAATATCAAAGCCCTGATAATGGGAGAGGAGATAAGCGAGAAAGAACACAAACGCGATAGTTTGAAAGTGAAACCAGGCGAAGATGTGAGGTCTAAATCTGATTCGCTGCTTAGAAACGAAATAGAATCGCAAGATAAATATCAAGTAAAATCCAGCAAATCGTATGCCGACAATGCTGATAATTTAGATGGTAACCATGTATATGTGAATATTTCGGACAAAGGTTTACCTACCGATTATTTGTTTTATACGCCACTGAAAGGCAAGGTTATTTCGGTGTTTGAGCCACACAAACGTCATTACGGTATCGATATAGCAGGTAGCGAAAATGCTGTTATTAAATCGGTATACAATGGTACAGTGTTGTTTTCCGATTTTACTTTGAAGACGGGATATATTATTGCTATCCAGCATCCTAATAATATGATTTCGGTGTATAAACACAATAGTGCATTGCTAAAGCATACCGGTGATGTGGTTAGGGCCGGAGAGCCTATAGCTTTTATAGGAAATACGGGAGAGCTTACTTCGGGTCCACATTTGCATTTGGAACTTTGGTACAATGGAAAAGCTATTAATCCTGTCGAATATATTAGTTTTTAATAAAAGGAAGTAAGAGAAAGACAAAAGATGAAAAAACATATAGCAATATTAGGTTCTACGGGCTCGATAGGAGTGCAAGCCCTTAATGTTGTGCGCAATCATTCAGATTTGTTTGAGGTAGAGGTGCTGACTGCGCATTCCAACTACGAAAAACTGATACAACAAGCTATCGAATTTAAGCCTAATACAGTAGTTATCACTAATAAAAACTATTATTCTAAAGTTCAAGAGGCTCTTTCGAGCTACGATATAAAAGTGTTTGCCGGCGATAAGTCGATGGTAGACGTAATGGAAATGTCGGATATCGACATGGTGCTTACCGCTGTGGTGGGCTTTGCCGGTTTGCGTCCTACGCTAAGAGCCATAGAGTATGGCAAAACGATAGCTTTGGCCAATAAGGAAACGATGGTGGTAGCCGGTAAGTTGGTAACCGATTTAGCCGCAAAGAAGAATGTGCCTATTTTGCCGGTCGATTCGGAACATTCGGCTATATTTCAGTCGTTGACAGGTGAAACTTTTAATCCTATCGAAAGAATTTTTCTTACTGCATCGGGTGGTCCATTCTTGGGCCGCAAGACTGACGATTTGAGAAATGTAACCGTCAGTGATGCTTTGAAACACCCCAATTGGGTAATGGGAAAAAAGGTAACCATAGATTCGGCTACCCTTATGAACAAAGGACTGGAGGTAATAGAAGCCAAGTGGCTTTTTAACGTAAAACCCGAACAGATAGAGGTGGTTGTGCACCCTCAATCGATAGTGCATTCGTTGGTAGAGTTTAAAGATGGTTCCATCAAGGCTCAATTGGGATTGCCATCGATGGAGTTGCCCATACAATATGCTTTTTCTTACCCGATGAGATTATCGTCGATGTTGCCGAAATTTGAGTTTATAAACTATCCTCAACTATCGTTTTTGCAACCCGATAGAGATACATTCCGTTGCCTCGATTTGGCTTATAAAGCAATAAACAAAGGCGGTAATATGCCTTGTATAATGAATGCTGCCAACGAGATAGCGGTACAAAGTTTTATCGACGAAAAGATAAGCTTTTTGGATATTCCCGTTATGATTAACGATATGATGGATAAAGGATTCTTTATTTCTGAGCCTACATTGGACGATTTGATGGAAACAGATTTTGAGATTCGTATGAAATCTCAGCAATGGATTGATAATAAACATAACTAAATATAATATAGATAAATATGAGAATATTAGCACTTTTATTGAGCTTGTCGCTCTTGGTATTTGTCCACGAATTGGGACATTATTTCTTTGCTCGATTGTTTAAAACTCGAGTAACACGATTTTACCTGTTCTTTAACTACAAATTTTCGATACTTAAAGCCAAACGCTTCAATGGCAAATGGCATTTTAAATGGTTTAACGCCACTACTCCCGAAGAGTGGGATCAATATCCCGATAATACGATGTTCGGTATAGGTTGGATTCCGCTTGGAGGTTATTGCGATATAGCAGGAATGATAGACGAAAACAAGGATTCAAAAGATTTCGAATCGACACCACAACCATGGGAGTATCGTTCAAAGAAGGCTTGGCAACGGTTGCTTATAATATCGGGTGGTGTATTGGTAAACTTTGTGGTGGCCATGATATTGTATGTAGCAATATTGTTTAGCTGGGGCGAAGCCAAATTGCCTATTCAAAATGCCACTATGGGTTATGATTATGCTCATGTGTTAAAAACTAATGGTTTTCAAGATGGAGATATAGTATTGGCTATCGACGATAAACCTGTACATTATAGCGCCGAAGTGTCGGAATATTTAGTTATCGACGATGCTTCCGAGGTAACAGTGCGTCGCAACGGAAAAGATACTACCTTTGCATTGCCGAAAGACATCCGCGAACAGATATTGGCCAATATAAATAATGCCGATAGTCAGTTGCTTGTGGTGCGTTATCCGTTTGTTATAAAAGACTTTGTTGCCGGTTCGTTAGCCGAAAAAGCAGGTATGATGGCCGGCGATAGTTTGGTGTCGTTCAACGGAGTTGCCACACCTACTGCCAAAGAGTTTATGACCGACTTGGCTTCTAATGCCGACAAGGAAATAGTGGTAGGTTTTTACAGAGGTGGCGAACTTATGTCGTTATCGATGCAGTTAGATGGTTCGGCCAAGATGGGTGCTTACCTTAAGTCGCCTACCGAGATATATACAGTGGAGATAAAAGAGTATGGATTCTTTGAATCGATACCTGCGGGAATAAGCATAGGTATCGAAACACTTGTTACATACGTTAAATCGCTTAAGTTGATATTTACCAAAGAGGGGGTATCGCAGTTGGGCGGTTTCGGTTCCATAGGTTCGTTGTTCCCCGAAGAGTGGAATTGGGCAGTATTTTGGAATATGACAGCATTCTTGTCTATAATATTGGCATTTATGAATATTATACCTATTCCGGGCTTGGATGGCGGTCATGTAATGTTTACTCTTTACGAGATAATAACACGTCGCAAACCTAGCGATAAGTTTTTGGAATATGCTCAAACCGTTGGAATGGTAATATTGTTTGCATTGCTTATCTATGCCAATGGTAACGATTTGTTCCGCTGGTTGAGTAGTAAATTTTAGTTGATGAAGCAGATAGACAGGCTTATATTACGCTCGTTTGTAGGACCATTGGTGCTTACCTTCCTATTGGCTGTATTTGTTTTGCTTATGCAGTTTCTATGGAAGTATATCGACGATATGGTGGGCAAAGGGTTGGACTTTTGGATAATAGCCCAACTGCTCTTTTATGCTTCTGCCACTTTCGTGCCGATGGCTCTGCCTATTGCTACCCTTTTTGCATCTATAATGACGATGGGTAATTTTGGCGAGAAATATGAGCTTGTGGCTATGAAAGCCGGGGGTATATCCGTACGACGAGTGATGATGCCTATGGCTTTATTGGTGCTTATACTTACGGGTATGGCTTTCTATTTTGCCAACAATGTGATGCCGGTGGCGGTGCTTAAGTATAAGATGACACTATATGATGTGACGCGTAAAAAGCCTGCACTGAACATAAAACCCAGCGAGTACTATTCGGGAATAGATGGATATGTAATACGAATAGATCAAAAAGATAAGGAGAACAAAAATCTTAAAAATATAATTATCTACGACCATACTGATGGTATGGGCAATGTCAGTGTAACGGTAGCCAATAGCGGAAGAATGACTGTAACACCCGACGAGCGTTTTTTGGTCTTTGACATGTATGATGGATATTCGTATGTGGAGGACGTAAAAGGTCAGAATGCGTATGCACGCCCTCTTACAAGAATGAAATTTGATGAGCAGACCATGAGTTTCGATTTGTCGGCATTTGCTTTTAACAAGGTGGACAAGGAACATTTCAGAGGTAGCTATCAAATGATGAATGTAAGTCAGCTTGATGATGCAATGGATACTTTGTATATCAACAGGGACAAGAAGGTAGAAGAATTTAAGAAAGAAATATTGTCGAGTTATTTGCTAACCGAGATGACCGCCAAACCCAAAGTAGTGCAAGATGAATTGTCGCAAGTAGATAATCCGCTTAGTTTGATAGATAATTTGTCCGAAAGGAAACAACGAAACGTACGCCGTTTTGCACTACGCTCGGCTCGTAAGGTAAATGAAGATATGGCTATGTATAATCAAATACTTCAAAACGATTTAGAGTATATTAATAGGCATGGTATAGAATGGCATCAAAAGTTTACCTTGTCGTTGGCATGTTTTGTCCTGTTTCTTATTGGAGCGCCGTTTGGCTCGATAGTGCGTAAAGGAGGTTTGGGATTGCCTCTTGTGGCGTCGGTGGTATTTTTTGTGCTATATTATGTGATAAACACTATATGTATAAAAGCCATTCGCGAAACTGCAATGCCTCCAAGTGGTATGTGGATTTCCACTTTGGCTATGTTGCCTTTGGGAATATTTCTTACATTGAAAGCCACTACCGATTCGGGATTATTTGATCGTGGAACTTGGTTACGGATAATAAAAAGTATATCAAAACCATTTATTCGAAATAAAGAAAACAAAATCTAAAACAATATCATGAAAGTATTACAACTATGCAATAAGCCACCATATCCTCCTGTTGATGGAGGTACGATAGCCATGAACAGCATAACGCAGGGCTTGATTGTCGAACATTGTACACTGAAGGTGTTGACAATGTGTTCGGACAAGCATCCTGTGAAGAAAAATTTGATAACCGAGGAGTATTGCACTAATACACAATTAGAATCGGTGTATGTAGATTTAAAGATAAATATGCTGGATGCTTTTGTGGCATTGCTTACAGGCGAATCTTATAATGTAAAACGTTACGAGAGCCACGAGTTTGCAAAGAAATTGGCTTCGATATTAAAAGAAGATACCTTTGATGTGATACATATCGAAAGTATTTTTCTTACTCCCTATCTTCCGCTGATAAGAAAGTACTCCAACGCCAAGGTGATATTGCGTGCTCATAATGTAGAGCATTTGATATGGGAGAGGATTGCCAAGTGTACCAAAAATATATTTAAGCGTTGGTATGTCAAAAAGTTGGCTTTGGCTCTTAAGGTTTATGAGTTGGAACATATATCGCAATACGATGGTATAGCATGTATAACACAAAAGGATGCCGATTATTTTATAAAGGCCGGTTGTAGAAAACCTATTGTGTCGATACCTTTTGGAATAATAGCTCCCGATACCATGGATAATGTCGACGAAGAACCTAATTCGTTGTTTCATATAGGCTCGATGGATTGGATTCCCAATTTAGAGGGCGTTAATTGGTTTTTGGAAAAGGTGTGGCCTAAAGTCTTGAACGAAGTGCCTCAAGCACGCATGTATTTGGCCGGACGTAAGATGCCGCAAACATTGATGAATACCGAGTATCGAAATGTATCGATAGTGGGCGAAGTGCCCGATGCCATGTATTTTATCGAAAGCAAGAAGATAAACATCGTGCCTCTTTTGAGTGGCAGTGGTATAAGGGTAAAAATAATAGAGGCAATGTCGGTGGGAAAAACTGTTATTTCTACAACGATAGGAGCAGAGGGTATAGAGTATACCGATGGTAAAAACATACTTATAGCCGATACCCCGGATGAGTTCGTAATGCAAATAAAGAGATGTGTTGCCGATGATGAGTTTTGCGCCGAGATAGGGAAGAATGCCTACGACTTGGTGGCAAACAATTACAACAACGAATTATTGACTCAAAAGCTGCTTACTTTCTACAATAAATTGATAGAAAAAGATAATGAAATATGATGCTATTATGGCATTTTTAATGAAAAAATAAGAGAGAAAATAATAAATAGATACTATAAAATCGAAAATAAATAAACTTAAAGAAATATTGATAATCATATCGTTTTGATAAATAGAACGAGAAAATACGAAATAAACTTTTTTATATCGAAAAAAAGTGCGTATATTTGCAAATCTAAATTAAACAATAAATAACAAGAAAAAATAGATATTACAAGATGAAAAAGAGTAAGATACTTCAAATTGCTTTAGCTGTTGTTATAGTCGTACTTGCATTCGTTTTATATAACAGCATTATGAAACCTGTTCGTTTCGATAACGAATTTGTTTTAAGAAGAGACGCCGTAGTGGTAAAATTGAAAGAAATAAGAACTTTGCAAGAAGGTTACAAAATAACCTATGGCAAATACGCTTCTACTATGGATTCGCTTATCATGGGTCTTAAAGAAGGTAAATTGCCTGTAGTTAAAAAATATGGTAACGTGCCTGATGAAATGACAGAAGCTGAAGCTTTGAAACAAGGTATTATCCGTCGTGATACCGTATTTATGAACCCATTGGAAAAAATGCGCGAAGAAAAGAAAATCGCTTTGACCGATGAACAATTGGGTAAATTAAAATACATTCCATATACAGACAACGAAGAATTCGAAATGGCAGCTCGTTTCGTAGAAAAGAGCGGTTTCCAAGTTCCTGTATTCGAAGTAAAAGTTCACTTGTCTGTATTGTTGGCTGATTTGGACGAACAAGATGTTAGAAACAAAATAGCCGAATTGGAAAGTGCTAACAAATATCCGGGTTGGAAGGTAGGTGACCTTGATAATCCTATCACCGATGGTAATTTTGAATAAAATATAAAAAGAATATATGGTATCCTATTTTATAAATAGTAAAACTGTATTAGAAAATTTTAATTCTACTGATTATCAGAAGAAACTATCCATTTGTTTAGAAACAAATGGATTTTCTTTTGCAGTTGAAAACGAGAAAAATAAATTATTGGCTTTTGCCGATGTTGCTTGCAACTACCCCGAAACATTGTCGCAAGTGATAGAAATGATTAAAAAGGTTTTTTCGGACCTTGGCATAGAATATATGTTGATGGACGAAATCGAACTTATAGTGCCGGCCAATAAACATGCATGGATTCCCGAACATCTTTTCGACCAAGCCAGACTACGCGAATATTTTAGTTTGACAATACCGTTGGATGTGAAAGAAACTGTGTTCTACAGCTTTTCTGAAAAATTGCAAGCCTATTCGTTGTTTGCTTATTCCGACACCATAATAAGTGCTTTTAAGGTGGCTATACCCCGTATTAAGGTTAAAAGCCAACATGCCAAAATGCTAGAAACACCGTTGTTGGAAAAAAGCAGAATGAAAACCAACGTTGAGATATATTTGAGAAAAGATTATTTCGATGTGGCTGTTTTTGATAGTAAAAACTTTTTGATTTCGAATACATATAGATATTCTACAGCCGACGATGTAGCCTATTATGCGTTGTTGTTGCTAAAACAGTTTCGTCTTAATCAAGATGCTATCGAGATATATCTTTCGGGTAAGGCCGACAGAAATATATATGCTTGTTTAGAGCGTTTCTTTAGAAAGGTAACCCTATATACAGGCAAAAAGTTGGAGTTTGCTACCAATGATATGTATCATTTGCATTTGTATCAATACTCGATGCTGTTTAGATAATAAAGAATATGCGAATAATAACAGGAACATTGAAGGGACGACGATTAAATCCTCCCGAAAATTTACCGGTGCGTCCTACTACGGATATGGCACGCGAGAGTCTTTTTAATATACTCAACAATATGACCGACTATGAGAATATTTCGGTCTTGGATTTGTTTTCGGGTACGGGCGCAGTGTCGTTCGAGTTTATATCGCGAGGTGCTAAGCAGGTTACAGCTATCGAGATCAATAACAAATGTACCGATTTTATCAAGAAATCTGCCGATACGTTCCAAATAAAGAACCTTCATGTGGTGCGTGCCGATGTGTTTGATATAATAAAGCGTGCATATCAGAAGTTCGATATCATATTTGCCGATCCTCCTTACCAACTGGAGGATTTGCCCAAGATACCCGATATGATATTCGAAAAGGATATGCTAAACCCCGACGGCATGCTTATATTAGAACACTCAAAAGAGCATGAGTTCGAAAATCACCCTTGTTTTTGGCAGCATCGCAAGTATGGTAAGGTGAACTTTACTTTTTTCAAGAAAAATATTGATAACGAAAAATAAAAACTATATACTATGAAAGCAGTAGTTAAAACAAAATTTCAATTCCCAAAGCAAAAAAGCCTTTACGAAGGAAAAGTACGTGATGTATATAATATCGATGATAAATATTTGGCAATGGTAGTTACCGACCGTATATCGGCATTTGATGTAGTGTTGCCTAAAGGTATACCCTACAAAGGTCAAGTGCTTAATCAGATAGCTGCTAAGTTTTTGGATGCTACTGCCGATATAGTGCCTAACTGGAAGTTGGCTACTCCCGACCCTATGGTAACCATAGGAAAGAGATTGCAACCTTTCAAAGTTGAAATGGTGGTGCGTGGCTATTTGGCCGGTAGTGCTTGGCGCGAATACAAAGCCGGCAGCAGAACTTTGTGTGGCGTACAGTTGCCCGAAGGTATGGTGGAAAATCAAAAGTTCCCCAATCCAATAATCACCCCAACTACTAAAGCCGACGAAGGTCACGACGAAAATATATCCCGTCAAGAAATTATAAGCCAAGGGTTGGTGTCGGAAGAAGACTATACTCAATTGGAAAACTATACTTACGCTTTGTTTAACAGAGGTACCGAAATAGCAGCCAAACAAGGTCTTATATTAGTAGATACTAAATATGAATTCGGTAAAGATGTCGACGGTAAAATCTATTTGATAGACGAAATACACACTCCCGATTCGTCGAGATACTTCTATGCCGAAGGCTACGAAGAAAGATTGAAAAACGGTGAAAAACAACGTCAGTTGTCGAAAGAATTCGTTCGTGAGTGGCTTATGGAAAACGGTTTCCAAGGTAAGGAAAACCAACAAGTGCCCGAAATGACCGACGAATTTATACAACAAGTATCTGAAAGATATATCGAGCTATACGAACACATAGTAGGCGAAAAGTTCGTAAAAGCTGATGAATCAAACGATATAGAAGCTCGTATACAAAATAACGTTACAGCATACTTGAATTAGTTTTTTTACTATTGGCTGTTGGCTATCAGCCATTGGCAGATTGCAGCAGTTTTAATGTTGCTTACTTAGCCAACGGCTGATAGTTTACAGTCATTTGTATTATGAATCCAACCCTTCGTTTCGTATCACATATTCCTTGTTCAAAAAAGGTGGCGGCTTTGGTTGCCGCTTTATGGATGGCCGTAAGCCTTGTGGGCCAAACCGCCGATTCCACAATGCTTGTCAATGCCGTTTGGCAGACCGATACCATTGCCAATGGCGTTGTGTTTAAGCAGACCGCTTTGAAAGATTATTTTTCATCTAATCAGTATATCAGTTGTATAGAGGTGGCGCCCAACTCGGCTGCCAAACTTGCTTTTGCCTACAACAAAGATCTCGACTATACTTCGCAAATGGCAAAAAAACAAGATGCCATAGCCGCCATCAACGGCTCGTTCTTTGATATGCAGTATTTCAATCCTATTTGTTATCTTAGGATAGACGGTGAGAATGTGGGCGAAAACACCAACAAAAATACCCCTTATCGCAAATATTATCAGTATGGCACATTGGTTTTAGACGATAATGGTATGCCCAAGATATTAAAGACCGACAGTTTGCGAGTGTGGGAAAACTCGTTGCCCTACCAAAATATAATGACCGCCGGACCTCTTCTTATACAGTCGGGGAAGGAACAGCCTATGCGCGACGACAGAACCTTTGTAACCCATCGCCACAACCGTACTGCCATAGGTATAAAACCCGATGGCACGGTGTTGATGATGACGGTAGATGGCCGACACGCCAAAGCGCAGGGCATGACATTGGTGCAGCTGATAAAGACCTTAAAATGGTTGGGCTGTGTAGATGCTCTTAATATGGATGGCGGTGGCTCTACCACATGTTATATAAAAGGTAGGGGAGTGGTGAACTATCCTTCCGACAACAATGCCTTCGACCACAAAGGCGAACGAAAGGTGTCTAATGCCATACTGCTGATGGTGTATTTTTAATTCTTTTGGTTATTCGCCGGCCTCTATCTCCGATAAGTTTTCGTTTATCATCTCTTTAAGGTATTTGATTATGTCGTAGTTGTTTATCGACATATTGTCCAATGCCTTTTTTATTTCTGCCGTGTCGAAGGTGTATTCGCCTTTTTCGGTTATGTGGCGGTACGTTATTCTTTTATCCTCGTTGGTGGCTGCCAGCATTGCCATTGTGCCGCCCATGTCGCCCAGTGGCGGTCGGTCCCAGTGGTTGTTGGCATACCAAAAGGAAAGGGTAGTGCCTTGTCCCGGTTGGCTCTCTACGGTTGTGTCGCCGCCGGCTTGCCGGGTGTTCATTTTAATCAGCGGTAGTCCCAAACCTATCTTGCGTGTGCTTCGGGTGGTGGTATAGGGGTCGAAGAGGTGGGTCACATAATCGGCAGACATGCCCACGCCGTCGTCTTCGATACTTACCTTGTATATATTCTCTGTAAGGGATTCCGTTATGGTCAGCTTTATTGTGCGGGCTTTCGCCCGTATCGAGTTTTCCATCAAATCCATTATGTGTAGCGATATCTCTCTCATAGCTTATCGGATAGCAGGTTGTAAATAAGTCCCGTTGTTTCAAAAGTTGTCGATTGGGTGGATAGGATGGGTATGTTTTCGTTGTTGCTCATGCTACGGGCTTGGGCCGAAGGCTCTATTCCATTTACCAATATTATGCACGAAAGCTTTTTAAGCAACGCTGCTGCAACAATATTTCGATGGCTTTGCAACGTTATCCAGGCGTCGCCCTCTTTGGCGTTGCCCACCACATCGCTTATAAGGTCCGACACATGGCAGCCCGCTATTTTGCCACCAATGCCATCGGAACCCGACAAAACTTTTAAATTTAATTTATCAACCAAATCTTGAACAGTCATATCGCGTTGCTTTTTAATTTGTTATGCTTTTCCATTAAAAATATTTCAAACACAAAAGTACTATTTTTATCCCAATCGGGCAATAATGAAGTATTTTTTGTGTAACTTTGCATTATATTTTTTTTATCAATAACGATATAAAATACAGAAAAACAATGACTAAACTAAGTGTAAATATAAATAAGGCAGCCACAATACGCAATGCACGCGGTGGCAATATGCCAAATGTACTGCAATTTGCTTTGGATTGTGAACGTTTTGGAGCACAAGGTATCACTGTTCACCCTCGTCCCGACGAACGTCATATCCGCTACCAAGATGTAAGAGACCTTAAACCGGTGCTTACCACCGAATTTAATATCGAAGGCAACCCCATACCATCGTTTACCGAATTGGTTAAAGAGGTGAAACCTGCACAGGTTACCCTTGTTCCCGATGCTGAAAATGTGTTGACATCGAATGCAGGTTGGGACACCATAACTCATTTTGATTTCTTGAAAGATAAGGTTGCCGAGTTTAAAGAGTCCGGCATAAGAGTGTCGATATTTATCGATGCCGACAATCTTAAGCTTATCGAAAAAGCCAAGGAAACCGGCACCGACCGCATTGAACTTTATACCGAATCATACGCTTCCAACTATGCCGCCGACAGAGCCATGGCCGTTAAAAAGTTTGTGGAAGCAGCCAAGTTTGCCCACGAGATAGGCTTGGGAATTAATGCCGGTCACGACCTAAGTTTGGAGAACTTAGAATATTTCCACGCTCAGGTGCCTTTCCTCGACGAGGTGTCGATAGGCCACGCTCTTATATGCGATGCTTTGTATCTGGGTATCGAAAATACTATACAAATGTATCTTAACCAACTACGATAGTTTTTTTATATCACAATCAATCATACCCCTCCTTAGTCGGATAGCAAATGGCGATTAAGGAGGTTTTTCTACTCTATATCGATGAGCACAAAAACCAAAGGATATATATTAGGCATATTGGCGGCTGCCGTTTATGGCATGAATCCGCTGTTTACCCTGCCACTATACCAAGCCGGTATGGATACCGACTCGGTACTCTTTCTTCGTTACCTTATAGCGGTGCCCATAGTGGCACTTACGGCACGCCTAAGGGGGCAACGCTTCAAACTGTTGGCTGCCGAGCGTATGCCGCTGTTGCTTATGGGGGTGATGATGGCTGCTACATCGTGGACTCTCTTTAAAAGTTACAACTATATGGACGCAGGCATAGCATCCACCATATTGTTTATATACCCTCTGCTGGTGGCTGTAATAATGCGTTTCTTTTTCAAAGAAAAACTCAAACCCCTCACCATTATATGCCTCACCATGGCCACTGCGGGCATAGGCTTGCTGTATAAAGCCCCCGACGGTGCCACACTCAGCCTCGTGGGGACGGTGTTTGTACTCCTCTCGGCACTGACCTATGCGGTGTATATCGTAGGTGTAAACCAATCGGCGCTTAAACAAACACCCACACTTACCATATCTTTTTATGTGATGTGCATAGCCTCGCTGCTGTTTTTCTGCAAATCGGGCTTTGGCCAAAACCTGCAGTTGCCCCCTCATTGGTATCTGTGGTTTAATATTTTGGCATTGTCGCTGTTTACCACAACGGTGTCGTTTGTGTGCACCACATTGGCCATACAATACGTAGGCTCTACCGCCACTGCCATATTGGGAGTGCTGGAGCCCGTAACGGCAATATTTTTCGGCATCACCGTCTTTGGCGAAACGCTTACCATGCGCGACGTGTGCGGACTCCTCCTTATCATAGTGGCCGTAACGCTGGTGGTGGCCGGAGGAAAC
>RHMF01000562.1_pt1 | contig 16269 bp, 15 predicted proteins | sample 5365151 | NCBI WGS metagenome assembly RHMF01 (sample SAMN10266501, study PRJNA497801) | feces metagenome | isolation source: feces | host: Bos taurus | place: China: Prairie of Fairy Mountain | collected 2017-08-14 | reverse complement strand
ACTAACTTTGCCGCAAATTTTCAAAAAAGACCTATTTATGAAGAAATTTAACGAATATAAAACGTTTAATTTGTCGGATATCAATAAGGAAGTGCTTCGCCAATGGGATGCCGAGGATGTGTTCCACCGCAGCATTTCTGAGCGTGATGGCGCCCCCAAGTTTGTGTTCTATGAGGGCCCGCCCAGCGCTAACGGCATGCCTGGCATCCACCACGTGATGGCCCGCTCACTCAAGGACATCGTGTGCCGTTACAAAACCATGAACGGCTTTCAGGTGCTGCGCAAGGCCGGCTGGGACACCCACGGTCTGCCCGTGGAACTCGGTGTGGAGAAATCGCTGGGCATTACCAAGGAAGACATCGGCAAGACCATAAGCGTGGACGAATATAACGCCACCTGCCGCAAGGAGGTGATGAAATACACAAAAGAGTGGGAAGACCTGACCCACCGCATGGGCTACTGGGTTGACACCAGCGATCCTTACATCACCTACAAGAACAGCTACATTGAATCGCTGTGGTGGTTGCTCAAGCGACTCTACGACAAGGGTTTGCTCTACAAGGGCTACACCATCCAGCCTTATTCACCCGCCGCAGGCACCGGCTTGAGCTCGCATGAACTGAACTTGCCCGGATGCTACCGCGACGTGAAGGACCAGACGGTGACAGCGCAGTTTACGGTGGCCGACCAGGACCATCCCTTGCTGCGAAAGATACGCAGTGTGGCCGATCCGGGCTTCGAGCAAGTGTACATTCTGGCCTGGACCACCACGCCGTGGACCCTGCCCAGCAACACCGCGCTGTGCGTAGGCCCCAAGATTGACTATGTGGCTGTGGAGAGTTACAATCCCTACACCGGACGTCCCGCCGTGTATCTGCTCGCCAAGGCCCGAGTGAGCGCCTACTTCAAGGAGAAGGGCGCCGAGCTTGACCTGGCCTCTTACAAACCAGGCGACAAGGTGATTCCCTACCGCGTCATCGCTGAGTTCACCGGCCCGGAAATGCTCGACTTGCGCTACCGGCAACTCTTCCCCTGGGTGAAACCCGTGGATAAGATTGGCGACAAAATCGTGGGCAATGACAACGGTTTCCGCGTGATACCCGGTGACTATGTAACCACCGAGGACGGTACCGGAGTGGTGCACATCGCACCCACCTTCGGTGCCGACGACGCCAGTGTGGCCAAGGCCGCCGGCGTGCCCTCGCTTTTCATGATTAACAAGAAACTGGAAACCCGCCCCATGGTGGACTTCAGTGGAAAATATTATGCGCTCGAGGATCTGGACGAGGAATTCGTAAAGCGCTTTGTGGACGTGGACCTCTACCGCGAGTATGCGGGCGCGTGGGTTAAAAACGCCTACAATCCCAAATACACAGTCAACGGCAAGTATGACGACAAAGCCGCAGCGCAAGACGAGGATTTGAACATCTTCATGAGCCTTCGCATGAAGCAGGATGGCACCGCCTTCAGGCTTGAGAAGCATGTGCACAGCTATCCCCACTGCTGGCGCACCGACAAACCCGTGCTTTACTATCCTCTCGACAGTTGGTTTATCCGTGACACCGCCTGCCGCGACCGTATGGTGGAACTGAACAAGACCATCAAATGGAAACCGGAGCACACCGGTACCGGTCGGTTCGGCAAGTGGCTGGAGAACCTCAACGACTGGAACTTGAGCCGCAGCCGCTACTGGGGCACCCCGTTGCCCATCTGGCGCGACGAGGACGGCGAGGAGAAGTGCATAGGCAGTATCCAGGAACTTTACGATGAAATCGACAAGGCCGTGGAGGCTGGCCTGATGGCCAGCAACCCCTATCGTGACAAGGGCTTCGTGCCGGGTGACTACAGCGAGGAGAACTATAACAAAATCGATATCCATCGCCCCTATGTGGACGACATCACCCTGGTGAGCAGCACCGGAAAACCCATGAAGCGCGAACTCGACCTCATCGACGTGTGGTTTGACAGCGGTGCCATGCCCTATGCCCAGCTGCACTATCCCTTTGAAAACAAAGAGGCTGTGGACAACCGCGACTTCTATCCCGCCGACTTCATCGCCGAGGGCGTGGATCAGACACGAGGCTGGTTCTTCACGTTGCACGCGATTGCCACCATGGTGTTCGACAGCGTGGCCTACAAGAGCGTAATCAGCAATGGTCTCGTGCTCGATAAGAACGGCATGAAGATGAGCAAGCGCCTGGGTAACGCCGTCGACCCCTTCCAGGCTATCGAGCAATACGGCAGCGACCCCCTGCGCTGGTACATGATAAGCAATTCGGCGCCATGGGACAACCTGAAGTTTGACGAGGCCGGTGTGCAGGAAGTGTCGCGTAAATTCTTCGGCACCCTCTACAACACCTACGGCTTCTTCGCCCTCTATGCCAACGTGGATGGGTTTGACCCCGACGCGCCGCAGGTGCCGCTGGCCGAGCGTCCCGAAATAGACCGATGGATAATCAGTCTGCTCAACAGTCTGGTGGAGCAGGTGAAGAGCGATATGGACGACTACGAACTCACCCACGCCACCCGCGCCATCCAGACCTTTGTGGGCGACCATCTGAGCAACTGGTATGTGCGCTTGAACCGCAAGCGCTTCTGGGGAGGAGAGATGACACGCGACAAACTCGCCGCTTATCAAACCCTGCACCAGTGCCTCGCCACTGTGGCGTTGCTCATGGCCCCCGTGTCGCCGTTCTACAGCGACCGCCTGTATCGCGACCTGACGGGCAGTGATGACAGTGCGCATCTGGCAGCCTATCCCCAGGTGGACACCACCGCCATCGACAAGCAGCTGGAACACCGCATGCAGGTGGCCCAGGACATCACCTCGATGGTGCTGTCGCTGCGCCGCAAGCAGGGCCTGCGTGTGCGTCAGCCGCTGCAGGCCATCATGGTGCCCGTGATGAACGACCAACAGCGCGCCACCATCATGGCTGTGGCCGACTTGATACGCAACGAGGTGAACGTGAAAGAAATCAAGCTGGTGGGTAATGACGCCGGCATACTGGTGAAGCGCGTGAAACCCGACTTCAAGAAACTGGGCCCGAAATACGGTAAATTCATGAAGCAACTGGCCGCCTGCATCACGGCTATGCCGCAGACCGACATTGCGCGGCTGGAGGCCGAGGGACGGTTCACATTCACCGTGGACGGCCAAGAGGCAGTGGTGGACAAAGCCGATGTGGAAATCATCAGCGAGGACATCCCCGGCTGGCTGGTGGCCAACGACGGCAACCTCACGGTGGCACTCGACATCACCCTGACCCGCGAGCTGGAGCTCGAGGGTCTGGCCCGTGAACTGGTGAACCGCATTCAGAACGTGCGCAAGAGCAAGAATTTTGACATCACTGATAAAATCACCGTAGCCATAGCCCCCGATGAGCGCATCAACGCCGCCGTGGAAGCCTACCGCGACTACATAGCCACCCAGGTGCTCGCCACAAGCGTCACGCTGCAACCCGTGAGCGCCCCCCAGGCTGTGGAACTCGACATGGATGGCTGGACGCTGCCTGTGGCTGTGGAGAAAGTGGATAAGTAACTTATTAACTGTGGCGTTGCCGACCTTGGTGGGTGGCGCCACGCTAACACATAGAAATCATGAGTGAAAAAGAACAGAAGCTGAGATATTCCGACGAGGAACTCGAGGGGTTCAAGGCAATCATCAACGAGAAACTGGCAGTTGCGCGTGAAAACTACGAGCTGCAAAAGGCCAGCATCATGGCCGAGGAAACCAACCCCACCTTCAAAACCCTGGAAGAAGGTGCTTCCACGCTCGAGAAGGAAGAGGCCGGCCAGCGCGCCCAGCGGCAATTGGAGTTCATACGCAAGCTCGAGGCTGCGTTGGTGCGTATTGAGAACAAGACCTACGGTGTGTGCCGTATCACGGGCAAGCTTATCCCTAAGGAACGCCTGCGCGCGGTGCCCCATGCCACCACTTCCATCGAAGGCAAAGAAATCGAAGCCCGCAGAAAGAATCAGTAAATGAAACGAATCAATAACGGTTGGCTGGCAGCCATTATCATTGTTGCCGTGCTGATAATTGACCAGGTGGTGAAAATCTGGGTCAAGACGCATTTCTTCTATGGCGAGGAGATGGAAATCACGTCTTGGTTCAAACTGGTGTTTATCGAGAACAACGGCATGGCTTTCGGCATGGAACTCGGTTCCAAGTTGGTGCTCACCTGGCTGCGCATCGTCGCCGTTATCCTGTTTGTCTATTACCTGTGCCGCATCCGCCGCCGCACCGACCTGCCCGTGGGCTATGTGGTGTGCATCGCGCTGATAACGGCAGGTGCGGCAGGCAATGTGATTGACTGCATTGCCTACGGCCAACTCTTCAACAACCCCGCGCCGCCTCAGGTAGCGCAGTTGCTGCCGCCCGATGGCGGTTATGCTTCCCTGTTCCAGGGCCGGGTGGTGGATATGTTCTACTTCCCGCTGTGTGAGTGGGATTGGCCAATGTGGGTGCCGGGGGTGGGCGGTGACCACTTCATCTTTTTCCAGCCCATCTTCAATGTGGCCGACGCAGCGCTCACCACGAGCGTGATAGTGCTGATTCTGTTCTATGCCAAGTGGCTCTCGCCCAGCAAGGAACAAGTTGAGGAAACCGACGCCGACGCCACTGATGATTCTCTGACGGAATAACCTTGTGCCGCTGTGGTAGTGCATCGTTTGGTTTACATATTGCCCGTGCTTCTGTCGCTGTTGCTTATGGCCTGTGACAGGGCTCCCGACGGTGTGATAGGGGAGCGCAAGATGGCCCGGTTGCTCGCCGACCTGCAGTTGGCCGATGCCTTTGTGGACCAGCATAGCCAGGAATATCCTGACGACTCCAGTAAACTGGTGCTCAAGCAATCCATCTACCGCAAATACGGCGTCACGCAGGCCGACTACGACTCGTCCTTGGTGTGGTATGCCCACCACATGGATGTGTATGCCAAGGTTTATGAGCGGATGGTTAACAACCTGAAAGAGCGTCAGGAAGATCTGCAAGGCACACCCGGCGACCGCGCTACCGACCGTGCCGCCAACCGGCCGATGACACGGGCCGGCTCATCGCTGTCGTCACACGACTACTATGCCGCCACGGGCGACACCTCCGATGTGTGGACATTGCCGCGCACCTATATGCTCACTCCGGGCCGCCGCACCGGCTTCATTCCGTTCTCCTTCGTGCCACAGCAGAATCAGAAACGTGGCGACCGCCTGGAACTTACGTTCCGACTGGTGAAAAACCAATCGGAATTCTCGGCATTGCTCGCAGTGGACTATGTGGACGGCACCACGGCCTACATGAACCGTCCCTTTGCCAACGACGGCTGGAACACCATCACCCTGCAGAGCGACTCTCTGCGCCAGGTGCGGCGTGTGTATGGCTACATAGGCTACAACATCAAGCGGCAGGAGGTGGCCTGGGTTGACAGCGTGATGCTGGTGCGTATGCCTCATTCAGCCACCAACTATCATTACATCACGGTGCAGCGCACGCTGGAGCGCACTGCCGGCGTAGTTCCCGTGACCGATAATCCTGCCTTGCCCCAGCGCCGCGACTCCCTCGCCCCCAAGGACGACCTGAATAAATCGAGCCAGAGACTCCCCATCGACCGCTCACCCAACGCGGCCAGTTTACCTAAAAAAGTGATGCGTTGATGAAAAAGTTGCTTGCTAACTATTCCGTGTTCCCCTCGGGCCTGTTGATTAACCACCTGAGTGTGGTGGGCGACGATGGACATTTGCTCGAAGTGGCCCCTGTGACAGAAGAACTCGCCGACACCCTTTATGTGCCCGAAACGCTGTGTTTTATCCCGCAGGATGAAATCGCCCGGGTAACACGTCTCTTTGAACAAAGCGCCTCGCGGGCCGACTTTGTGACGCGCTTCTGCCGCCTGTTCCATCCCGATGCTTTGGCCGACGCCACAGTGGCCGTTCTCGCCCTCGACTTCGACGACCGCCGCATCGCCCGTCTGCTGTAGCCCGCCGCAAAGCCTTCCAATGGCTTTCTTGGTAAAATTAGCAATGTTTTTCAGCACGAATTGTGCATATATCCAAAAAAAGAGGTAACTTTGCACCGCTTTCTTAAAACCAAAGTGTTGGTTCCGTAGCTCAGCTGGATAGAGCAACAGCCTTCTAAGCTGTGGGTCTTGGGTTCGAATCCCAACGGAATCACTGGGAGTCCGTAAATTGTTGGTTGACAATAATTTACGGATTTTATTTTGTGTTTATGTGTACCCTGTGGAGTTTCATGTTCACAACCACTGCCGAATATCGGCCACCTGCGGCACGCGGAGGCCTGGCTCACTGCCGAGGTGAGGCCTGATGACTATTGCCATTGTGTGTGGGGCGCACTGCTTTAGATTTCCTGCCCGCTTAAAGTAAACTTAAAATTGAAGATGTGAGCATAAAATCGGGTGATTCTGACGTTGATTTGTGAATTGTTTTGTAATTTTGCAATTTGAATCAATACAACCAACCGTCACAAGCGATGCTACGAATCAAAAGGCTATATCTGTTCATGCTGCGCACGTTTCTGCCGCAGTTTGCCATGACGTTTATGATATGCCTTTTCATCGTGATGATGCAGTTCCTGTGGCGCTACATCGACGAGTTGGTGGGCAAGGGACTGAGCATCGACCTGGTGGCGGAGTTGTTCTTCTACGCGGCGTTGTCGATGGTGCCACTGGCGTTGCCGCTGAGCATTCTGCTGGCATCGCTCATGGCATTCGGCAACCTGGGCGAGCATGTGGAGCTCACGGCGATGAAGTCGTCGGGCATCTCGCTGCTCACCATCATGAAGCCGCTGGCGTTGTTTATCGCGTGTGTGGCGGTGGGCGCGTTCTTCTTCCAAAACAATGTGCTCCCTAAGAGCCAGGTGAAGATGTGGACGTTACTGTTCAGCATGCGTCAGAAGGCTCCCACGCTCGATATCCCCGAGGGAACGGTGTATAACCAGATACCGGGCTACAACCTGTATGTGAAGCACAAGGACGACTCCACCGGAATGTTGTATGACCTGCGCATCTATGATGTGTCGCAGGGCACGGGCTATCCGCGCATCATCACCGCCGACTCTGGAAGCCTTAACATGACTGAGGACCGCCTGCACCTGGTGCTGAACCTGTACCATGGCCATTGGTATGAGGATATGCACGGCGGTGGCAACTCGGCGGGTTTGAGCGGTGATTTGTATCGCCGCGAGAAATACGGCGACAAGGAAATCATGATTCCCTACGATGCCAACTTCACACGCATGGACGACGAGACGATGCGGTCGCAGTATGTGGGTAAAAACATCGATGAACTGCAGCACACCATCGACTCGGTGCGCCTGCGGGTGGATTCCACGGCCCAACTGATTGTGCGTCAACTGCGCAGCCGTCCTATCGTGGGCGTGACGCCGTGGAGTGCCGAGAAAAAAGGAGAGCAAATCATCTATCGTCGCACACCCGATGTGAAACTGGACCATCCCGTTGACTTTGACGCGCTGCTGGAATCGCAGTCGCCCGAAATGCAACAGTCGATTTTCCAGCAGGCCGTGGTGCATGCCACCAGCGTGAAACAGGACATGGAGTTCCAAGGTTATGCCGTGGCCGACGACAATTTCATCATACGGCGTCACCAGATAGAACTCTATCGCAAATTCACCCTCTCACTGGCCTGCCTCATTTTTTTCTTCATCGGGGCGCCTTTGGGAGCCATCATCCGTAAGGGAGGCCTGGGCACACCCATCGTGATATCAGTGTTGCTGTTCATTGTGTACTACATCATCGACAACATGGGCTACAAACTGGCCCGCGACGGTCGCTGGGAAGTGTGGCAGGGCATTTGGCTCAGCAGCGCGGTGCTGTTGCCGCTGGGTGTTTTCCTCACCCATAAGGCGGTGAACGACTCGGCGGTGTTCAACCCCGATGCGTGGATGAACTTCCTGCGGCGTGTGACCGGACTGCACCAGTCGCGCAAACTTGCCATGAAGGAGGTAATCATCAATGATGTGGAACGCTCCGAAGCCATTGCCAAAATAAATGCGCTCAAGCAGTCGTGCCAGGCGTTTCTGGCGCATTACCGCGGCCGTCAAGGCTATCTGGACTACTGGCGGAAAGGATATGACAAGAAAACCTTGCGTGCGCTGGCCCAGGAAATCGACGATGTGGTGGACTATCTGGGCAATTCCCGCGACCAAATGGTGCTCAACAAGGCGATGGACTATCCCGTGATACGCCAGTTGCTCACCTATCATCCCACTAATTATCCCGCCGTGGGCACGGCGGTGGCGATACTGCTACCCCTGGGACTGATTGGCTGGCTGGTGGGTCTGCGTCACCAGTATAACCTAAAGCGCGACATCGCGTCGGCCGTCAAAACCTGCGACCAGCTGGTGGCCATTTTTAACGGCGCCTACTCGCGCGAAATGGAATACGACGTAGCCGTTGAGAGCACATGATAACGAAATCAGAACAATACCACTCTAACAAATGGAAGCCAACGATATTAAATTGAACACGATTGACGAGGCTGTGGAGCAACTGCGCCGCGGCGAGTTCATCATCGTGGTGGATGATGAAGACCGCGAAAACGAGGGAGACTTCATCATCGCCGCCGAGAAAATCACAGAAGAAAAAGTCAACTTCATGCTGCGCGAGGGCAGGGGGGTGCTCTGTGCCCCGCTCACCACACAACGTTGCCATGAACTGGAACTAACCATGCAGGTGGAGGATAACACCTCGGTGCTGGGCACCCCTTTCACCGTGACTGTGGACGCCCTTGACGGTTGCACCACGGGCGTGTCGATGCACGACCGCGCCGTCACCATCCGCCGATTGGCCGACCCCGCAGCGAGACCGTCCGATTTCGGTCGTCCGGGCCATGTCAACCCGTTGCGTGCCGAAGAGAAAGGCGTGCTCAAGCGTGCGGGTCACACCGAGGCATCGATTGACCTGGTGAAACTAGCCGGCTTCTACCCAGCCGCCGCTTTGATAGAAATCATCAACCCCGACGGCACCATGGCCCGCCTGCCCCAGTTGCGGCAGGTGGCTGATAAGTTCCACATGCCGCTGGTGTCGATAAAAGACCTGATAGCCTACCGTCTGCGCACCGAGAAGGTGGTGGAGGTGGGCGATGAGGTGGATTTACCCACGCAGTACGGCCACTTCCGGCTCATTCCTTTCCGTCAGATTAACAACGGTTTGGAACACATTGCGCTCATCAAGGGCAGTTGGGAATCCAACGAACCCATTCTGGTGCGGGTGCACAGTTCCTGCGCCACCGGCGATATTTTCGGCTCGATGCGGTGTGAGTGCGGCGAACAGCTGCACAAAGCCATGCAGATGATAGAGCGCGAAGGCAAGGGCGTGGTGGTGTATATGAACCAAGAAGGCCGCGGCATAGGACTGATGAACAAAATCAGAGCCTACAAGTTGCAGGAGCACGGCTACGACACGGTGGACGCCAACGTGCACCTGGGTTTCAAACCCGATGAGCGTGACTACGGTGTGGGAGCCAACATCCTGCGCATACTGGGTGTGACGCAGATGCGCCTGATGACCAACAACCCCGTGAAACGCGTGGGGCTGGAGAGTTACGGCCTCAATGTGGTGGAGAATGTGCCGCTGGAAGTGGCCCCCAACCCCTACAACGAATTCTACATGCACACCAAGAAGACGCGCATGGGCCACAATCTGCACCAGGTGGACTGAAGAACTGACAGCAAAAACATCGTTAATACACAAACAACAGAGATGAAACGTAAAATAGCAATAGTGTGTGGCGGCGACAGCTCGGAGTTTGAAGTGTCGCTTCATTCGGCCGATGGCTTGGAGTCGTTTTTCGATAAAGAGCGCTACGATGTGTACCGCGTGGTGATGCGCGGCATGAAGTGGCAGGTGAGTCTGCCACAGGGCGACGTGGACATTGATAAGGAAGATTTCTCCTTTGTGCAAGGCTCGCAACGGGTGAAGTTCGACTATGCCTATATCACAATTCACGGTACTCCCGGTGAAAACGGCCTCATCCAGTCTTATTTCGAGATGGTGCATGTGCCTTATTCCACCTGCAACGTGTTGGTGGAGGCGCTCACCTTTGACAAATACACCTTCAACAACTATCTGCGCGGGCAGGGCGTGCGTGTGGCCGACAGCGTGCGTTTGTTCCGCGATGAGCCGCGCCCCTGCACCAACGAGGAAATAGTGGAGCGCCTGGGCCTACCGTGTTTTGTCAAGCCCACCGCCGACGGCAGCAGTTTCGGCGTGAGCAAGGTGAAAACCCTTGAAGAGCTGGAACCGGCTCTGGAAAAAGCCTATCAACAAAGCAACGAGGTGATGGTGGAGCGATATATGCATGGCGTGGAACTCGCCCAGGGTTGCTATAAAACCCGCAAGAGCAGCGTGGTGCTGCCCGCCACCGAGGTAGTGAGCGAGAATGAGTTTTTCGATTACGACGCCAAGTACAACGGCCAGGTGGACGAAATCACCCCGGCCCGCATCAGCGAAGAAACCGCGCGTGAGGTGGCCCGCATGACCAGCCAAATGTACGACCTGCTGCATGCCAACGGCATCATCCGTGTTGACTACATCGTTACCAAGGACGATGCGGGACGGGACGTGGTGAATGTGCTGGAACTGAACACCACGCCCGGCATGACCGCCACCAGTTTCATCCCCCAGCAGGTGAGGGCAGCGGGTCTCAATATGACCGATGTGCTTACCGAGATAGTGGAGAACCAGTTTTAACATCAATCAAGCCGCGCCATGACATTGGATAAACTTTATGAACTCTTCAGGGCCAATCCTGTCATCACCACCGACAGTCGCGATTGCCCGCCCGACAGTATTTTTTTCGCTCTGAAGGGCGAGAACTTCAACGGCAACCAATTTGCTGCAATGGCCCTTGACAAGGGCTGCCGCTTAGCCGTGGTGGATGAGCCGCAGTGCGTTGCCACCGGCGACGACCGCTACTGGGTGGTGGACGATGTGCTGGAAACACTGCGCGCCTTGGCTCGCCTGCACCGCCGCACCCTGGGCACCCCTATGGTGGGCATTACGGGCACCAACGGAAAAACCACCACCAAGGAATTGGTGAGCGCGGTATTGGCGCAGCGCTACAATGTGCTGTACACCCAGGGCAATTTCAACAATGAAATAGGCGTGCCCAAGACTTTGCTGCGCCTGCGTCCTGAGCACGAAATCGCTGTGGTGGAGATGGGTGCCAGCCATCCTGGCGATATCAAGCGCCTGGTGGAAATAGCAGAACCCGACTGCGGGCTGATCACCAATGTGGGCCGAGCCCATCTGCAGGGCTTCGGCTCGTTTGAGGGTGTTGTCAGCACCAAGGGCGAACTATATGAATGGCTGCGTGGCCATCGTGACCCGGCCACAGTTTTTATCCATGCCGAGAATGAGCATCTGATGGCCATATCACACGGCCTTCACCTGATTAAATACGGCACCGACGGCCAACCCGACCTGGACGTGACGGGCCAGGTGCTGCGCTGCGATCCGCTGCTGCATTTCACCTGGAGTCATCGTGGCGGACATCTGCACACGGTGGACACCCACCTCATAGGCGCCTACAATGTGACCAACCTGCTGGCGGCGGTGGCCGTTGGGTTGCATTACCACGTGGATGAATCGCTCATCGACCAGGCGCTTGCGGCCTATGTGCCCAGTAATAACCGTTCCCAACTCGAAATCACCGGACACAACCGCCTCATTGTTGACGCCTACAATGCGAATCCCACCAGTATGCACGCCGCTTTGGAGAACTTCCGCTATATGGAAGGGACGCACAAACTGGCTATTCTGGGCGAGATGCGCGAACTGGGTGAGGTGAGCGCCGAGGAGCATCAAAAGACCGTGGATTACCTCACCGACATCAACCGAGGGCTGGCCGAACCCATCGAGGTGTGGCTGGTGGGTGGTGAATTCGAGACCACCCGTTGCGCATTCCGCAAGTTCCACGATGTGGAGGCTGTGCAGGCCGCCATCCGCGCCAAACGCCCCGAGGGGCACTACATCCTCATCAAAGGAAGCAACGGCACGCGTCTGTTCACTTTGCCTGAATTGCTGTGATGAAACCGGTGATAGGAGTCATTCCTTTGTGGGATAGCCAACGTGAGTCGCTGTGGATGTTGCCGGGCTATATGGACGCGCTCATGCAGGCCGGTGCGCTGCCCTGCATCCTGCCGCTTACCGAAAGTGAAGCCGACTGGGAGCAATTGGCCGACGGCATCGACGCCTTACTGCTCACCGGGGGGCAGGATGTGGCACCGGATCTTTACGGTGAGCCGCTGATGCCGGCCTGCGGTGAAATCTGCACGACGCGCGACGCTATGGAACTAAAGATGGTTCCGCTCATGATGCGGCTCGGTAAACCCATACTCGGCATCTGCCGGGGATTGCAATTGCTCAACGTGGCGCTTGGCGGTACATTGTGGCAGGATTTGCCCGCACAGCATCCCTCGCCCGTGGAACACCATGCACCCGGCGAGACGGCCCATCTTGTGAATGTGGCGGACGGCACCCGTCTTGCGTCCATCGTGGGACCAGGCCAACACCGCGTGAACTCCCGCCATCATCAGGCCATCAAAGCGCTGGCGCCGTCGCTAGTGGCTTCGGCTGTGAGCGAGGACGGTTTGGTGGAGGCCGTGGAACTGCCCGGCACCGTCTCGTTGGTGCTGGCTGTGCAGTGGCATCCCGAACTGCGCTACCGGTCGCATGAAGGCAGCATGGCTTTGTTCAGGGAACTGGTGAACTCCTGCCATCGTTGATGGTGTCTAATCTGCCGAATATGAATGTCGAATACGAACAATTGCTCAAGGAACACGGCATCCGGCCCACTGCCAACCGCCTCTTGATTGCCGCTACGTTGGCCCGTGCAGCAAGCCCGCTTACAATGACTGAAATAGAGGGCCTGCTGGAGACCATCGACAAGTCGAATATCTTCCGCACGCTCAGCCTGTTTCATGAGCACCACCTGGTGCATGTGATAGAAACGGGTAATGTGGTGCATTACGAAATGTGCCGCAGCAGCCACGGGGAATTCGATGAAGACACCCACGTGCACTTCTATTGCGAGCGTTGTCACCGCACTTTTTGCTTCGACACCGTGTCGATACCCGCTGTGGCCGTGCCCGACGGCTACCAGCCCCACACGTCCACCTATGTTATCAGCGGTCTGTGCGGCACATGTCGCCAACGCATGAAATGAGAAATGGATCGGTTCAGTGAAATCCAAGCCTTTCTGGAGCGCGAAATCGTGCCGCGTTACGATGCCTTTGACGCCGGTCATGGCCGCGACCATGTCCACTATGTGATGCGCGAGTCGCAGCACTTGGCGCAGTTTTATCCGCAAGTCGACCGCGCAGTGCTGCTGGTGGCGGCGGCTTACCACGACTTGGGCCTGAGTGAGGGCAGGGAGCGTCATCATGAGGTGAGTGCCCGCATCTTGCGAGCCGACCGCCGGCTGTGCCAGTGGTTCATCCCGCAGGAAATTGAGGTGATGGCCGATGCCGCCGAGGACCATCGCGCCAGCAGCAAGCGCGAGCCGCGCACCATCTATGGCCGCATCATCGCCGAGAGCGACCGACAGATAGACGGCTATGTCATCGTGAAGCGTGCTCTGCAATACGGCCTGAACAACAACTCCGAACTGGACCGCGAAGGACACCGGCAGCGCGTGTGGCAGCATATGCAGGACAAATACGGGCATGACGGTTATCTGCGTCTGTACATACCCGAGAGCGAAAACGCCGAGCGCCTGCGGGAATTCCGTGCGGTGCTCGATGACCCCGATGGATTCGACCGCTTGTTCGGCCAGGTGTGGGACGATGTGATGGGTTAGAATTGACTGAGCAGGCTGTGGATGACGGTGGTCCAGTCGCCGCCGTTCTCAGGCTGGTAGGTGTGTATGCCCACGCTGGCCGCCGCGGCGCAGTTGCGGGCGCTGTCGTCCAGAAAGAGCGTTTCCCCGGCCCGGGCATGCTCGGCGTCAAGCATGCGGGTGAAAATCAGCGGGTCGGGTTTCATAAGCCCCATTTCGTAACTCAAGTATTGGTGTGGGATGTAATAGTCCAGGCTATGGCCGTGGCCGTCAAATTCATTGCTGCGCACCCACCGCATCATAAAGGGGTTGGTGTTGCTCAGTAGGGCCAGGGCGTAGCCTTCGGCCTTAAGCCGCAACAGGGCGTCAAAGTTGCGTTGGTAGCGCTCGGCGGCATATCCTGTCCAGCCCCGCTCGCACTCATCCATAGTGAGTTCGCGCCCGGCTTCTTGGCTGAGCCGCCGCCGGAATTCCTCGGCCGTTATTTTGCCCGATTCCAGCTCGCCGAAAAATCCTTTCTGCTCATAGTCGTCCAGGTAGCGCTCTATGTTGTCCACACCGATTTCCTTGAACCGTGCGATGGCCAGTTGCTTGTCGAGGCGGAAGATGACCCCGCCCAGGTCAAAAACAATGAGTCGTATCATGATGTGGCGTGTTATTGCCGCAGGGTGAGTTGTGCCACGTTTTCCACGTGCTGCGTGTGGGGGAACATATCCACGGGCTGGATGGCTGTGACGCGGTATTTGGCGTCGAGCAAGGCGATGTCGCGCGCCTGGGTGGCGGGGTTGCAACTCACATACACGATGCGTTGTGGCTCGGCGTTGAGAATCACGGCCACCACGTCGGGGTGCATGCCGGCGCGCGGCGGGTCCACAATCATCACGTCGGGCCTGCCGTGGCGGGCTATGAAATCGTTGGTGAGCACGTCTTTCATGTCACCGGCGTAGAACAGGGTGTTTTCTATTCCGTTGACACGCGAGTTGAGTTTAGCATCGTCGATGGCCTCGGGCACATATTCAATGCCTATCACCTGGCGGGCCTGGCGCGCCACAAAGTTGGCTATCGTGCCCGTTCCGGTGTAGAGGTCGTACACCAGTTCGTGGCCGGTAAGCTCGGCGAAACCTCGGGCCACCTTATATAATTCATAGGCCTGCAGGCTGTTGGTTTGGTAAAACGATTTGGGGCCGATGCGGAACCGCAGCCCTTCCATCTCCTCCACAATGTAGTCGCGCCCGCTGTAGAGCACAAACTCTTGGTCGGCCAGCGAATCGTTCACCTTCTGGTTTACCACATACATCAGGCTGGTGATTTGCGGAAAACGTTTGTGCACCGCACCCATGAGCGCGTCGATTTGTTCTTGCAGCGGCTCGCCTACCACAATCACTTCCATGATTTCGCCGGTGCTCGTGATGCGTGTGAGTGTCATGCGCATGAAACCCTCGTTGTTGCGGATGTCGTAGAAAGTGTAGCCGTGGTCGATGGCAAACTGCTTCACAAACAACCGTAGCTCGTTGTTGATGTCGTCCTGCAGCAGGCAGCGGTGGATATCAAGCACCTTGTCGAAGCTGCCGGGGGTGTGGAACCCCGCGGCACGGCGTTCGGGAAACTCCTTGCCGCTCGCCATCTGCTCGGCGGTGAGCCAGCTCTTGTTGCAGAAGGTGAACTCCAGTTTATTGCGGTATTGAAACGTCTGCCTGCTGCCCAGAATGGGGCTGACAGAGGGCATCTCTACCTTGGCGATGCGCTGCAGGGCGTCCACCACCTGCTGCTGCTTGCACTGCAGCTGGTAGGGGTAGGGGAGGTGCTGCCACTTGCAGCCGCCGCACACACCGAAGTGCTCGCACTGTGGCTGCACGCGCAGCGTGCTGGGCGTGACCATGCGCACGATGTGTCCTTCGGCGTAACTGTGCTTGCGTCGGTCGATTTGCAAATCCACCACATCGCCTGGTGCGCCAAACGGCACAAATGTCACCAGGTCATCCCATCGGCCCAGGCTCTTGCCCTCGGCCGCTACACCTGTAATCTCGAAATTTTCTACCAGCGGTAGCGGTTTTTTTCTTCTGCTCATAACGTCCGCAAAATTACAAAAAATTCACCGTCAACGTTTGACATTCCACCTGATTTTTACTAATTTTGCCAAGTGAGACCCGAAAAAAACGCATAGCACACCTGAAATGAAAATCATTACCTTTAATTCCCGCGACCAACTGCTGCGCGTGCGTATCGACAGTATCATGGGTCCCATGGTCGCAACCTCGCGCGCCTCGGTGCAGATTGACGTGAACAATGGATCGATTCTGCTCATGAAAGCCCGCAATATCAACGATACCTATGTAAACGGTCAACTTATAGCCAATGGTGATGTCGTCTTCTTGCAACATGGCAACGTGATAAAGATGGGAGAGAGCAGCCTGCGCTTTGAAATTAATAATTAACAATACTGCAATGATGAATTATACC
>RHMF01000543.1_pt1 | contig 16272 bp, 14 predicted proteins | sample 5365151 | NCBI WGS metagenome assembly RHMF01 (sample SAMN10266501, study PRJNA497801) | feces metagenome | isolation source: feces | host: Bos taurus | place: China: Prairie of Fairy Mountain | collected 2017-08-14 | reverse complement strand
TTGTTTTATTGTTTTTATCCTCCGTATTCCATTAGAAAGGCTTTTATGAAGGCTTCTAATTCTCCGTCAAGTACTGCGGTTGTGTCGGTGGTTTCTACGTTTGTTCTTACGTCTTTTACTAATTTATATGGATGTAATACATAGTTACGGATTTGGCTTCCCCATTCGATTTTCTTTTTGTTGCCTTCTATTTCAGCTATTTTTTCTTTCTTTTTTCTCATCTCCATTTCATAGAGTTGTGAACGTAGCATTTGCATTGCTTTTTCACGGTTTTGGAGTTGTGAACGGGTTTGTTGGCACTCTATTACTATGTTTTCTGGTTTGTATCTTAGGCGTACTGCTGTTTCTACTTTGTTTACGTTTTGTCCTCCTGGGCCTGATGAACGGAAAGTGTCCCATTCTATATCTGCGGGATTGATATTGATTTCTATATTTTCATCTATTATAGGATAGACATAAACTGATGCAAAAGAGGTTTGGCGTTTGTTGGCTGCATTAAAGGGTGATTGTCTTACTAAACGGTGGACTCCACTTTCTCCTTTTAGATAGCCGTATGCGTATTCTCCATCTATTTCAAAGCTTACGCTTTTTACTCCTGCGACATCGCCTTCTTGGTAATCTATTTGCGAAAGTTTATAGTTGTTTTTTTCTGCCCAACGTGTGTACATTCGCATTAGCATACTTGCCCAATCGCAAGATTCTGTCCCTCCTGCTCCTGCATTGATAGTTACTATTGCTGAAAGTCTATCTTCTTCTGAGGATAGCATATTTTTAAATTCCAAGTTTTCTATTTCTGTGTTAAGTGTGTCTATGTTTTGTTGTAGTTCGGTTTCTTCTACCGAGCCTTCATCATAGAATTCTTTTAATACTTGGAAATCTTCTAATGCTGTGTTTACTGTAAGAAAGGATTGTAATTTATTTTTTTTCTCGCTGAGTTGTTTTAGAAACTTCTCGGCTTCTTTTGGGTCTTGCCAAAAGTCTTCGGCTTGTGTTTTTTCTTGGGATTGTTCTATGTCTTTTTGTAGGGAATCTACGTCAAAGACACCTCCTTAGAGTTGCTACTCTTTCTTGAAAGGTTTTTATTGCTTCGTCTGCTGTCATTTTGTTTTTATTTACCTGTATGACCGAATCCGCCTTCTCCTCTTTTGGTTTCGTTAAGTATTTCTACTTCTTCCCATTCTATGGTTTCGTGTCGGCTAATTACCATTTGGGCTATGCGTTCTGAGTCTTTTATTTCAAAGGCTTCTTGGGATAGGTTTATTAGTAGGACTTTTATTTCTCCACGATAGTCTGCGTCTATTGTTCCTGGAGAATTTAAAACGGTTATTCCATTTTTAAAAGCTAAACCTGAACGTGGGCGTATTTGCGCTTCTGTTCCTTCTGGTAATTCTATGTAAAGTCCTGTTGGAATTAGAGCTCTCTGCATTGGTTGTAGGGTAATTGATTCTGTAAGAGAGGCTCTTAAATCCATACCTGCCGATAAGATTGTCTCATAGGCAGGTAATGGATGTTGTGATTTATTTATAATCTTTACTTTCATTTTGTTTTTAATCTACGCAAGCGTTAAGTGATGGATTTGTTCCATATTTTAAGGTTCCATTTTGTGAAATTGAAAAGTTTGAACTTTTATTTGCTTGTGAGAATTCTTGGCTGAAATGCATATTTTCAATTTCAAGAGGTGAACTTGCAATAAGTTTTTCTACACCAGCTTCAGAATTTAACATTTCTCTAACAGCTCTCATTCTTTCCATTCTTTCATCGTCTGAAACATTTTGAAATCCTGTTGGAAATATTTTATTAATATCTGTTGTTACTTCTGGTTCTGGTTTTGATACTACAACAGGTTCTTTCACCATTGTTTGTTGTGAGTGAGTTTGAGATATTGGTTGTGGATTAACTGCTACCTGTGTTGGTTGCCACATACCTGTTAGTTTTGTATCTGTTGTTGCTGCATTTGGAGCTTGAGTTTGATTGGTAGTATCTACTATTGGTTCTTCTGGAACTAAAAGAACATGAACTATTTTTTCAGGTTCTGGAGTTGATTGTGCTGTTTGTTCTGGTTGAGAAACTTGTATAGGTTGTTGTTCAACTGTTTGAGTTATTTGTGGTACGTCTACACGAGTTGGTGTATTTGTTTGTGATGGCGTTTGAGGTTGTTGAGCATTTTGAGTTGGTGTATTTCCATCTAATGGTATTTTTTTTGTATAGTCACGTTCATCTGGTGAATGTGGTGTTTTTGCTTCAAAACCTGTAGCAACTAATGTAATAGATAATTTATCTCCTAAGCTATTATCTACACCTGTTCCCCAAATGTAATCTACGTCTGGGTTTGTTGCTTGTTGGATATAGTTTACTATTATATCCATTTCTTCCATACGAAGTTGGTTGGTTTCCGAAGACAAGAAATATAATAAGATGTTTTTAGTTTTTGATATATCGTCGTCATTAAGCAATTTTGAAGTAGTTGCTGCTTGTATTGCTTCTAAAGCTCTATTTTCTCCTTCTGCAACTCCTGTTCCCATTAAGGCTACTCCTGATTTTTGCATAACAGATTGTACGTCACGGAAGTCAACTCTTGTTCTACCTGTTACTGTCATCATTTCAGAAATACCTTTTGCTGCAGTTAAAAGAATATCATCTGCCATTGTGAAAGCATTGTCCATTGTTAAATTACCATACTCTCTCAATTTGTCTGTATTGATAGTAATTATAGCATCTACTTCTTCTCTTAGTTTTGATATACCTTCTAGTGCTTGTGTTTTTCTTCTTCTTCCTTCAAAAGAGAATGGTAATGTAACAACTCCTATTACTAAGATTTGTTCTTCTGTTGTTGCTATTTTCACTTCTTTTGCAAAACGTGCAATTACAGGAGAGGCTCCTGTTCCTGTTCCTCCTCCCATTCCTGCTGTGATAAATAGCATTCTTGTATTGTGTTCTAAATGTGATTTTATTTCCTCTTCTGCTGCTTCTGCTGCAATACGAGCTTTTTCAGGATTATTACCTGCTCCTAAACCGCCTTCTCCAATCTTAATTTTATTCAAGACTGGTGAATTATCTAAAGATGATTGGTCTGTGTTACAAACTATGAAATCAACTCCTTGTATTCCACAGTTAAACATATGATTTACCGCATTGGTTCCTGCTCCTCCAACTCCTAATACTTTGATGTATGAAGATTGTTCTTTTGGAGCATCCATGCTTAATAAATTATTTTCAGTTATTTCGCTTGCAAATTGCATTAATTCTTCCATATTTTTTCGCTTAAATAATAACTAATATATCAGTTTGTAAAATTACTACTTTTATATACACAATAATGATTGAAAATTGTCAAGTTTTTCACAAAATACTGTTAATAAGAATCCTCCTTATTATCTCCTAAAATATTCTTTAAGAAGTTTTCAAGTTTCCTAAGAGTTGTCTTTTTATCAGCAGGTTTTGGTTCTTCTTTTACCATATCTACTTCCTCATGTTCTGGTTCTGGGCATGGTTCTTCTTTTTTAGGATTTAGCAAATTTTGTTCTTCTAAATCTTGTAAAGCTTTTAATATCAGACCTATTCCTGTAGCATGTTTAGGGTGAGTCATTTCTTCTGTTATATTACCTGATAAATGTTCATGTGGAGTACCTACTCTAACATCTAAACCTAATATAAATTCAGAGAATTTATCTATGTCTTTTATTTTAGCTCCACCACCTGTTAATACTACGCCTGCTATAAGTTTTTTATCGTATCCTGTATTGACTAATTCATACAACACTTGTTCTAATATCATTTTAACTCTTGAAGAAATTATCATTGTAAGTTGTTGTACTGATATTTCTTTAGGATCTCTTCCTCTAAAACCTGGTATAGATATTATCTCATTTGTTGAAGTAGATGTTTCAAGACATGCTCCAAAATTTTGTTTTAAAGCTTCTGCATGTGTAGTTATAATAGAACAACCATGTTTAATATCATCTGTTATTACATTTCCAGCCAATGGAATAACTGATGTATGACGAATAATACCGCCATGGAATATTGCAACATCTGTTGTACCTCCTCCTATATCAACTAAACATACTCCTGCTTCTTTTTCTTGTTCATCTACTACTGACTCTGCTGATGCTATTGGTTCTAAAACTAATTTCTTTACTTTGTATCCTGCTATTTGTACACTTCTATGAATATTTTGTATGTTGGTAACATTTCCTGTAATTAAATGAAAATCTCCGGCTAAACATTTACCTACTCTACCAACAGGATTAGTTGTTGGAGAATCATTATCAACTATATATGTTTGCGGTATAACATCTATAATTTCTTCTCCATGTTCCATAAGGATACCATATTGTTCAGCTTTTAATTTCTCAACATCTTCTCTTGTTATTATATGGTCTTCCTCATGTATTATTATATTACCTCTATGTTGTCTTGAACGTATATGATGTCCTGCTATTCCTACATAAACATCATTTACTTTCACACCTGACATTTCCTCTGCTTTTTGTACAGCTATCTTTATAGAACTTGCTGTATTTTCAATATTCTTTACAACACCTCTTTCTACACCTTGAGATTCTGTGCAACCCATACCTATTATATGAATCTCTTTATTCTCTTGTTGTTCTGCAATGAATACTGCAATTTTTGTCGTTCCGACATCAATTCCTACTACTATATTTTTCATATCATTTATTGTGTTTATTGTTTACTTTCTTACGCAAACTACTTGTCCTTCGAATTCTAATTTTATTTCACTATAGTTATCCCAGCCAAATTCTGAAAAACCCTCTTTATATAGATTGTTTAGTTTTATTAGTTTCTCATCGATTTTTTCCATCTTTCCTATTTTGATTACATAATCTCCTATTTTTGGCAACAACTCAAATCCTCTTTGTTTATCATAATAGATTTGATCTATTTGATTTCTTAAAATTGAGTCTTGTTCTATTTTCAAAACAAGTTTATGTATATCATAAGTAATAGGTGTTTTTACTGAATCTATTGTTTTAATTCCTTTCAGTGCTTCTCTAATATTTCCGTTTACGATAATCACATCTGCAGCTTTGTTCTTTATTGTATTACAAACATTACCCTCTTCGTCTATATAGTATTGTTTGTTTTCTGTAAATATTCTCAATATTGGCGAATTCTGAACTATATCTATTTTAAGTGTACCTAATAAATTTAGATATACATCTACTGAATATATTAGATTCTTTTCTCTTAAGAAATTTTCTATTTCTTCTGTTTCTATTTCTTTTCTTTTATAATTAGTAAAATCTCCATATTTTTTTGAGAGTAATGAATGTACTTGCTCTTTATAAATTAGTCTATCTGCAGTTTTGTAGTTCATTTCAATTTCTACTTTAGACACATTAAGATTCTTCATCGTAATATTCGCTACGATGACAAGTGCTAATAATCCTATTACTAATAGTAGAAATTTTATCGTCTTATTCATTATCTTTTAAAAATTGTGTTATTGGCTCTACTAATTGATCTATATCCCCTGCTCCAAGTGTAACTAATAGTTGTGGTTGAAGTGCAGACAATAATGGAAATAATTGCTCTTTTGTCACATGATACTTATCCATTTTATTTATCTTATGCAAAATAGTTTTAGAAGTTATTCCTGCTATTGGTTCTTCTCTTGCTGGATAGATTGGTATTAGTATTATATCATCTAAATGTTCTAATGCTTTTGCAAACTCATCTGCAAAGTCCCTTGTTCTTGAATACAAATGTGGTTGAAAAATACCACATATTCTTTTATTTGGGTGCAAGTGTTTTAATGATGTAATTGTTGCTTCGATTTCTTCTGGGTGGTGAGCATAGTCATCATAGTATATTGTGTCTTGTGTTTTTAGTTGCAAGTCAAATCTTCGCTTCATACCTTTAAATGATTTTAAAGAAGCTCTTAATTCATATTCACTTACACCAAGATTCATTGCTATTGATAAAGCAAGTATTGCATTTTCTATATTATGAATACCTGGATATGTCATCTGCATATCATAATAAACTTTATCTGGTGTATGATAGTCAAAGTAGTAACTTCCTTTACTTACTCTTATATTCCAAGCATAATATTCAGATTCTATATCAGTAAGAGAGTATGTATGAGTTTTTATTAAGTCGTTCGTTTCTATATTTAGTCCTTTTTTCAAGAATATTCTTCCTTCTTGTTTTGTTTGGTTAGCGAATTGCGTAAAGGCTTGTTCCAAGTTTTCTTTATTTTCATAAATATCTAAATGATCTGCTGATATTGAAGTTATCGCCGAAACGTATGGTGTAAGTTGCAAAAAAGACCTATCATATTCATCTGCTTCTACTACGACATAATCTGAATTTGCATTATATAACATATTAGTGGAATAATTATTTGTTATTCCTCCCAAAAAGGCTGAACAACCTATTTTACTATTATGCAACAAATGTGCAAGCAATCCAGATGTTGTAGTTTTTCCATGAGTTCCAGATATTGCTATTACTTTTTTATCTTTTATTATTTCTGATAAAGCTATAGCTCTTTTTTCTAATTTAATATTTCTTTCTTTTATTGTTTGCAGTATTTGATTATCTGCTGGTATTGCTGGCGTATATATTGCTAAATCAATATTCTCTGGTAAATGATTCGGATTATCTTCATAGATTATTTGCATTCCCTCTTCTTCAAGTTGAATACTTAATTGTGTTCGTGTCCTATCATATCCATAAACCTTATGCCCGTTATTATTCAAATAACGAGCTATAGCACTCATTCCTATTCCACCTATACCTACGAAGTAATACGTTTGTTTATCCATTTTATTTACTAAGTATATTTTCTATTTGTTCTACTATTCTTTTATCAGCATCTCTAATTCCAAGCTGAACAATGTTTTCTGACATCTCTTTTTGTAAGCTTGAATTATTGATTATTTTGTCTAACTCTTCTATTAATTTTTCTCTTGCCTCAACGTCCTTTACCATCACCGCAGCTGATTTTGACACCAATGTATTTGCATTTTTTGTTTGATGGTCTTCAGACACATTTGGCGAAGGAACAAGAATGCAAGGTTTGCCTACAACACATAGTTCTGAAATAGCAATAGCTCCTGCTCTTGAAATGATTACATCAGATAAAGAATAAGCTTGATCCATTTCAAAAATAAATTCATAGACTCTTATATTTGCTGAATTTAATTTTGAAACAGTTTCTTTAGCTTTTTCATAAAACCACTTACCTGTTTGCCATATTAACTGTATATCATTTTTTATAAAGTAGTCAAGGTGATTGATTATACTTTCATTTATTGTCAATGCACCTAAACTTCCTCCTACTACTAAAACTACAGGTTTATCTTTTGTAAGCCCAAATGTTTCTTGTGCTTTTGCAGTTAATTCTATTTGGTTTTCTTGTAAAGCTGATATATTTTGACGTATAGGGTTCCCCGTAAAAACTATTTTGTTTGCAGGAAACCATCTATCCATATTTTCATAAGCAACACATATCCTATTTACGCCATCAGCTAAAATCTTATTTGTAACACCAGGATATGAGTTTTGCTCTTGAATTAACGTTGGTACTTTTTGTGATACTGCAGAACGTAATACTGGTCCTGAAGCATAACCTCCTACTCCTATAACTATATCTGGAGAAAAAGATTTTACTATCTTTTTAGCCTTCATCATAGAAGAAAGCAATTTAAAAGGAAATGAAATATTTTTCCATAACTTTTTTCTTTGAAATCCCGCAACAGGCAATCCAATTATTTCATAACCTGCCTGTGGAACTTTTTGCATTTCCATTTTTCCTTTCGCTCCTACAAATAATATCTCTGCATCTTTATATTTATTTTTTAATGCATTCGCTATTGATATCGCAGGGAATATATGCCCTCCTGTTCCACCTCCACTTATTATTACTTTCATATCTCGTTATTATTTGTATTATCTATTTGTGAATTTTCTTCAACAACTTCCGTTGCTTCTTGTTCTTCTTTTGCTTTTTTACTCTCTGCACTTATATTAAGAATAATTCCTATCGCAAAACTACTTATTAAAAACGATGTACCACCATAACTAAGAAAAGGTAGCGTTTGTCCTGTGATAGGCGACATCCCAGTCGCTACAATCATATTTATCAAAGATTGGATAATTATCACAAAAGATATACCTGCTGCTATATAAGCACCAAACAATCCTTTAGCCTCCCTTGACACAAGCAAACATCTATAAAATAATACGAAATAAGCTAAAAGTATGATAATACATATAACTATTCCTCCTTGTTCCAATATCACAGAAAAAATAAAATCGTTATGTGATTCACTTAAAAATCTTGCCATAACAGTATTACCTATTCCAACTCCCGTAGTACCTCCTGTTGCTATTGCCATTATAGCATAATTATATTGATTAGCCTCATTAGGATCATTATTCAAAAATGATTCTACTCTATTTACCCAAGTAAAGTTTCTTCCTATTTCAATACCTAAAGCATCTGCACCCGCAAAGCCTAAAACAACAAGTACCCCAAAAGAAACGATAAGTAAAAGATGTTTAAATCTTGCACCAGCAATAAAAAGTAATAAAAAACAAGCTAAGAATATAATAAATGCTGTTGAGAAGTTTTCCAATACAATTAGCCCACAAACAGCAAGTATTTTAACAAGCAACCATCCAAATTCTCTCTTATCTTTTATTCTATCTTTTAAGCGCGAAAGTTCTGCAGCCACATATATTATCAAAATATATTTTACTATTTCAGAGGGTTGTATTTGTCCTATTATTGGCAATTCTAACCAACGATTTGCAGCCTTTCCAAACAATCCTCCCATTATCAAAGTAATTGATAGTAAAAAAAGAGAAAAACCATAACCTATCTTTATTAAACGGTTATAATTAGTATATTTAAAAAGGTGTACAAAATATGTTATAGCAACACCTACAACAATAATACCAACTTGCTTTATAAACATTTTTGTTATATCACCATTTGTGTGATACACTACTTTACCCATGCTGCTAAACACAAATATCAATGACAAAACCGATAGTACTAAATATACTATCCATATAACTTTATCACCTTTTATTTGTGGTTTACCTAATTTCACTTTCATTTATTTTTTACAATTCATTAACCAATTGCAAAAATCTATTTGCATTATATTCTATGTTTTCTTCTTTACCGTTTGCAGGAGAATACACAACAACATCTGGTTCGTTAGCAAAATAATAAGCCATACTAACCGCCTCTGCCAAATTTGCAACTTGTATTAAATTTGTCAATCCACTAAATACTTTTGATGCCTTATTATCTTTTTCTCCTACTAATATCAATGTATGTACCTTTTCCTTGACAGGATTGATTAGCGAAACAAAATTTTCTTCTCTATCTTCTATTTCTAAAATCCATATTATAGGATTACCTATTCTTTCAAAAGTAAACCAAGTTGCATTTGGATTTATACTTTTAGAATCATCTATATACCTTACACCTTTTATATTTGCTATGACCTCTTGCTTATGATTTAAGCTTTCCTTACCAGCAAACATACTTCTCAAAGTTTCGTTTCTTAGGCGCGAAATCTCTGAGTATTGTCTTGATGCTAAAGTTGCATGAATTGTTCTTCCTTGTGTTGCTAACTTATCGATAGTCATTTTATCTTAGTTTAAGTGTTACTATTGTGGTTACTGCTAAAATTATAGAAATTATAAAGAATCTTTGTACTATTTTTTGTTCTGGATAACCCTTCTTTTGGTAATGATGATGTAATGGTGACATAAGAAATATTCGTCTACCCTCTCCATATTTCTTTTTTGTAAATTTAAAGTAAGAAACTTGCAATACCACAGATAGATTTTCTACAATAAACACTCCACATAAAATAGGTATCAACAATTCTTTTCTAATCAAAATTGCAAATACTGCAATTATTCCTCCAATAGCTAAAGAACCAGTATCGCCCATAAAGATTTGAGCAGGGTGAGTATTGTACCAAAGAAATCCCATAGTTGCTCCAACAAAAGCCGCTATAAAAATTGTTAATTCTCCAACATTCGGGATATACATTATATTAAGATAGTTCGCAAATATTATATTACCCGATACCCATGCAAGCACTGCTAAACACGCTCCAATTATTGCCGACGTTCCAGTAGCTAATCCGTCTATCCCATCGGTGAGATTTGCTCCATTCGAAATAGCTGTTATAAAAAAGATAACAATAGGTATAAATATCAACCAAGCATAATCTTTATAATTATCGCCTATCCATTTTATCAACCAACTATAATCAAACTCATTATTTTTTACAAATGGAATAGTTGTTTTTGTTGAGCGAGAAGACTCTTCTTGAAACTCAACTTTAGCCTTTTCATACTGCGATTTATCATGCAGATTATGTTGTTCTGAATATTGAGCTATTTCGGTTTTTTCCTTTATTGTAATATCTGGGTGAAAATACATCATACAACCAACTACTACTCCCAATATTACTTGTCCTACAACCTTTAATTTACCACTTAAACCCGCCTTATTTTTTCTAAAAACCTTTATATAATCATCTATGAAACCTAAAATTCCTAACCAAACAGTAGTTATTAGCATTATTATTACATAGATATTATCTAATTTAGCAAATAATAATGTTGGAATAAGTATTGCAGCCAATATTATAAGTCCTCCCATTGTTGGAGTACCTTCTTTTGCTTTTTGTCCTTCCAAACCTAAATCCCTTACAGTCTCTCCTACTTGTTTTCTTCGCAAATAGTTTATCAGTTTCTTACCAAAAACTATTGTAATAAGCAAAGATGTTATTACAGCACCAGCAGCACGAAATGAAATGTACTGAAACACCCCTGCTCCTGGTAAATCAAAACTTGAATGTAACCAATCAAATAAGTAATACAACATATTATTATTCTATTTTTTTATTATCAATATTTTAATACTTCCTCTTTATCATCAAAATGATGCTTTACTCCGCTTATCTCTTGATAAGTTTCATGTCCTTTACCTGCTACAAGAATTATATCGTTCTTATCTTTTGCTAATTGTGAAGCTAACTTAATAGCTTGTCTTCTATCTGTTATGCAAAATAAAGATTCATTATCAATAACACCTTTTTTCATATCCTCAATAATGTCATCAGGATTTTCAAAACGAGGGTTATCAGATGTCAATATCACAACATCACTTCCCACTTGTGCTATCTTTGCCATTTCAGGACGTTTAGTTTTATCCCTATTACCTCCACAACCAACAAGCGTTATCAATTTTCCTCCAAGTTTAATTTCATTGATAGTGCTTATTACATTAAGTAAAGCATCTGGAGTATGAGCATAATCTATTATAGCAACTGCGCCATTTTTCAATCTATAAGTTTCAAATCTACCAGCAGCTGCTTTTAGTTTGCTTAGTCCCAATAGTATTTCTTCTTGCTTCAATCCACATAATTCTGCTATAGAATAAATAGCTAAAAGATTGTAAGCATTAAATTCTCCAACTAATTGAGTAGATACTTCTTTACCATTGATGTTTAGCAATAAACCAAAAAAGCTATTTTCAATTATCTTCGCTTTAAAGTCTGCCATTCTACTCAAACTATAAGTGTATTTTTTAGATTTTGTAGCCTCAACCATCTTTTCGCCATTCTTATCATCTATATTAGTAAGCGAAAAAGCCTTTGCTGATAATGAATCAAAAAATCCTTTTTTAGCATTTATGTAATTTGCGAATGTCTTATGATAATCCAAATGGTCATGAGTAATATTGCTAAATACTCCTCCATAATATGATAAGCCCCAAATCCTATATTGGTCTACTGCATGAGAACTCACTTCCATAAAAACATATTCGCAAGAGCTCTCAACCATTTCATTCAACAACTTATTTAAACTTAAAGCATCTGGAGTTGTATGTGTAGATACTACTTCTCTATCTCCTATTCTATTTACTATTGTAGAAATCAAACCACATTCATAACCTAAACTTTTAAACAAGTTATAAGATAGAGTTACAGTTGTTGTTTTGCCATTAGTTCCTGTTATACCTATTAATTTTAATTTAGAAGAAGGGTTGTCGTAATAGTTTCTTGCTAAAATTGCTAATGCCTTTGCAGAGTTTTCCACCTTTATATAAGCTATTCCTTCTTGAATTTCATTTGGCATTTGCTCCAAAACAATAGCCTTTGCTCCATCTTTGATAGCTGATTCTATAAAATTATGTCCATCTATTTGAGTTCCCCTTTGTGCAACGAAAAGACTACCTTCTTGCACTTTGCGAGAATCAAATACAATATCACAAATAGATATATCAAGATTACCTATTTGTTCTATGACTTCAAGATCTAATAAAATATTTCTTAGAATCATTTTTTTCTTTCTTTAATTTAATTTATTGAATCTTTGTTTCAGGAACTGCAAGTTCTAACACAATTACCTCATCGCTAATAGCACTACCCGGAGCAATGCTTTGCTTTACAACTTTTCCCTTTCCGTTAAATCTAACTCTCATTCCTATATTTTCAAGCATATAAATAGCATCTCTAATAGTCAATCCAATAACATTTGGCACAACATCTTTTTGTGGAAAATATGGAGTAAATACAAGAGTACTATCTACTTCTTTCACTTTTAACCACTTTGAAGCAGGTGCAGATACATCATAACCTAAAGCATTACAAAAAGCAACATAAGAATCTCTATTACCAAATTTCATAACAGGAGTTTTTCTTTCAATAGATTCTCCTACTCTACTTAGATTTATTCGTGTACCAACAACTCTATCAGATAAGTCTCTAAAAACAGGAGCTGCCAAATCTCCACCATGAGTTCTTGCTCCTTTTGGTTTACTAATAACTACTATACAAGAATACTTTGGCTCATCTGCAGGAAAATAGCCAACAAACGAAGCTCTATGCTGAATCATTTTTTCTTTAGTATCATAACCCATTTCAGAAGTTCCTGATTTTCCTGCAATACCATAGGAAGTTCCACTCAATCTTCTACCAGTACCATTATTAACAACACCTTTCAAAACTCTATGTATATCTTCTCTTGTTGTGCTTTTACAAATACTATCAACAATAACAATAGGCTCAAATCTCTTTTCAACTATTCCATCTCTCATCAATTCAGTTACAAATTGAGGTTTTACCATTTTACCATTATTTGCTATTGCATTATAAAAAGTAAGCATTTGTAATGGAGTCATCTGTGTAACATAACCAAAGCTCATTCTCAAAAGGTCTGTTGGGTTTTCCGATGAACGAATAATTGGTTTAGGTTCATGAACATCTATATCTAAATTTAGTTTTTCATATCTGAAATACTGCATTAAATCTTCTTTAAACATTTTTCTATTCTTTGCAGTACTTCCATAATGGTCATAAACCAATTGACTTATACCAACATTAGAAGATATTTCTAATGCTCTTTCAAATGTGATATTACCCCTATTTACTTTTCCTACGTCTTCAACAGGCTTTGCACTGCCAGGAAAATGTTTTACTCCCGTTGGAACAGAATCAGAAAGACTAACCAATCCTTTATCTAACATCATCATTGCAGTCACAGTTTTAAAAGTAGAACCCGGCTCAAAAGAACTTGAAATAGCTATATTATTATTTTCATAATACTCTCCTTCTATTTCAGTGAAACTTGCTATCGCTCTAACAAAGCCTGTTTCAACCTCCATTAAAATTACGCAACCGCTTTCTGCTTGATTAGTTTGCAAACAATTCATTAGAGAATTTTCTGCTAACTCTTGCAAACTAACATCAATACTTGTAACTACATCTAAGCCATTTCTAGCAGTTATTTTTTCATCTTTGTCATAAGGAACCCATACTCCAGGATTTATCTTTCTTTCAAGTCTTGAACCCTTTTCTCCTCTTAGGTATTTATCAAATCCACCATCTATTCCATTATAACAAGTATCACAACCTTTCAATTTTATTCCTATAGTTCTTCTTGCCAAAGGATAATAAGGATAAGTTCTTTGACCTTTTTCTACCACATGAACTCTATGACTTAATCTATAAGTTTTTATTGTATCTCCTGTAGCTTTATCTACCTTCTTTTTAACAGAACCTATTATTGGGAAGGTTTTTATCCTTTGTAATTCTTCATAACTAATATCTCTTACAACAGATACACCTCTATTATTTTTTTGAACACGTTTTGTCTTAAAGTAGTCTTGATATTGTTTTGAAGTCTTAGCATCTTTTTTATAAGCGAAAGTAGCAGCTAAACTATCACACATTGGTTTTAACTGCTTATTGAAAAGAGTATCATGAATCACCCATTCACTATGTCCTGTAGATTTATTTTTTTGTTTACCTAAATCTATATACAAATCATAAATAGGAAGGTCAGTAGCAAGCATTAAATATTCTCCTGTATCATAATCTACAGAATAAATATTTCCTCTCTTTGCCTCATAAGTTCTTTCTTGTACTATTCTTTCTTGTTGTTTCTTTAATTCTCTGTCGTGATAAACTATCTCTAATACCAAAACACGAATCAATATTACAATAAGAATAATTGTAACAACAAACAGAATGAAGCCTAATTTTGCTATCCTCTTATTTCTATTGATATCTGTATTATTCATTTTCTGTTATTAAAATAACCTTTTTAATTGGTTCTCTTGACACCCCTACGCCTACAGATGACAAGTTTTTCTCTAATTCTATCATCATTGAAGATTTTTGATACTGAGTTTTTATACTTGTTCTCTTCATCTCCAATTCTTTAATCTCTTTAGTAGTTTGCTTAATCGCTCTAACCTTACCTTCTATATTATATCTATTTGCTATAAACAATATCCACAAAACCGAAATAAGCAAAAACAACAACACGTTTCTGCTAAACCAAGATTTTAATAATACATCACCTTTTATAATCTCGCTAAACTTCATCTTCTACTTCTTTCTTGCTATTCTCAATTTTGCACTTCTTGAACGAGGATTAGTAACTAACTCTTCATCACTTGCTGTGATTGGTTTTCTATTCACCATCTCCAAATCATTAAGCATATTTCCAAAGAAATCCTTTTCTACATTACCCTCGCAATTTCCTGTCTTTATATAATTCTTTACCAATCTATCTTCCAAAGAATGATAACTCATCACTACAAGTCTTCCGTCTGTATTTAACAAAGGAGCAGTTTGCTCTAACATCTTCTTTAAAACATCTATCTCTCCATTAACCTCTATTCTCAATGCTTGAAAGACTTGAGCAAAAAACTTATTCTCTTTACCCTTAGGTGCTAAACTTTCTAAAATAGATTTTAATTCGTATGTTGTTTTTATTCCTTCTATTTGAGAAGACTCTATCTTTTTTGCAATTTGATGAGCGTTTGTCAATTCTCCGTATGTTGCAAAAACCTTCTTTAATTGCTCGTATGTATAGGTATTAACTACGTCAGCTGCTGTTAAAACTTGCTTTTGATTCATTCTCAAATCAAGTTCTGCATCATAACGTGTACTAAATCCTCTTTCAGCACAGTCAATTTGATGCGATGAAATACCTAAATCAGCAAGTATTCCGTCAACTTTCGTAACTCTATATAACTTTAGACAATTTATTAGATTGCAAAAATTATCTTCTATCAAGGTAAATCTGTCATCATCAAGCGCATTCTTAACTGCATCTGCATCTTGATCAAAGGCAAATAAACTTCCTTCTTCTGAAAGATGTTTTAAAATTTCTCTTGAATGTCCGCCGCCTCCAAATGTCAAATCAACATAAACTCCATCGGGCTTAATGTTTAAGCCTTCGATGCATTCATTCAACATTACAGGAATATGGTATTCTTCTTTTTGCATATACAAATCTTAATCCTTATCACATTCGACCTCTTGTAGATTACCAAGTAGTTCCTCTGCAGAAGAAATATAATCGAAATCATCTTGGTCAAGCGAGTTGTAAGTTTGAGCATCCCAAATCTCTATAAATTTACCTGAAGCAAGCAATACTATTTCCTTATCAATATTTACCATGTTTCTTTGTTCAATAGGAATTAATATTCTATCGCTTGAATCAAGTTCAACTATGTTGGCTTGAGTTAATCTCCTATACAATCGCTTTGATTTAGGGTCGTAAGGGTTAAGATTTTTTTGTAGCCTTTCTACTTCTTGTTGGAAATCGGAGTAAGTGAAAAGTTCCAAGTACGAATCGTAAATGCTTTTTCTGAGAACAAACCTTGTATCATCAGAGGTAATAAGCTGCTTCTTCAAAGCAACAGGTAATTTCAACCTGCCGTTTGAATCAATTTTGCAAAACTCTATA
>RHMF01000541.1_pt1 | contig 16285 bp, 5 predicted proteins | sample 5365151 | NCBI WGS metagenome assembly RHMF01 (sample SAMN10266501, study PRJNA497801) | feces metagenome | isolation source: feces | host: Bos taurus | place: China: Prairie of Fairy Mountain | collected 2017-08-14 | reverse complement strand
GTCCGCACTCCTTCCACAGGCGGATGATGTAGTTGTTCTCTGCCTTGAGTTGCTCCAGCAGGTCGAAGGCTCTGTCGCACAACGCTTCGTTGGCGGTATGTCTGCCATAGGCGAAGAGCATGGGGATGCAGGTGTTGATCATCAGCAGGTTGAGCGAGAAGGGCGACAGGTTTTTTTCGTTGGTGTCGCTGGCCGAACCGAAGGTGTAATGTGTTTCCCAATAGGGTGTCACCTTCGTGCTCATCAGGTCTTGCAGTTGCAGCACGTTCTTGCATGCTATCAGTTGCGACAGTCCCGTCTTATGGTCATAGTAGAGGTGGGCCAGCTGCGACAGTCGGATATGCGGGAAGTTCTGGGGACGCAGTCGGAGGAATTTCCACCGCTTATAGTCCATGGGCTGCAGCGAGAACTTATGGGCCAGATACTGGTATTCCTTGCGTAGCTTGGCGAAGTAGCCCTCGTTGAGGGCATCCTGCTGATAGCGCTCGGGGATGGCCTCCAGTTCCAGCAGTCCTGCCTGACCCAGGAAGATGGCCTCTATCTGGAACAGGTCGTCGCGGTGGTGGGCCACGGCAGTGAGTGGAATATGGGCTGCCCACTCCTCAAAGGCGTCGCCATTGATGCCGAAACCATAGTTGCGTGCCAGTGTCAGGAAATAGGCATCCTCCCACGAGTCGTTCATCCGTTTGGCGCGCTGTCGGATGGCCTCCGTCTTCTGTTCGAGGCGCTCGGTCTGCAGGGCAGCCATCCAGGAGTGGACGGTCAGTCGTGTCAGACTGGGGATGATCTGGTAGCAGGGCGGATATTGGTCGGTCTTCAGCAGTTCCTCGTAGTTGGTTCTCACTTTCTCAGGCACCTCCAACAGCATCTGTGGGATGAAATGGCCCTCCGTGGTCTGCACCTCCACGTCAGGATTTCCTGTGACGTGGAGCACCACATTGTCGTAGGCCTTGTCTTTGTCGTGGCCGTGCTGATACCAGTCGCTCGACTTGTCGTGGATCTCCACATTGCCCACCCACATGGTCTGTCCGATCTTCACCTTGGCGTTGAAGAAGTCAGGTCCGCTATTGCGGTTGTGCAGTCCTGGGTCAATCACCTCGATGAGGCGTCCGTCGGTGGTCAGGAGCTCTCCCAGTGGGAATAGCTTATGTTTCCAGCAGTAATGCAGCAATTGTTCCATATCTTATATATACTTAACTCTAATCTCTAACCTCTTACCACTTAACTCCCAGTATACAACTGGTAGTATTTGCCCTTCAGTGCCAACAGCTGTTCGTGGGTGCCCTGTTCGATGATACGTCCCTGTTCGAGCACAATAATCTGGTCGGCATTGCGGATGGTCGAGAGGCGGTGGGCAATGACAAAGGTTGTACGCCCCTTCATGATGGTGTCCATACCGCGTTGCACCAGTTTCTCCGTACGCGTGTCTATCGAAGAGGTGGCCTCGTCGAGAATCAGCACGGGAGGATTGGCTACCGCTGCTCGTGCGATGGCCAGCAGTTGTCGTTCACCTTGGCTCAGGTTACTGCCGTCGCCTGTCAGAAGCGTCTGATAGCCGTTAGGCAGTCGTCGGATGAAGTCGTCGGCACCGACCAGTCGGGCCGCTTCCTTGCATTCCTCGTCGGTAGCATCCAGTTTGCCGTAGCGGATATTATCGATGACGGTTCCCGTGAAGAGGTGTGTCTCCTGTAGCACGATGCTCATGCTCTTGCGCAGCGACTGCTTGCGGATATCGGTGATGGGGATGCCGTCGTAGAGGATGCGACCACCTTGTATCTCGTAGAAACGGTTGATGAGATTGATAATGGTGGTCTTTCCGGCTCCCGTTCCGCCCACGAAGGCAATCTTTTGTCCGGGGTTGGTGTTGATATCGATGTCGAAGAGCACTTGTCTCTCCGGTACATAGCTGAAGTCTACATCCTTGAAGTCAACATCGCCCTGCGGATGGTCCAATTCTGTGCTTCCCTCGTCCACCTCGGGCTCAGCATCGCCCAAGGCAAAGACGCGCTCAGCACCTACTGACGCATTCAGCACGCTGTTGATCTGCTGGCTCACCTGTGCGATAGGCCGTGTAAAACTCTTGTTCAGTTGCAGGAAGGCAACGACGGTTCCGAGAGTGATGGAAGAGGTAAGAGGTGAGAGGTGAGAGGTGTGTGGAGAGAGGGCGAGAGTGGCTCCTACTACGGCAAGGGCGGTAAAGCCGAAATTGCTGATGCCACCATTCACGGGCATCACGATATTCGCCATCCTGTTGGCTTGGCAGGCTGAGGAGCGCAACTGTTCGTTGATGACTTCGAAACGCTGGATGGCCTGTTCTTCATGACAGAAGATTTTCACAACTTTCTGGCCCGTCAGCATCTCCTCGACGAATCCGTTCACCTGTGCCAGATGCTGTTGCTGGGCTCGGAAGAAACTGCGTGACCGCTTGCCCAGTGCTGTTGTGGCAATCATCATCACGACAGCCATCAGCACACTGACCAGTGTCAGCGGAATGCTCAGCACCACCATTGAAGTGAATGTGGCCACGATGGTGATGATGGAGGAAAAGACCTGAGCCAGTGCCGACGATAACATCTGTCGCAGAGAGTCGATATCGTTGGTATACACCGACATGATGTCGCCGTGCGAACGTTGGTCGAAATAGCTGACGGGCAGGCGTTGCATCCGTTCAAAGAGGGTCTTTCGCAGTCGTAGCATGGTGCCCTGACTGATATTAATCATCAATAGGTTGTAGGCATACGAGCAGAGGGTGCCGAACAGTAGGATGAGGCCCAGCGTGAACAGAGTCTGTGAGAGTGAGGCAAATTCAGGATTGTCTGTCTGCGTCAGCGGTACGATGTAGTCGTCCATCAACGTCTTGGTAAACAGCGACGACACGAGCGAGGTCAGCGATGAGACGATGATACACACCAAGACGAGTATCATCGACCAACGGTAGTGCAGGAACGCAAACGAGAACATGCGCCAGAGGGTAGCGCGCTGTTGCTTGTCTACCTTCTGGAATCCAGCCTGTTGTCGCGGTCTCTGCGGACCGAATGTCGGTTGCTTCATAACTCTCAACTTTCAACTATCAAAGTCTCCTATATTCTCACTCTGTATGGCATTGATTTCCTGATACAGCTGACAGTTCTTCAGCAGGTTCTCATGAGTATCGAAACCTACTGCCACGCCGTTGTCCATCACCAGGATGCGGTCGCAATTCTGCACACTCAGGATGCGCTGTGCAATGATAACCTTCGTCATCGCGGGCAACTCGTTGTGGAGAGCCTCGCGAATCTTGGCATCTGTCGCTGTGTCGCAGGCTGATGTCGAATCGTCGAGAACCAGTATCTTAGGATGTTTCAGGAGGGCACGCGCAATACAGAGTCGCTGTTTCTGACCGCCGCTGACATTGGTGCCACCCTGTTCTATCCGTGTGTCGTAACCGCATGGCATCTTACTCACAAACTCGTCGGCCTGAGCCAACCGACAGGCCTCCTGACATTCTTCCAGGGTGGCATCAGGATTGCCCCAGCGCAGGTTCTCTATCACGCTACCGCTGAACAGGATGTTCTGTTGCAGTACCACCGAAACAGCCTCGCGCAAAGCCTTTAGGTCGTATTCCCTGACATCGCGTCCGCCCACCAGTACTTCACCTTTCGTCGGGTCGTAGAGGCGATTGATGAGGCTGACCAGCGACGACTTACCCGAACCCGTTCCACCAATCACGCCTATCGTCTCACCGCTCTTCACTGTAAACGAGATATTGTAGAGTGCTGAGCGCTTATGGCCGTTGGTCAAAGGCTGTTGGCGGTTCACATAGTCAAACCTGACATGGCGGAACTCGATACTGCCGTCGGCCACCTCTGTCACGGCCTGTTCGGGATTCACGATATCGGGCTCATCGTTGATGACCTCTACTACGCGTTTGGCGGATGCCGCACTCTGCGTCAGCATCACGAACACCATCGAGAGCATCATCAGCGACATCAGGATCGACATCACATAGGTGAAGAGTGAGGTCAGCTCGCCCGTTGTCAGCGTGCCGTCCACGATATAGTGGGCACCCAGCCACGAGAGGGCAATGATGCAGCCGTATACCACCAAATTCATAATGGGGTGGTTCAAGGCCATCAGACGCTCTGCTTTAACAAAAAGGCGATAGAGGTTCTCGGCCGCACGGGCAAATTTCTCGTTCTCATAGTCTTCGCGTACGAAGGCCTTCACCAACCGGATACCCGTCACGTTCTCCTGCACGCTCTGATTCAGTTCGTCGTATTTCACAAAAACTTGCTGGAATAGCTTCGCAGCCCTGGATATGATATGGTAGAGCGAGAAACTCAAGAAAATTAATGCAATGAGGAAAATAATTGACAGACGTGCGTCAATTACCAGACACATTAGCATCGACAGTACCAGTTTGAACGGCGCTCGCACGCTGATGCCCAGAATCTGCTGGAAAGCGTTCTGAAGCGCGTTCACGTCGGTCGTCATGCGTGTAATCAGTCCTGAGGTGGCATAGCGGTCAATGTCGGAGAAGGCAAAGCGCTGGATGTTCCTGTACATCGCAGAGCGCAGATTGGCCGCAAACCCTGTCGACGCATAGGCTGAGCAGCGTCCGCCCAAGATGCCGAACAGAAGACTCAGCAGTGCCATCGCCAGCATCAGGGCGCCATAGCGGTACACATTCTCTATGTCGCCGGCATTGATGCCCTCATCGATGAGCGATGCCGTCACATAGGGAATCAGCACGTCCATCACCACCTCCAGCGCCGTGAAGGTAGGTGTCAGCAGTGCTGCCGTGCGATATTGCCTGATTTGAAGGTATAATGTTTTGAACATTTGCTGACAAAGGTACGAAAAAGGAACGTAAACAAAAAAATTTTTTAAGGTTTTTATTTTGTAGTTTGTACACTTATTCGTAAATTTGTAGCCGGAAAAGATGAATCAACCATAAACGTTAAACAAAAATGAAAAAGGTATTAGTATTTGTAGCATGCATGGCTATGCTGACTTCTTGTGTCAGGGATATCGAGACGAGAGGTAATCAGCAAGGTTCAGTGAACGAGGAGGCCAATTCGTTTGACTTCTCAACGGTTCAGAGCGTTAACCTTGCCGTCGACTATTCTGCGTTTAATGCACCCACTTGCATCCAGTTCAGTGTGTATAGTGAGAATCCCTTTGAGGGCAGCAACGAGTCAATGACTCTGCGTCAGGACATCAAACCTGTTTTTGAAGCTTACACCGACAAGAACGGCAAGTTCAACGACCAGATCAAGTTGCCTGCCTATGCCAAGCAACTCTATGTGGTAACAGGTAACTTCTTTGTCAGTGAGAATCTGATGACGGCCGAAGTGAATAACGGAGCAGCCTCTCTCGTTGCCGAGAACAACGCCAATGTGGCAGCTGCACGCAGGGCTTCGAACAGAGCCGGTGAGTCGACCAAAAGTCTGGCGACACTGTATCAACTCTCTTACGAGGTTGACGTGCAGACAGGCGACAAGACAGACAAGCAGGTATACAAGGAATGGCAGACACCATTGGGCACATGGAACAGTGAAAGCGGACGCCCTGATTACTTGATGGACCAGACGAAAGCCGACGAACGTTTGCTGTTTACCGAAGAGGAGACACAAGGTCTTTATGAGACTGTCACCAATGCACTGTCAGCCAATAAGGCCTGCAATCCTAAATTTCTTTCGGAGGCTGACCTCATCGTTACGAAGGAATCTGAGGTTGCCGTATCATTCCTGGGTAGTACGACCTGTTGGAACAATACATTAGGATATTATTATTACAATGAGTCTAACAAGCCTGCTAGACCCGAGGATGTGAACATCATCATGCTGTTCCCCAATACACAGGATGGACACTGGTCGCGCACCTGGATGCCCACTCCTAACTTCTACGGCAATATCGCACTGGAGCGTGGTGATGTAGTGCAGTTGATTTATTATCCGAACATTGCCAACGGCGATCTCTCAGGCGCTACTACGAAGTTCCCCCAAGGCACCAGAATCGGTTTTATCTTGAAATCTAACGGCTGGGGAATGCAGAAGACCCAGGGCACTAAGAAGTTCTTCAACAGCTACAATGGTTTTACCCGCACGAAGGAAGCAGCTTTGTCCAGACAGTATAACGTATGGGGTGCATCGACCGATGGTCTGTCATATTGTAACACAGAAGGTCTTAAAGAAGACGATTGCAAGATTAAGAATCCAGAGGGCTTGAGCCGCACAGCTAAGTTTGCCTACGAGTCGCCCGAAGGTAAGGAGTATGCCATCGTCAGCTTTGAGGATGCTTGCAACGACGAAGACTTCGACGATGTCGTTCTGGCTTTGAAGCCTGCCGATGTCTTCCAGGAGCTGCCGAAGGTTGAGGAGAAGAAGGTCTCTACGACCGGTGTCTATGGCTTTGAGGACCTGTGGCCTTCAAAGGGTGACTACGATTTGAACGATGCCTTGGTAGAGACAACCCACGAGGTCGCTTACTCGGTGAAGACCGGTACGACAAACTATAAGATTTTCCAGGAGACTTTCTACCTGACTACCTATCAGAACTATGTGGAGCTGAGATCCGGTCTTGCCTTGACACTGGAAACCAAGCAGAATCCAGCCAGTATCGTCATGAAGAAAGTTGATCCACAGACGAAGGACACGACAGAAGTCAGCTTCCAGAAAGACGGAAACAACTATCTCCTGACAGAGGATATCAAGGCCGAACTGGGCACCACCTATATCCTGGAGATTAACTATAAGAAGCCTGGATTCAGTAAGGCCAGCGATGTGGCTACCGTGAAGCCCTTCATCTATCGCAACGAAGGCAACGGACGCTGGGAGGTTCACATCCCCTTTGAGGCTCCTACCTCTAAGATGATTATGGGTTATTTCGGAACCGTCGACGACAAGTCGGATCCCCTGCAGGATAAGTACTATGTTCGTAACGGCAACTATCCCTTCGCCTTCTATCTTCACGGAGTCAACATCGACAGTTTCCGTGAGACGCTTCTGGCACGCGAGAACGAGAGCATCATGATCAGCGACCTGTATCCTGATTTCCTCCCGTGGGTAATCTCTTCTGGTGCAGAACATACCGACTGGTATCTGAATCCCAAGAAGTAAACACCCCTGAAAACAACGATTCAATCATTCATTAAAGACTCCCTATATGATGAAACGAAATCTCTCCATCATCCTATTCAGCATCGTCATGCTGACGCTTACCGCTGGTCGTGCCAATGCGCAGGTCGAAGAACCTAAGAACACGCCGCAGTTGGAGTTTGTCATGCAGTTGAAAGTCACCCTCGGACAGGCTTATGCCGTGGGGGAAACGCCACAAGGTCATCGCAACATCATTCCCATTACGGGCGGAACGTTCGAGGGACCAAGGCTGAAGGGAGAGATTCTCAACGGGGGAGCCGACTATCAGATGAGCAACGGCACGCGTACGCAGTTAGAGGCTATCTACTGCATACGCACTGCCGATGGCATCACCATCCATGTCCGCAACCGCGGTATTATCAATACGGGCAAGGACGAACTGGGCAACCCGTCGTTCTATTTCAAGGCAGCACCTCAGTTCGAGGCTCCCAACGATAGTCCCTACGCCTGGCTGAACAACGCCATCTTCGTTTGCCAGCCCGAGTTCTCCCAGTCCTTCCAAGGCATCATCCTCAATATCTGGATGGTGAAGTAGGGGAGAGCTTATTCCAATGCGTGGAAGGGACGGACGGTAAGAGCGTCGGATTTATAAGAACTATTAGTGTTACAATCAACAGAATTAAACTGGAGGGTTATTACCATATAATCCAATTCGCTAGTTACTGTTGAACTCCAATAGAAACCCCACTCAGAAACGTATAAATAATCAGAAGGATCGTTATCACCATCATCTAGTCCCGCTGCCGGCAGGAAGAGGGTGTTGCTGCCAATGGTAAATGTACGCCCGTTCACACCCTTCGGAGCACCCCATGTACTGCTGATACCAGCCAAGGCCTCTAACTCTGCACTCGTGGGAACATACCAGCCGTCAGGAAGTCCTGATGCCTGAAGGCCGAAGACATTGTATGTTCCATAGGCTTCAGGGCAGAGGGCACCCGTATTCATCAGGGCGACGGCTTTCTTTACGATTGTGCCACCTAAGTCTAAGTCAACGACAATGGCAGGAAGGCCGCCTATCACACCGATAGTACCAGCAGCAGAACTTTTGGAAAGTGCCGGCAACTTTGTCAGGTTCACGGTTGCCGTATAGTTCTTGCCATTCGAAAGATTGGCTTTTTTCGTGCCGGTGTACCAATTGCTAGAATTATCTTGGATGTAGAAGGTATAGGTCTGCTGAGAGCCTGAGTTGTTGCGCAGTGCGACATAGACATTAGGAGATGCAGTCTCAAGGGTTCCAGTTACCGCTCCCACCGTCTCGGTGGAAGTGGCATCGGCTGCGATGCTCTGTACCAGACCAGGGGCAGCAATACCGAAGGTTTTTACGCTAACGGCATTTGTGCCGTCCGTGAATGAGAACTTGGTGATAGACTGCTTCGCAGCGAGTGTGACATGGTTAGTTGTAAAGGTCGGATCTGGACTGCCAGTCTTGACCTTGAGCGTTCCCTCAGCATAGTCCTGATTAGCAGAGATACCCGCCAGTGTTCCCACCTGCCCGTCGTAGTTGGCCGTAGCACTGTGATAGCGCAGCGTGAGCACCTCATTGGCAGCTACAAGATCTGTAATCGTTCCATCCAACGTGGTACTGGCTCCCGCAGTCTTGGCTGTTAGAGTGCCAACCACACTACCGCTAGTATTCAAAACCTTCACCACATCACCCTCAGCAAAACTGGCGGTGATGACATTGCCTGCTCCCTCACTGAGGGCGCGACGACTATCTGCCGTTTCGCCCATCGATGCCTGAAGGGTAACGTGCCATACTTTCGGTTCGTTACCACTGTCAGCATCATCACTATTGCTTGAACATGCGCAGAATGCCAGCATCGCCAGCATTCCGCAAAGACTCTTGATTGTTTTCACGTTCATTGTTTTTTAATCGGTCCAGCCATCTGGAACATATTGGTATTGTTCCTGCGAAGCACTCGTCAGCAGTACCCCGTTGCAGTTCATTTCCACCACTTGAATAGCGGGTCTGATATATCTTCTTTTTATTTTCATTTGAGCTTAAATATCTTCTTGCCATTCTTGATGACGATGCCACGATAGCTGTCATTCACACGCTGGCCGTTCAAGTTGTAAGTGGGTTCGGAGTCTTGATCCTTGAACCCTGAATCATGAACCGTCTCAATGCCCGTTGCCTCCACATAGCCAACAGTCACAATCTCGATGCGGTCGTTAGCCAACGGCAAGTTCTCGAGGGTGCGCGGGTCACATGCCGTGAAGCAGTAGCTCATCGCCTTCATACTGCCACCGTCGGCAGCCCCGATGCGATAGAAGTACTGGTCATCGCCGGTATCAGCGAACACCAATGCACCGAACTCGTTCAGCACACTGTTGGGTTCAGGCAACGGCATCTGCCATACATCATAGCGTCCGCTAAAGGTGGAGCACCAGTAATGGATTTCGTTAAAGGCATCCACCACCTCGTCCTCGCTCATTTCCTGCTCGGCAGCCGTCAACAGGGCATCTATCTCCTGCCCCATCTGTTCAGTAACCAACGGCTCCACGCCGTCACGACGCGGTTTGACTAACAATGGAACTGCTGTAGGCAGGGTCACACCCTCAACCATCTGTTCATAGATGACCGCCACAGTCATACGCTGTCTGTCAGGATCGGCAGGATCCTCGGCATCGTAAATATCATTGAGAGCCAGAATCTCATAGTCCTCCAGCATCTGCGCCGTGATGGTCTGCGAGCCACGAGGATCCAGAATAATGGGCTGCCATCCGTCAGCTACCATTGCTGAGAGCGGTGCACGCATCGTGGTCTGTTTTCTGGAGAGAGACTTCTGTGCGGCAGCTTTCGCCTGACGGCGTGCCCAGTCGGTCTGCTCCCACTGCTCGTAGTTGCCCGTAGGCTTATCGATATATTGCAGATAGTAGCGGAAGGGCTGTATGTGCGTAGTGCTGTCGCCGAGTACGAAGTCCTGCTTGTCGTTGTTCCAGACATACATCAGTTCCTTGGTGACTCTGGCTGGAGCAATGCTGTCGTAGGTCACCACCACGCGTGCCATATCCTTGGTATTGGCTATCTGGGCACCCACACCGCCCGACGGCATCTTGATGGTGAAGTTGGCTTTTTGCTGTTTGCTGTTAGCTGTTGGCTTCATCTGGAACCTGTATGCATTATTACCAGTAGTGCGGAAAGCCAACGGCTCGTTGGCAGCCACCTGATAAGGCTCATCGGCACTGATTTGCTTCATCAGAATATTGCTATTGCTCGTGCTGTCTTTCTCGAAACGGTAGAATTCCATGCCGTTCTTGATCATGTTGGCATCAATCGTATAGTCGAAGGGCAGTACCCAAGGCTCGTAGGCTCCGTTCGTACCATTACGCTTGTAGGTAATCTCATCGACCGTCACTTCAGCCGGACAAACGAAACGCTTGCCGTCAGTGAGCGTCAGCGAAGAAAGATGGTGGCCTCGTGCAGAGAGGCTGTCGTTGCCTAAGACGAGGTAAGAACCCGTCACATCGAGGATACCCTTGGCATAGACAGGATATTCTTCCCGCACCTTCAAAGCACTGTCCGCCTGGGCAGCATACAGAGTGGAGTCTGTGGGACTCACCCAACTCCAGTGGTCGCCAACATTACCTTTACTGATAGGATAGATTTCGCCATATGGCGCTTTCTTGGTGAGTTCACCTGTGGCAGAACAATGGTCGATGGTGCCCCTAGAAAAACAAAATACTGCAATACCGGCAACATAAGTATTCAAATCTTTACCATTATATGATACCTTTCCGTTGAAGTGGCAATCGCTAATCGTACCATAGTTTTGAAAAACTATACCACCACAAACTTTCATGGTGACAACCTTTGCCTCTACCCGCAAATGCTTTATCGTTCCATGAATCGAATAAAAGAGTCCGTAACAGTTGGAGTTACTGCTGTATTTGATGTTATGCCCGCCTCCGTCGAGATTTCCGTCGAACCAGATCATGCGGTTCCACTCACCGAGGTCGATATCCTGAGCGAGATACATATTAGCATTCTTTTCTGCATAGGCAATGAAGTCTTCCTTCGTATAGACATAGAAGAAGTTGCTATATTTTCCATCATTATAAGTCACCACGCCATGATTGGCTCGGAGCACAGGTACACTGTCTGTACCCAATGTCTGATACCAAACGATGCTGTCGCTTCTCGACTCGTTGAGCAGATAGCACACCTCACCCGAAGCAAAGCGGGCTTTTGCGACTTCCTTATTGGCATTGGTGAAAGTACCGCCCTGATTGTCGGAACAGAAGGTCGTGCCGTCAGTGAAGACGAGGTTCTGTGTGGCAGTAGCAGCCATATCGCCGACGATATAACCGTAGCGTTTGTTTCCACCTCTATCTGTAAATCCAATTACCTCGTTCTTATAGCCGTACACTTTCTCAATACGGGAATTTCCTTTCTGCTCGCCCACCAAGGCACCTGTCACGCCTACGACATCATTATAGGAAATAGTGCTTCCCACGACATAGCAGTTGCGCAACAGACCATTGTCTATCAATTGGCCTGCCAAGGCACCCGTACGGGCATCGTTGGCTACCGCCTTGACGGTGCAGTTCTCCATACCCACACGCTCCACGATACCACTGACGCTGCCGAAGAGGCCTACAGAAGTACCCTTGTAATGATCCATCTTCATGTTACGGATGACATAGCCGCAACCGTCATAATGTCCGGCAAAGCCTGCCGAGTCATTCAGGAGCGGAGCTACGGTCAGCCCCTCCATGTCGATGTCGTCCGTCTGCAGAATACTGAATTTAGAATTACTCTTCAGATTGCTGTAGGCAGCCAGATTCTTCAGGTCGGCAGCCGTCTTCACCCTGTAGGGTGCTTCCTCCGTACCCTTACCTAACACGCTCACAGCCGAATCAACAGGCACATGCGTCACGGTGAGGTCAATGCCCTTAAAGGCATCCTTACCCTGATCGGTAGTCTGGAAGAAGATGGTCATCTCCCTGCCGCTGCTCGACAGAGTGCCTATGTTGTAAAGTTCGCCTGCTTTTGTGCTATAATAGACGTGTCTCCATCCCTCGCCCGTCTTAGCACTATCGTTAGCCAGTTTCTGACTGTTCTTCAGGTCTGCCGCATAGTTGCCGTCATAAACAGCGAGATAGTCCTGTGGAGCACTGTCGTCTGTCGTGGTCTTCGAAGCCATGGTACCCTTCAGTTGCAACACGCGGCCTTCGGGTGCAATCAGCGTTACGTAGCGAGCGCCGGCAGTATAAGGACCGTCCTTATCGCCGTCGTCATAGACCTTGGCAAACGGAATGTACTTTGGCATTTCCTGCGAAATCTTCTCGGTGTCATCCTTCGACATCACAACCACCATGTCATACTGTGCATAGAGCGACAATTCCTTACTATATACAAACATGGTGTCTCTCGGATAGAAGTCGCCACTGCCGTCGGGCTGTGTATTCCAGCCCTTGAACACGAAGTGGCGATGTTCAGGAACCACGTCGGCTGCATTGACGAGACTGCCCTTCAAGACTTTGTAGCCCACATTGGCATCGGTCACGATATCCATCAACTTCATATCCAGTGCCGTGGCAGTCGTTTCGTTGGTATATCCACTTACACCCTGCTCATTGAAGGAATAAACACGTTTTGACTCCGTGTTGAGCACTGGCAGGCTGTCGGTGCCGATGGTCTGTCGCCAGATAATGCTGTCGCTCTTGTAGCCGTTGAGCAGATAGCATACCTCACCCGTGGCAAAGCGCTCAGCCTTTACTTCTGTTTCAGATGCCGTGACGGTGGCACCTGCCTCACTATACAGATTTTTGCCGTCTGTGTAGCATCGGTTGATTTGAGTGCCTTCCTTCGTATCACTACAGATATGGGCGGCACGGGTTGCAACGACTTTGTTTTGGTAACTGTAGCAATTCTTGATGACAGACTGGTCGAACATGTCGGAAACAATAGCGCCGGCAACACCTTGTCCCTCATAACCATCAATACCATTGTTCGTCACCGTGCATCCCTTGACGTAGCAGTAGGAGATTTCACCGCTGGCTCTGAGACGGGCAGCGATAGCACCCGAACGGCCGTCAATCTTTTCGTAGTTGACGGTCATATTCTCCATGCCGAGACGGGTCACCGTACCCGTGACAACAGAGAAGAGACCGGCAAAGGTCGGGGCTTTGATCTTACCATTGCGGATGACATAGCCGCCACCGTCATAGTGGCCTTCGAAACTCTCCACGCTGGAAGCCAGTGGAGTGAAGGTCTCGCCCGCCATGTCAATGTCGGCAAACTGCTTGATATAGACCTTACTGTCGCCAGTCAGCTGGAAATAAGTTTCAACCGTCTTCAGGTCTTGAACACTCCCGACCAGGAACGGCTCGTCTTTGGTACCCTGTCCCAACTGACCTATCGACTCGGGCAGGACAGTCACCAAGAGGTCTAATCCCTCGAAGTTGTTTTCATTGTTGGTCACAAATTCAATCGTCATCTCCCGTCCCGAACTCAGGAGATGGCCGATGTCCTCCTTCGCCCCGTCAGTAGTGCTGAAGAATACGTCTTTATACGTATCACCGTTCTTTGCAAACTCGTTGGTCAGTTTTATTTTTTTCTTACCATCACCGTCATACACTACCAAAGTGTCGCATGGATTATTGTCGCGTAAACCCTCTGTCGTGATGGTTCCGCTAAGACGGATGACATGTTCCTCGGGAGCCTGCAGGGTCACTTTTCCTTTGTAGTTATTTCCGTAAGGGGTCTTATAGCCACCATAGTCATACACCTTATAGCGTATGGTGTCCGGGCGTAAATTGTCTAACACCACTGTTGGCCATTTTGAGTCGGATTCGTTACGAAGCGGCACCTTGATGTCCCATAATGCATAGAGCTGGACATTTTCTTTCGGGGCTACCACCTTTCCGTCGCGGGGATAGAAAGTGCCCTTACCGTTTGCCTGTGTGGTCCAACCTGCGAGATAATAATTCGGCCACTCCGGTGCATGCTTTTCAAGCAGTAAGTCGGGTATGTAGTAGTTTTCGTCTGCCTTGAATATCTCAAAGGTCTTTGCACCTATTTTATTATGATTAGGATTCAGTGATACCAAAACGCTGTAAGGCACCTCGTCAGTATTGGTATAAAGGGTCTGATAGTCGTTGGTATAACGATAGACCTGCTTGTGGGTATCCTGACTGGCAGTGAATGCCGGTGTCGCGTCTTTACGTATCGTCTGTCCCCATACGGGTTTGTCCTTCTTCGCTCCGTTAAGCAGGTAACATACCTCACCGGAATTGAAACGGAGGTCAGTCACACTTCGCTCGGCACTGACGATGTTATCGGCACCTGGCTGCTTGTCGGCACACAATTTGGCACCGTCGGTGAAGACGAGGCTGTCCTTAGCTGCACTTCCTATATAGCCCACGATATGACCATAGTAATCCAGTCTGTCTTCCTGACCCTTAACAGTGTTCTTGTAACCATAGCACGATTCGATGCGCGACGCATCGGTCTGTTCGCCCACTAAAGCTCCCACGACCACACCTGAAGTCAGATTAAAGTCTATGGTGCTCTCCTTTACATAACAGTTGCGCAGCACGCCATTGCCACTCATCCTACCTGCAAAAGCACCTACACGGTCAACTGTACCTGTAGCCTGGAACGTACTGTTCTCAATGCCGAGATTCTCTACCACACCTTTAATATTGTTGAAGAGACCCATGGACTTATCCTTATAGGTGAGCATATTTACGTTCTTAATCACGTGACCGCCACCGTCGTAGTAACCTTCAAAACCGTCGGTACCGGTTCCGATAGGAACTATCTGCAAGTCCTTCATATCAATGTCGGCAGTCTGCAGCACATAGCCATCTGTGCGCTTCACCTGTCCAATGGTCTTAATAAGATTCTGCAGGTCTTCGGCAGTTGCAATCTTAAATGGATTTTCCTTGGTACCGTCACCTAACTTGGCAAGGTTAAAGCGGTCGTTGGTGTAACCGCCATCCCGCTTGCTCACCATGGCATGACTGCTGGACAAAACGGGTGTTTCATCATGGTCGGTATCTTCTGTGAGGTTCTGATACCATACGGGCTCTGGGTTCGCATCGTTTTCATCATTCAAGAGATAGGCATACATACCACTGCGGAAACTATTCTTACTCACGCCAGGCTCACTTTTTGGAGTTGTGCCATAGGCATAACTACCTATCAACGAGGTTCCATCCGTGTAGCAACGGTAGAGTTGTGTATTTTGACTTGGCATTTCGCCAACGATATATCCTGCGGAAGCACCGACAACGTCATTCTGGTAACCATAGCTGTTACGAACAGCTGCATAATCTTGCATGTCGCCTACAACAGCTCCCGCAACGCCTTTGTTGTTTTTGTCGGAAATCACTGTGCTATTCTTGACGTAGCAGTTGGAGATGACACCGTCACCACGCAGACGTCCGGCAATACCGCCCACACGAGTGCTTCTTTGCATGCTCGTGATGGTCATTTTCTCCACACCGAGACGAGTCACCGTACCGGCAACCACGCCAAAGATACCCGCATAGTCACCAGCTCCTATTTTACCATTATGGATGATATGTCCACCGCCATCATAATGGCCGTCAAATACTTTGTTTCCGCTATTGCCTATAGGTGTCCAAGTACTACCATTCAGGTCAATATCGACGGTCTGGAGGAAGTGGATACCAGTAATCTTCTTGCCATCGTTACAGAAATTCCGCACCTTTTCCAAATCAGAAAGACTCGTGATGAGGAAGGGATCTCCGGGCAGCCCCTTTCCAGAGAGTGCGAAGGGCGTACCAATGGGATCATTAGAATATTCCGTACCATCGAAAAACACACGCCCCCTGATGCTGTCAAGCACAGGATAGAGATTTTTAGTTCCCTTGTCGATATTCTGATACCAAGTAACACCAAATGCCGTTTTATCGTTCAACAACCATGCCACTTCACCGCTTGCCATTTTGGCACTCACGCTATGATGGCAGTCAGACGTATTATAAATGCGAAACGTGTTGGCTACATTGCTTTCTGTGGTGAAACTGTTGTCAACCTTAGCCTGACTCCTAATCTGGCTGACAATGCCTCCGGAATAAGAACCCGAGAGCTCATTATCAGCCCCATGACAATGGCTCATGCGAGCGACATCGAGCATCTCACCTACCAGGCCACCTGCATAGGGGGCTTT
>RHMF01001090.1_pt1 | contig 16288 bp, 16 predicted proteins | sample 5365151 | NCBI WGS metagenome assembly RHMF01 (sample SAMN10266501, study PRJNA497801) | feces metagenome | isolation source: feces | host: Bos taurus | place: China: Prairie of Fairy Mountain | collected 2017-08-14 | reverse complement strand
ATTAACAGGTGTATCAGCAACCGTCCCAAATCTATTTTTGAGTTCTTCAAAAATGTTCCAGTCAAATGCTATTGAAGAAACTGTGAATATAGCGACAAGTATTGAAATTATAGCAGCAATTAACAAGATCTTACGAGATTTAACCTTTGTTACCCTACCCTTTACGCTCGTTGGCGGTGTATTTAAAGTGGTGGTTTTCTCAACAAAAGGTATTTTTCTGACCTTTTCTTCTACTCTTCGGGAGTGAGCGAGGTTCTTAAACCTTTTAATTCTAAACCGAACAAAACTATTTCATCAATAAAATCTGTATCAATCTCATTTATTGGCTTTTTCATTTCTAATTCACGAAGAATTTCAAGCTTTTTTATGAGTTCTATTTTATTGAAATCTGTTTTTACATTGTCCATTTAAAATCATACTCCTTTCCCATACCTTTTTTCTCCTTTCAATACTATATGTCGCTTTTTTCAAAACATTTCAAAATTTTTTCAAATATTTTAAAAAAATATTTTTATAAGGAGAATTACCCATTGTGGAGAGAGAAGTTTTGCCATATCTTCTATTTTCTTTTTTGTTCTGCAATTGCAGATATTAACAGCGTTTGTAGTCATTCCTAACTCTTCTGCTATCTCTTTGTAACTTTTATTTTCTTCTTGGTGCATTAAAAATATTTTCAATTCTTTTTCAGAAAGAGAATCAAAAATAATTTGTTTCTTTTCTTCAATTTCTTCTGGTGTTAATACACATTCTCTATCAATAGATTCCATAATATCGCCAATTATATCATCATATTCACTATAATCAACTAATCGTTTAGTTTCCATCTTCCGTTTTCTGAAATATTCTTTTGCAAGATTATCTACCACTCTATAAAGCCACGCTTTTATGTATCTATCGTCAAGGGTTTCGCGTTTCTGCTCAAATAATAAAAACGCTTTTTGTACTATGTCGTCTGCTTCAAATTCATCTTCAACAAGAAAAAGACAATGCGAGCGAACCTTATTATAATACATTTTAGCTATATCATTAGACCTAACAGAATCAATCATTATATTTTACTACCTTTCTAAAAATCCATTCCGATTATATCATTTTTTTAGTGTTTGTCAAATTATCTGAACAAATAATATGAATTTTACAAGTTTTTTTAAAAAATTTTTTGAAATCTTCGCATTTTTACGACATATAGAAATAGAAAAACAAAAATGAAAGTGGTGAACTAATGAGTATTTTTATAAGAGAAACGAAAATGCCACTCGCAATCAGGGCGTTTACTGTACCTGATGCAAATGGCGATTATAATATTTATATTAATTCAGACCTTTCTGACGAAGCCAAAGCAACGGCTTTAAAGCACGAAAAAAAGCATATTGAAAATAATGACTTTAGTTCTGATGAATTAGCAAGAGAAATAGAAAAAAGTGCTGATCACTGACTCACTGACAACTAAAAAAGGTGCTAACAACTTTTGTTGTCAGCACCTTTTTATTATCCTTTAATCTTTGCCAAATCTCTATAACTGATAAGCTCAATACCAAGAGCTTTAATGTGTTGAAGAGTTTTTGGGTCTGAGAAGAGCTTATGCTCCCAAACACGTCTTTGCCATGAGCCTGTAATTGCTTTAAGCTCATCACATTCAAATGCAGGGTGAATATAAGTTTCAGTAACGCCCGCAGGGAAGCTTCTGTAAAGCTCATAGATATATTCTCTGTATTGCTCATAGTCATCTTTCCAAGGACCGCTCCAGTCACCGGGAATAAGGTAATCCGGCATTAAAACGCCGTGGTCCTTAGCATAAGCAGTAAACTTAGAAAATGCCATTTTAATAATTTCTTCCGGAAGCTGAATATCGAGCATTTCATTACCCATCATTTCTGGAATGAATGTGCCTGGGAAACGGAATGGTAATTTATATTCTGCAGCAATATCAAAAATAAGTTGAAGTAATTCAAGTCTACCTGTAGCAATACCATAAAGTGAACCCATATGGTTGTCAAGGTGAGATGGCTCTACACCAAATGACTTAAATCTTTCAATTTGTGCACGGATTTCTGCCTCTACTTCATCAAGGTCTGCAGCCTCTTCAAACTGGTCTGATTCGTGATGCATAAAGCCTTCGCTATCACGAAGAGATTCAGTATTATTCTCTGCAACAGGGCTCCATCTGTACTCGCCCCATTCGCTTGTGAATGTAAGATGAACGCCAACAGCATGCTGTGGGTTATTTTTAGCCCATACACCTGCATTCTTTGCCCATCCACATGGTGTCATAATTGTTGAAGAGGTTATGCCACCCTTTTCGAATAAGTCTGCAACTGCCATGTTAGCAGCACGGCACATACCGAAATCGTCTGCATTAATAATAAGATACTTGTCCATTTTATATACTCCTTAAGATGTATAAATTACTCATTAGTTTTACTTACTTCTTCAGCTTCTTTGAAAGCTTTTCTTTTCTTCATTTCTGAAAGAGATGAAAGAATAATTTCGCCATCATCGTCGTCATCAAAATCGTCAACTATGTCAACAACTTCAAATTCCACATTATCTTTAAAGGACTCAGCCTCATAAGACTCATTTTCTTCCGCTGGATTATTATCTTCATTAGATTCTATTGAATCATCTTCTAATTCGCGTAAAGTTTTAGATTCTCTTAACGGCTCGAAATCACGAAGATTACCACTTGCTCTTTTTGAACCTTTAGTTTTCGATTTTTTAGCTTTCTTCTGAGATTTTTCCTTTTTAGGTTTTTCAGGCTTAACAATTTCGCCATCCTCAGAAAGCTTTATTCCTCTACGCTTAATGTGAACTATAATAATTACTGCTGCAATAGCAAATATCCACACGATTACAAGAATAACAATAATAATGGTAATCTTCACATCAAGACTCTGATGAGACTTCTTGTCACTGGTAGAGTTAGATGCAGAACCTACCGTATTAATTACTGCGGGATTCGATGCACCACCAGCAGAAACACCATTTATGTAATCATTATACATCTGCTCGGCTTTCTCTATAACCTCAAGTGAAGCTATGCCATCAACTGTCAAACCGTACTTTAATTGCAAGCTCTTAACAGCTGCTGCGGTTGCATCATCATAGTCACCTGTTACGGCTCCCTGAAGACCACATTCTGTATAAATAAGAATCCATTGCAACCATTTAACTCCGTCGCCCTTATCGCCCGGATTTAAAGCTGCAGTGGGCTTTGTATAAGGATTAACTGTCGTATTAAAATCAACACTATCACCATTAAGTGATGTAATTGGTGTGCCGACTGTTGTATTTTGATTATAATTCGGTGTAGGTGTATATGAACCGGTCACAACAGGATTTATAGGGTCAAAGAAGTTACTACCCGTAGTAGCCGTCTTTGTTGTAGGGATAAGCCCACCTAAATCAAAGTTATCAAATATACCGACTACACCATTCACTTTGTCGCCAACCTGCTGCGAGACATCATTGTCCTGAAATACACTTTCAACTACTCCACCAACTAAGTCACCAACACCGTCACCCATACCGCCTAAGTTACCTAAAAGACCAGCACTTGTTGTAGCGGTAGTACCATTGTCGTATGTAACATTCATATCGTCATCAAACATATCATCAGCTAAATCTGAATCGTTAGCAGAAACCATAACTGTCAATACAGATGAAAGTAAGATAACAAGAGAAAGTATAAATAAAACTGATTTTTTCATAATGCACTCTCTTACTTATTAATAGATTTATAACAAATCGAACTTTTTGCATTGAACATTATAGCACAAGCAATTATAAAAAATCAACCATTTACTCAGATAATCTCAACAATTTTGTCAAATTCCCCTATTTCCCCATAGGAAAACTGTTAAAAATGATGATTATACAGGTAAAATTTTTTAAAATATAAAAAAGATGTCGGAAATTTTTACTCCGACATCTAATAATTACTATTATTCACCTAAAATAATTTCAGGGTTATTAAAGATTTCTTCAAGCTTCCATATAAACGGAGAAACCTCTGAGAAATCCAATGCTCTGTGGTCAAAGCAGATTGTAAGCGGAAGAATTGTTCTTATTTCAATTTTTTCTTCACCGTTTTCGTCTTTAACAACTATCGGTCTTCTTTGTGCAGCGTTTACAGCCATAGCACAAACCATTGGCGGTATAATCATAAGAACACTTGCATCCCCCTGTAGACCTCTTACAAGATTACCTACATTTGTAACAAGGAAAGTACCCTGTGCCAAATCTTCTTTTGTAATTCTGTCGGTCTCAGGAATTGCATAGTAAGCCTTTTTCTCTGCGCCTTTTAGGGTAACAACTCTGTGCTTCTTCTGTGATTTTGCACCAAAAATTCTTAAAGCAGCCTTTATAAAATGACCTTTTTTAAGGGCTTTTATTGTATCCTGAATTGAAACTGAATAAAGAGCCTCCGTAAGATTTGTGTTTGCAAGTTTTCTGTTGATTTCTGCGGTGTATTTACCTATTTCCTGAAGAGACTTGTTACCCATATCTTTCATATTGATAGTCATCATTGTTCCGTCGGGAAGTGGCCACGGAACCGAAATGTCAATATTATCAAACGTAGTAACCTTACCTCTGACAAGCTTCTTTTCAAAATGCATATGAGAGTTCATTTCAGGTGCAGCCTTTAAGCCTTCTGAAACGGCTTTTAAAAGAACGCCGTTAAAGGTTACCTTATATTCATCATTCTTATGATTTTCACTATATTCTTTGAATGCAGACTGAAACTTTGTAATATCTGCATCGTATGTATAGCAAACGTGCGGAATATTCTTCCAGCTTTCACTTGTCATATTAGCAACAATTTTTCTTTGAATACCAAATCTCGTAACATGTCTGATAGCCATTATATTTAACTCCTTTTACTTTTAAGAGAAATAACCAATATCGGTAAGTTCTTGCTTAAGTGAAGCTTTTTCTATCTCTGTAAGTGGTGTACCAGGGAATACAGCTTCACCAGAATCAACACCTAAGAGTGTGAGAATATATTTAATTGAACGGATTACTCCGTATTTGATAATGAGAGTAACAACCTTGTTTATTTTGTATTGCTGCTCCTGTGCTGCTCTTATATCACCCTTCATAAACAAATCGTAAAGTTTGCAATATTCCGAGCAAAGCACATTGTATGTTGAACCGATACCTGCATCAGCACCCATTGAAAGACCACAAAGTAGCATTTCGTCAGGGCCATTGATTACATTGATATCACCACCATTAAGCTCTTTAATTCTATGTAATGAATAAAAGTCAGTCAAAGTAAATTTAACACCGATAATACCATCTAACCTAATGAGCTTATCCATAAGAGAAACAATATCGCCTGTATAAAGACCTTGTGCATACGCAATAACAGGAAGTTCAGATGCATCCGCTATTTTTTTGTAATACTCAATAATCTCATTGTCGTTATATTTGTAATAAAAATTAGGAACAACACTTGAAATTGCTGTGCAACCACAATCTTTTGCATGCTTTGAAAGAAGAATTGCCTCTTCAGGTGAAGCCGCACCAACATGGTTTATGATAATACCTCTGCCGTTGCTGTGTTCAACAGTTGTCTCGGCAACCTCTTTTCTTTTGTCTATTGTAAGAACTGGACCCTCACCTGTTGAGCCGCAAATATAGAAACCTTTTGCACCCTGTCCATAGTTCATATCAATATTCTTTTTAATACTATCTTTTAAAATATTACCACTTTTATCAAAAGGTGTAATAAGAGCTGGTGCTATACCTTTAAGTAAAATATTACTCATAACACATTCACTTCCATTAAAAAATATTACATAAATTATACCAAACTGATTTGTGAATGTCAATTCACTATTTTAAGAAATCTTAAGAATTCTTAATTTCTGCAATTCATACAAATCCGCAGGATTTTTATTGTTAAATTTGCTATCACCTTAATTTTCTCCCATATTATTGAAATGCTTTAATTAATATAGTATAATTTTGAGATACTCATAATTACAGGAGATTTTTATGAAAATTATTAATAAGCTACTTATTAAATTACACCTTAAAAAACCACCTGAAACTAGCGAAAAAGAGCAAGGTGAACTAAAAAAGCTACCTCCTCCTATTGCAGAATGTCTTAAGGATAATAATCTTGACACGAAAAATTTAATATTCTTTTTTAAATCAGATATGAATGAAGAAGCTCTTTATAGTGATACATTTATAATGTTTGACAGCAAAGGACTTTATGTTGCTGATTTTAAGGAAGAAGTAAAACCAAAGAAAAAATCAAAAAAGAAAATAGAATTCAAGCCAGAGCTTTTAAAGCTTAACGCTATTCCCATTAACGAAATTGATGAAATCTGTATAGAACAATACATCGCAACTGGTAGACTCACTTATAAATATAATGGTGAATACTTCTCTCTCGGCGCCTTTTCTATTGGACTTCTTTCTCAGGCAGAATGCTTACAGAAAGTGTTCAATAATTTTAAAAGCAATAAAGATTACCAGATGTATATTGACTCTATGAAAAAATCAGTATGTAAAAAATGTGGTAAGACTGTCCCTCCTGGCAGAGTTTTCTGCAAAAAATGTACTGGTAAAAGTTCGACTGTAAAAAGACTTTTTTCATTTTTCAAAGAGGTTCGCGAAAAAATGGTCTTTTTCATAATTTCAATTTTAATAAGCACTGGTATTTCACTTATTATTCCGCAATTCAGTACCCAGAAGCTTTATGACGAGGTTTTAAACCCCGGTAATACACTGGGTTATGAAGAATTATTCTCCGCATTACTAACTTTAGTAGGTACTATTGCTGGATTAAAAATCCTTCATTGGACATTTACATTTGTTTATCAATATATAATTGCTGGTATGCTTCCTTGGGTTGTTTATAGCATAAAGCTTAAAATTTTTACCGCTATGCAAAAGCTCTCTGTTGGTTTTTACACTCATAAGCAAACAGGCTCTTTGATGGAAAGAGTAACAAGAGACTCCAACAATATTTATTGGTTCTTTGTTGACGGATTTCCTTATGTAATAACAAACACGATTACTGTTATAGGTATTTTTGCAATTATGTTTACTACCAGCTGGAAGTTGAGCTTAATACTACTTCTCTCTGCTTTTGGAATTGTCGTACTTTATCCATTATGCGAAAGAGTTTTCAGAAAGCTTCACCACAAGGTATGGGTACAAAACTCAAATCTCACCTCTAAAGTAAGTGACAATATAAATGGTCACAGAATTATTAAAGCCTTCTCAAAAGAAACCGAGGAGTTTGAAAATTTCGAGAAAATCAGCTCTCGTCTTATGTCTGCAGAGATAAAATCCTCAAATGCAGAAGCTACTGTTTTCCCTATGCTCTCCGTTATCGTCTATGCTTTAAGTGCTATTGTTTTAGGGTACGGCGGTATTTTAGCTGTTAAATATAAAGAAATAACAATTGGTGAATTATTGTCATTCGTCGTATATTTACAAATGCTTCAAGGTCCTATTGAATTTCTCTCGTGGGTTACTAACTGGTGGGCTCGTTGTGTTGACTCCGCTCAAAGAGTTTTTGAAATAATGGACACTGAGCCAGATATTAAAGAACCTGAAAATCCTGTAGAAATAAAAGAATTCAAGGGCGAAATTGAGCTTAACGAGTTGCAGTTTGAATATGAACCCGCAAGACCTATAATAAAAAATCTTTCACTAAAAATAAATGCTGGTGAAATGCTCGGTATTGTAGGTAAAACTGGTGCTGGTAAAACCACCATTTCAAACCTCATTGCCCGTCTTTATGACCCAAAGGAGGGTTCTGTAAAAATAGATGGTGTAGATGTTAAAGATATTCCGCTAAAGCAGTTAAAAGATAACATCGGTATTGTTTCTCAGGATATATTCTTATTTATGGGCACTATTGCTGATAATATCCGCTACGCTCGTCCCGACGCTACAAATGAAGAGGTAATTTCAGCAGCTAAAGCAGCTTCTGCACACTCGTTTATATCTAAGCTTCCCGATGGATATGAAACATTCGTAGGCTCAGGTGGTCAGGATTTATCTGGTGGTGAAAGACAACGAATAAGTATTGCAAGAACAATTATACAAAATCCTAAAATACTCATTCTTGATGAAGCTACCGCCGCTATGGATACAGAAACTGAAAGAAACATTCAGAATTCACTCTCAGAATTAAAGAGTGGCAGAACTACAATTTCTATAGCCCACAGACTTTCTACCTTAAGAGATGCTGACAAGCTAGCGGTTATAGACGATGGCGAATGTATTGAATTCGGCACATACAAAGAGCTTATGGATAAAAAAGGTGAATATTACCGCCTCTTCAAACTACAAGAAGAAGCATTAAAATTCATAGGCATTGGTGAAGAAAACATTGAAAACGAAAAAGATAAGGAGATTGACGATGGAAACAATTAAACTTTCTCTTGAATTTTTAAACCCCAAAGAATGTCGTTTTTTTAAAAATGACAACGGATTTTTGATACTATCTTTAAACGGCGAAGATAAAGGAAGAGTAAAGCTTGCACGAAGCTATCCTTTTTCAAAGCCTACTGAGTATATTTGTGTAATGGACCTTGAAGACAAAGAAATAGGTATCTTAAAAGATATTTCGGAGCTTGATACAGTTTCAGAAGAGTTAGCTTTAAACGAGCTTGCTACAAGATACTTCTGCCCTACCATTACAGAAATAAAATCTATAAAAGAAAAAATGGGACACTTCTATTTTGAAACCAAAATAGGTGACAAGGAAAAAAACTTTACAGTTAAAAATATCACTCGTAACATCCGTTTTGCTGGCGAAGACACCTTGCTCATTTTTGATATGGATGGCAACAGATTTATAATGCCTGAATTTTCAAAAACAGATATAAAGAGCAAAAGACTTCTGGAACCCTATTTGTATTGATATGAAAAAAATTAAAATTTTATTTGACCTTTCGCCTGACCTCGAATTAGTCGATGGCGTTCTTACATTAACTAAAGAAAAAATAACGGCGGAATACAACTCACAAAAGCAAGAATATTTAGTAAAAGATATTGAAGAGGCAGTGCAATACACCGACATTGGTTGTGGACGACTTGAATTGAAAGTAAAAAACGGTAAGGGCGACCAGAGTGACAACCTACCACTTTGTCGTTTTTCTATGACATGCGTTACAGAAATTGGTGAATTTACAAAGGTATTAAATCACCTTATAAAAACAGGCGAATTGCAAGAAATCTCCACAAAGGATTTTCCGATTTGCCCTAATTGTCACAGACACTTGTTCAGAAATATGAGCGTTTGCCTTTACTGTGTAAAGAAAAGCTATGTATTCTCCCGTGCATTCAAATATTTCAAGCCTTATTTAGCACCAATGCTTATAGCTGGTCTTTTCCTGACATTTTCCAATGTCCTCTCTGCAATAATGCCACTTTTCAATAGTATTTTAATAGATGATTATTTAGTACCAACTGCTGACTCAACGCCTTATTTCGAGTCACGAACAACGGGTATTATAGTTATTGCACTATCAATGGTTCTGGTGTTTGCACTTTCAAAGGTTATAACTGTAATAAGCACAAGAGCAACAAATAAAATCGGCTCCCGCTTTTCAAATGATTTAAGGCTTTTGGTTTATGACAAGGTTCAGGAATTATCACTGACATCTATGTCAAAGCTTACTGCGGGTAATGTTATAACAAGAGTTACTAAGGATACAGAAAGAATTAAAGACTTTTTTAATGAGCAAGGTCGTTATTTAATCGAACAGATAATAATGCTCGCTTTAGTTCTTATAATTCTTATTACTACAAATCCGCTTTTAACCTTACTTGTTGTAATACCAGTTCCGATTGCACTTTTTATGATTTCTAGATTCTGGAGAAGCACTCATATAAGATACCACAAGCAATGGCGCGTAAACTCAAAAGCAACCTCTATTCTTCACGATATTATTAAGGGCATACGGGTTGTTAAAGCCTTTGGTAATGAAGAACGCGAAATAGAAAAATTCCAAAAGGTTTCAAAAGAGCTTGCTAAGGTTAGTGCCTCCAATGAAAAATATTGGGCAAGAACATTCCCTTTTGTTGGTAATTTTATTGCATTAAGTGAATTTTTAGTGCTCATTGTTGGCGGTAAAATGGTGCTCGACGGGGAAATGTCTTTAGGTGAATTAACAAGATTTAATTTATATCTTGTGTATCTTTATGCACCTCTCCGATGGATTTCATCTTTCCCAAGAAGAATCGCAGACGCTTCTACAAGTCTTATAAAAATTTATGAAATTCTTGACGAAGAACCGCAGATCATTGACGCCAAAGAACCAAAGGAATTAAACAGTAGTGGTGCTATTGAATTTAAAAATGTTGATTTCGGCTACAAATCCTACGAGTTAGTTTTAAAAGACATAAATCTCAAAATCAACCCTGGCGAAATGATTGGTTTAGTCGGTCACTCGGGTGCTGGTAAATCAACACTTATAAATCTCTGTATGCGTCTTTATGACCCGACGAGTGGTTCTATTACAATTGACGGAACCGATTTAAGAGATTTCGAGCAAGCAACACTTCGTGACAACATCGGTGTTGTTTTTCAGGAAACCTATCTTTTCTCAGGTAGCGTATTTGAAAATATTGCTTATGCAAGACCTAACGCCTCTTTAGACGAAGTAATTGCGGCTTCTAAAGCTGCAAATGCTCACGAATTTGTTATTAAGCTACCCGACGGCTACAATACAACAATTGGTGAAAATGGCCATACACTTTCAGGGGGTGAACGCCAAAGAATAAGTATTGCACGAGCTATTCTAAAAAATCCACAAATCCTCATTCTTGATGAAGCAACAAGCTCACTGGACCCTGAAACAGAAATAAAAATCCAGGAAGCTTTACAAAATCTTACAAAGGGCAGAACAACTATTGCTATTGCACACAGACTTGCCACATTAAGAAATGCAAACAGACTTGTTGTAATTGAAAAAGGTCATATTGCCGAATGTGGCTCACACGAAGAGCTTATGAACTTTGGTGGTATTTATCACGATTTAGTAATGGCACAGCGCCAAACTGCAAAATTAAAGAACTAAAAAAATCACTGTTCAAAAAAATTATTTGAACAGTGATTTTTTTATTAATATTACTAATACTATTTTTATGAGTAATAAAAAGCGTATTTTAATAACAATTTTTGTTTCTGTTCTGGTTTTTATAATCTCCCCAATTATATATAACCAACCTTTCATAGAGTATAATTTTTATACTGGAAGACAAAATTCAGAATTTGATGAACAAATAAAAAAAGACAATTTAATATTAAATAAAAGTGATAATGAAATAAGAATTATCACACTAAACTTATTGGCACACTATAAATCCTGGGGTGGCAAGCCTGTTAGTGAACGAAGTTATTTATTTTTCTCTCTTCGTGACGGTTATTCTCCTGATATATTAGCTTTACAAGAAATGTGCTCTGACTGGTACAACGAGATAAATAAAAACAAAAATAATTATAGATTTATTTCCCCTCTAAAAACCGCTTTTCCGCAAAAAATGACTGCTATTCTTTATAATACAGAGACACTTGAGCTTATTGATAGTGGCAATAAAGCATTTTTGAATTCTGTAAATTTTAAATCAAGACGAATTGTATGGGGCGTATTCAGACACAAAGTAACAAACGAGGTTTTCACCGTCGTCAACACACATCTAAGCTTCCTGGAAAACTCAGAAGAAACTGATAATTTCTTCATTCAGACCCGTCAAGTAAATGAACTTTACACCACTCTGGAAACCCTTTATAATCAATACACCTACCCTATTTTTATTGCGGGTGACTTCAATACAAAAAGACGAGTTTTTCAACAAAAATCAGTTATTAATACTGGAAGCTACGGAATACTGAATTCGCTTTACACAGACGCAGAGGATTTAACTGAAAATAAATATTTCGGAGAAAATGCTAGTTTTAACAATACACTTAATGACCATATTTTTATTAAAGGTGAGACCGAAATAAAAAATCTTTCACTGCTTTCTCAGAACTGCTTCTGTACTTTAAGCGACCACTTTCCGCTACTTGCCGATTTTTCCTTGTAAAATTTGTTGAATTTGCAAATTGACCGAACGCCTCGCATAGTATAGAATAATTTTGTTGTATTTTAAATTTGGGGAGTGTATTTATGGATTTATCTAATCTAATCAAAAACAAAAAAGCATCCGCGCACAGTATATGATTGATGAAATTACTCATATCTGCAAAAATATGCCAAAGCGTGACCCTGGTTCAGAGGGTGAAAGAATTGCGTGCGAATATATGGCAGAAACATTGAGCAACGAATGCGGTTGCGAACGAGTAGAAATTGAATCATTCAAAGAAAACCCCGGTTCATTCTTTGGATGGATTTACATAACATTTACACTCGTGCTTTCTGCCGTTGCATTATTTTTCATTTGCCCCATAATTTCAATTCCACTTATTGTGGCAGGATTTTTGTTGGCGATTCTTCAATTTGGTATGTATAAAAAAATTGTTGACTGGGTATTCCCAGAAAAAACTGGTCACAATGTTACCGCAATAAAATCCTGTAAGGGTGAAGTTAAAAGAAGAATTCTTTTTAACGGTCACCCTGACGCTTGTTGGGAATGGCCAGTAAACTACCGTTTAGGTGGCGTTTTCTTTGAGGGTCACATCGTTGTAGCAACACTTGGTGCATTTTATTATTTAGTTATTTCTGTTCTTTATATTGTAAATAACGGTGTTACATTCGGAATGATTGAAACCGACTCTATTTATTTTAAATTAGCACTCTGGGGACTTCTCTTTGTTCCGTTTATGATTGGTATGTTCTTTATGTGGAACGAAAAAAGAGTTGTTGACGGTGCTAACGATAACCTTTCTGGTTGTTATATGGGTATTGCAATTCTTAAAGCATTAAAAGACAATAATATTGAATTCGAAAACACAGAAGTTGGTGTTATTATTTCTGGTTCAGAAGAAGCAGGTCTTCGTGGTTCATCATTCTGGGCAGAAAAGCACAAAGAAGAATTTTCAGACGTTCCTACGTTCATTTATTCTTACGACACAATTTTCGACCCAAAATATTTGATGACAAACTATCGTGATTTAAATGGTACTGTTAAAGTAGATAAAGATGTTTCAGACTTGTTTATGGAATGTGCAAAAGAATTAGATATTCACTGTTTAAAAGGTATGGTACCACCACTTGGCGGTGCAACCGACTCTGCAGCCTTTGCTAAGGCTGGAATGAGAGCGACTGGTATTACTGGTCTTAACCACAATTTACAGAACTATTACCATACAAGACGTGACACCTATGACAATATGAACTTAGAGGGACTTGCAGACTGCTTTGCAGTAAGCGTTAAGGTGCTTGAAAAATTCGATATGGGTGCTAAGCAAACCGGAACAGAAAAAGACAAAGAATTAGTTACAAAATAAAGAGATGATAAATTTGACACATTCAGAAAAAGCTGCAAAATATTTTTGTAATGGTTACAACTGCAGTCAATCAGTCGTTTTGGCTTATTGTGATGATTTGAACTTAGATAAAGAATTAGCTTTAAAGCTCTCATCATCATTCGGTGGCGGAATGGGAAGACTTCGTGAAGTCTGCGGTGCCGTTTCAGGAATGTTTATGGTTACAGGACTTTTACACGGCTACTCTAATCCTACCGACAAAAAGGCTAAAGATGAGCATTACGCACTCATTCAGGAGCTTTCTGAAGAATTCAAAGCAGTTCATTCAACTTATATCTGTAAAGATTTGTTACAGGTTGCTGGTAAGCAATCGCCAGTTTCTGAAGAACGAACCCCTGAATATTACAAAACACGTCCTTGTGTCAGATTTGTAATTACTGCGTGTGAGATATTGGATAGGCATTTTTTTAAATAATAAAATCGTGGCTGTAAAAAATAATGTTTTTTACAGCCACGATTGATTTATTAAAGTTTCAAAATTCTTTTACCAATACTTTTTCCTTTACATATCTTATCCCTGAAAATTACAACCAAAATCCTGCCCCCCATATTATAAAAGGTAACATTTTTAATTTTTCATTTTCTACAACTAAAAAAATGGAATAGTCAAACAAAAAATATGTTGGTAATAAAATTAAATTCCAATCTATTACAAAAGCTAAGATTTTTTTAATAGTAACCAAAACAGCTTCTCCTTTTATTTATAAAACTTCAGTAATTTCATATTTGTCATCAATAAGTACACAATTAACATTATACTTCTTTGCAAGGTCAAGAACATTCTTATTATCATTAAGAATACTTTCAATTGTACAATCATCACACAGACGATTTTCAATTACATTTTCATATTTTTTAATATCATTAAAGTGATTTTTTATATAATTTTCACTCATTACAAGGCAATAAAAATTTATATTCTCAAGATATTCTTTTTTGAAATCTTTCGCATAATCAAAAGGAATATAACACCCTTCAACAATTAAATTTTGCTTGTTTTCAATAGCAGTTTTGATTATTTCACGAACAATCGGCCACAAATAATTTGTTAGTTCATTGTCATCACTTAATGGTGTGAGTGCAGTATTACCACTACGAATCAATCCCATTTTCAAGTGGTCAATTGAAAGGTATGGATATTTATATTTTTCAAGTAATTTCTGTGCAAGCAAAGTTTTACCTGTGTGCGATGCACCTGTAATTAAAATAATCATTATCACACCTACAAATTCTTATTCGTCGAGATAATTATATCACACATAATTTGAATTTACAATCAGGTGCGGGTGTCCCGCCTACAATTATTCATTATTAATTATTCATTAGCTGTGCGACTTCATTATTCATTAAGAAAACTCGCAACAGAATGAATAATGAAAAACGAATATTGAATAATGAATAATACAAAAAGAAAAGCCACACTATCGTGCGACTTTTCTTTTTTGGCCTGCCCAAAGGGATTCTTTCGCCTTCGCTTTGCTCAGTTAGAGAAATGTCAAAACAGTCCACTGGACTGTTTCTCTGTCGCTCCTTTCCTCGCTTTGCTCGTAGTTCGCTCCCATTTCTGGTTCAAATCCCTCTTGGTGTAAAAATAAAAAAGATACCACACAAAAGTGTGCTATCTTTTTTGGCCTGCCCAGAGGGATTTGAACCCCCGTTCTTCAGAATCGGAATCTGCTGCGTTATCCAACTGCGCCATGGGCAGAGGTAGTTTAAGTAAGAAGTAAGAGTGAACAGTGAAGAAGTGTTAGGTGTTTAGAGATTAGGTTTTAGTTGTACTCTGTTGGTTTTCGGGTGCAACCAAGATAGTTTTCTAATAAATTAAATAATTTATCTTCTTTAGTTTTAATTCCATCTTTTTTTCTATTAACTATTTTGTCATAAATCATTGAAGCAAGTACCACTATCAAAACAAAAGGTAAAAACAAGACTGTAAATAAACCCGTTAATATACCCTCTTTAAGCTTTTCAAACTTTTTCCTATTATCAACAGGTCCAATATATTGAATTTCACCACGAAACTCTATTTTATTTTCATATTCAATTATTTGTGGTATGAACCAAAATCCTCCAGAATGACCTGCACGTTCGATACCAAAATGTACCTCATCGCCCACTATTTTTATGATATAGTCATTAAAATAAAAAAAGTCATCGTTTGTGTGAGAATATTTTCTAAGAGAATCTAAAAACATCTGTTTTGTTCCTGGATATTCAAAAACATATTCCTGCGACATAAAAGCTCCTACTTTGGTGTTTTAGGTCATTATAACATAAAAAATGAAATATTGCTACTTATGAGAAAAAAATTATTCATTATTCATTGAAAATCCGTTCTTTAAATGAATAGTGAATAATACAAAACAAAAATCCGTCCTCTTGCGAGAACGGATTCTTGTTTTGGCAGCGGGATAGGGATTCGAACCCCAACAAACAGAGTCAGAGTCTGCCGTGCTACCGTTACACAATCCCGCTAGGACTCGATTATTATACTCGTTATTTTTCAAATTGTCAAGTAGTTATTTAAGATTTTTTCGTGACTATGAATAATATTTATGATATACTTGTGTCGGTGATATTATGTTCAGAGAATTAACAAGAAAAAACAAGCAAATTCCAAATGAAAAATGCATAGAAATCTTAAAGAATGAAACACGTGGTGTCCTTTCAGTAAACGGTGAAAACGGCTACCCTTATGGTATGCCAATGAATCATTATTATTTTGAAAAAACAAATAAAATATATTTTCATTGTGGTAAAACAGGTCACAGAATTGACTGTTTAAAACAAAATAACAAAGCATCATTCTGTGTTTATACAAAA
>RHMF01000675.1_pt1 | contig 16309 bp, 16 predicted proteins | sample 5365151 | NCBI WGS metagenome assembly RHMF01 (sample SAMN10266501, study PRJNA497801) | feces metagenome | isolation source: feces | host: Bos taurus | place: China: Prairie of Fairy Mountain | collected 2017-08-14 | reverse complement strand
TCAACCGCAAGATGCTGGCCGAGCTGGCTGTCAACGACAAGGCCGCTTTCACCGCTCTGACCGAGCTGGCCAAGGCTCAGCTGGGCTAATTCCCTTCATAAGCAAACACAAAAGGCAGTCCGTTCGGACTGCCTTTTTGCATTCTTTATTCGGTTTCCAGTTCCAGAACTACCGTCTCAACCCCATGGTTCATGGCATAGTTGAGCGTATACATGGTTCCGCCCAGCATTCCGTCATAGACAGCGATCAGCCGCGCCGACCGATCCACCATATAGCGGTTGCGCCGCTGCATGCAGCCCTTGTCATACTGTCGCTGCACCATGGTTTCGTAATCACACCGGGCCACCAGATTAAAATACCGCTCCCGTTCGTGCTCTTTCCACCCTTCCGCCTGCGCCTCGCAGGGGATGGCCGCCTCCAGCGTAATGTCGGGATACATCTCCTTCAGTTCAAGAACGATTTCGGCAAAATACTGGTCACACCCACGGGCCATACCGGAAATAAAATGGCGGTATCCGTCTTCGTAGGCCTGCTCCGCCGCACGGCGAAGGCGCCCCTTCAATACATCGCAGCGGGGGTCTTCTTCGTTGAATCCCCAAGGCAGTTTTTCCGGACGGTGACCGGTAAAACTGCAGGTTTGTTCTTTTTTCACGAAGTCCCCCCCTTTCCATCCCTATTTTATCCAATTTCTTTTCCCACGTCAACCTTCAATCGAACGTATATTCTAAATTTTTAGGTTGCAATCTTTTTCCCCTTTGCTATAATATTCTCATAACAACTGAATGAAATGTCTTCAGGGCGGGGTGAAATTCCCCACTGGCGGTACAGTCCGCGAACTCCTCGATTTCAAGGAGCCGACCCGGTGCAACCTCCGGGACCAACAGTATAGTCTGGATGAAAGAAGATGTGTCACAATTTCTCCTTTTGATGTTGACACCTGAAAGGCATTTGCTTTTCAGATGTTTCCATTGGAAAGGAGTCTTTTTTATGTCCATGACCGCACGTAAAATCACCACCATCGCTATGCTCACCGCCATCTCCGCCGTGCTGATCACCCTGATCCACTTCCCCTTGTTCCCCTCCGCCGCTTTTCTGGAATATGACCCCGCCGATGTAGCCATCCTGCTGGGTGCCTTCGCCTGCGGTCCGATTCCCGGTGTGATCATCACTGTTCTAGCCTCGTTCATTCAGGCCTTTTTCTTGGGTGGAAACGGAGTGTACGGCTTTCTGATGCACACCATTTCTTCCAGCGTTCTGGCCCTGACCGCTGGCCTGATTTATCGCTCCCGCCGTACCCGCACCGGCGCACTGCTGGGACTGATTTTCGGCACGATCATGATGGGTCTGGTTATGATGATTGCCAATCATTTTATTACCCCGTTTTTTATGGGTGCCCCTACCGCAGTGGTGGACTCCATGCTGCTGCCCGTGATTCTTCCCTTCAACCTGCTGAAGGCTGGCATCAATTCGCTGATTGCCTTCTTCATCTACAAACCTCTGTCTCCCCTGCTGCATAAAGGTATCAAATAATATCCAATGCCCCGGTCGATTGACCGGGGCATTTTCGTTGACACAGTCGAACATTTGTATTATACTCAATTCAGAAAGGAGGGATCGCCATGGACCGTACCATTCTGCACTGCGACCTAAACAGCTTTTTCGCCTCGGTGGAGCTGCTGAGCCATCCGGAATTACACGACAAACCGGTTGCTGTCTGCGGCGATCCGGAGAGCCGCCACGGTATTATTCTGGCCAAGAATGAACCGGCCAAACAATACGGCGTCAAGACCGCCGAGACCATCTGGCAGGCACAGCGCAAATGCCCCGATCTGGTTTTGCTGCCCTCCCACCACAACGAATATCGCCGCTATTCCAAACTGATCAACCAATTGTACGAGCACTACACCGATCTGGTGGAACCCTTCGGCATCGATGAAAGTTGGTTGGATGTGACCGGCTCCATGCACCTGTTTGGCGGCAGCGGAAAAGCAGTGGCCGACCGACTGCGTGCCGAAGTGCAGGAGCAGTTCGGCCTGACCATTTCGGTGGGTGTCTCCTTCAACAAAATTTTTGCCAAATTGGGCAGCGACTATAAAAAGCCGGATGCCACCACGGTCATCACCCGGGATAACTATCAGGACATTGTGTGGCCCCTGCCGGCCACCGATTTGCTTTTCGTCGGCCGTTCTGCCGCCGGAACCCTGTCCAAGTTCGGCATCAAAACCATCGGGGATCTGGCAAACTCCGACCGGGACTCCCTGATCAGCCTGCTGGGCAAGCAGGGTGATCAGCTCTGGATGTACGCCAACGGACTGGAAAACTCCCCCGTGGCTGCCGCCGGCACCTATGTTCCGCCCAAGTCGGTAGGCAACGGTGAGACCTTCCCCCACGACCTGCAGGGTTTTGATCAGCTGCACGAGGGGTTGCGCCCTTTGGCCGAACAGGTAGCCTTCCGTCTGCGCAAACACCACATGAAATGCACCACCCTTCAGCTGACCATCCGTGACCCACATTTCCGGGATATCTGCCGGCAGCGTCCGCTAGCTGCCCCCACCTGCACTGCGCTGGACCTGCTGCGCGCCGCCATGGACATTCTCGCCGACTGCTGGAATGAAAAGGCACCTGTTCGTGCTTTGACCCTGACCGCCCAATCTTTGATCCCGGAAGATCAGGCGGTGGAACAATTCGACCTGTTCGACACCTCCGCCCCCCAGCGCAGAGCCAAGCGCGAAACACTGGAGCGCACCATGGACCGGCTGCGCGCCAAATACGGCGCCGATAAAATTTAACATCCCCGCGATTGCAAAAATCCCAATGGGAATCACATTCCCATTGGGATTTTTCTCACTTCTGCGCGGTCTGGCGACGCTCAAGCACCAATCGGTCCGAAATCATCGCCACAAATTCACTGTTCGTAGGCTTCCCTTTGGAATTACTAACCGTGTATCCGAAGTACTTCTGCAGGGTGTCCAGATCGCCCCGATCCCAAGCCACTTCGATGGCATGGCGGATGGCACGCTCTACACGGGACGCGGTGGTGCCAAATTTACGGGCCACGGCAGGATAGAGCACCTTGGTTACGGCATTGATGGCATCCATATCGTTGACTGTGTAGATAATAGCCTCCCTCAGATACTGATACCCTTTAATGTGGGCCGGCACACCGATGTCGTGAATAATGGCAGTCACTTCCCGCTCCAGATCACAGCCGACGTCGATCTCCTCAGCGACATCCTCCTGAATCCCGGTCTCAAACAGAGTACGCAGCCGGTCAAACACCGTCTCCATCCGACAGGGCTTGCACATCAGATAGTCGGCTCCGTATTCCGCCGCCTTATGAGCCAGCCCGCCTCCGGAGTATCCCGAAAGGACCAGGATTTTCGGTCTGCACTCCAGCATTCGAATCTGCTGCACTGCCTCCAGGCCATCGATTCCCTCCAGCACCATATCCAGAATCACCACATCGGGTTTCAACTGCCGAACCAAACGGACCAGCTCTTGTCCATCGTTGGTTTCCCCTTCTACGGTAAAATCCGGCTCTCGGACAGCCGCCTGTATGACGGTATGGCGGAACTCCTCCACCGTGTCCGCAATCAAAATCCGCTTCTTATATTCCATGAACATTTCCTCCCAGCGGCACTTTCTGCCTGATTTCATCCCAAAACAACGCCGGCCGTTTTCTTGGTTTTGCTGATTGCATCTATAAAGTATCATATTCAGACAAAACATTCAATCCTTTTTTGGAAAATATTGTATGCAAAATTCTTTCGTTTTTCGACATTTTCCGACATTTCTGCGCCATTTGAGGGCAAAAAAGTTCCTCTGCCGCTGGCAGAGGAACCCAAAATTAGTCAATGATGTTTGCTTTGCGCAGGGTGACCACAATCACAGGAATCAGAATGATCTGCACCAGAATGCCGGGGATGCCATTGAGCACCGCACCCGTCACAAAGGCAGTCCATGTAAATGAACCGCCGGTTATTCCGAGGATAACTACTTCGCCAATTCCCCAGATCGCACGCCCCAGAATCATGGCTGCAACCAGAGAGAGATACACATTTCTCAGTCTTTTTTCCATTTTTCCATACAGCAAACCGGAAATCAAGCCGTAGACAGCCAGTTCAAAACACATGGCAAGGGCAGTCAGGATGGGCGGCATCCCAAACAGCACATGCCGCAGCAGCGGAGCAACCATACCCACCGCAGCCGCCCACCATGGGCCGCAGATAAATCCGGCCAACAGCACAGGAATATGCATGGGACACAGAGCACTTCCGATCTGGGGTATCTGCCCGGTCAGAAAGGGCAGCACCAGACAAAGTGCAAGGGAGACCGCCGCCGCAGTCAGTCTGCGTATAGGAGTTTTTCCAGATATGTATGACATGACCTGTTATCCTCCAATCGCAAACACCAGATCACAGGCATCTTCTACCTGCAGCACCTCAAAATAGCGCCGCTCCATGGGGATCCATGTTTCAAAAAAGCGCTGCTGCATCTCGGGCGAATTCCGTCCCCGGATTCGTTGCCGCTGCAGTTCGGGCGAGACCTTCAAAAACACACTCAGGTCATACTTCTCCCGCAGCTCGGGGTGCATACTGTAAGCGCCCTCCACCACGGTCAGCGGCGTTGCATGCAGCGGTTTGGGTTGCTCAATTGTCCCGGTTGCACAATTGTATCGGCGATATGACACCGCTTCACCCCGGCTCAAAGGCAACAGAACTTCCTGCAAAAAGCGTTCACGGTCCACGTTGCCGCCCGCTTCTTCCAACCGCTGCGCGGTGCGCTGCTCCGGCCGCAGGAAAAAATCATCCATATGGGCCACCGAGCAATCATACACATGATTCAACAATTGGGCCAGCGTGCTCTTCCCTGCCGCAGCGCCGCCTTCGATGGCAAGCAGCACCTTCTGTCCAGCCGCCAGTTTTCGGTCGATGGTCGCAAACAAGGGCAGAAAACGGGCATACTCCTTTCGGATTACCCGATAGGCCGGCTTATATGCAGCCCGAAACTGTTCGGAGTGGTGGCAGGCCGGATATCCCGCTTTACGCCATTCCTCCACCAAGGACCGCACTTCGCCATAGGTCATCGGCAGCTGCTGCGCCGAAGCCATTCGGAGCAAAACCTCCAATTTTTCCTCAATCTGCTCGGCATTCCCGGCAGGCTCTACCGCCGAAAGCCAGAACAGGCGGAACAGAGTTTTGGAAGTTAGCGCGTACTTTTCCAGATACCGCAAATGTACCCGGCAGAAGTCACCCAGCAGCGGCTCCACCTCCGGCCCGGCAGAGTTCTCCAGACTCTCCAGTTCCTTTTGCAGATACCCCTCGGCCTGTTCACCCACAAAATGACCGCAGCCGAACACGCTCTGGTGCAGTCCCTTCAGCAAATCTTCCGGCTGCAGCTGCGGATAGGTCTCACACTGCTGCCTGAGAAATTCCATTGTCAACATTTCACGTTCCATAGAACAATATACCTTTTTCGATTAATCCAACCCGCGTGCCAGTTCCAGGCTGAGCATCAAGGCCTTTTCCAGTGAGTCGGTACCCCAGCCCCGCTCGTCATACCGGTCGGCATTGGCCAAAGAATCAGCGGTAAAGAGCAGCTGCCCGAACCGCACACCCCGAAATTGGGCACAGGCCGCCAACGCAGCGCACTCCATGTCTACCACCGAGCAGCCTTCTTCCCTGCGGTATTCCACCAATTCCCGGGTCTCCCGGAAAAAACCGTCGGTGGTCCATACGGCACACTCCGTGTACGGCAAACTCAGCCCATTCAACGTCTTTTCCATCTGTGTACGGACATTTGCGTCCAATTCCACCCAACGCTCCGGCGGCAGATAGTGGTAGGAAGTACCCTCATCCCGCAGAGCCTTGACAGGGATTAGAAAGGCGTTCTCCGGCAGATCAGTCAGCGCGCCACAGGAGCCCGAGCTGCTAATCGTTTTTACGCCGTAGGATATCAGCCAGTCCATGATCTGCACAGCTGCCGGTGCCCCCACCGGGGCCTGACACAAACAAATATCCTCGCCCTTGTAACGTACCACATAGATGGGATATTTTTTTGTGATGGAGAGAAATTCGGCTACCGGGGTCAACTCCTGCTCTTTGGCATATCTGCCAATGCAGCCGCCCAAAAATGCAAACACCGCCTTGGCCGGAAGATGCAGGTCCAGACGCTCATGATCAGGCTGAATGACCGCCAGCGGGGAATCATCGTATTCCAGTATAGGAATCTCATGCTTTCGGACCGCCATGGTACACCCCCAATCCTTTTCTCATCAGATGTTCAGAAGAATTAATGCCGCCAGAATGGCCGCTACGGCGATCCACTGCCGCTTTCCCAGCCGTTCTTTGAACAAAAGCACTCCGGTCAATGTCACCGCCAGAATGGTGCCCACGCTGAAGGTCGGAAACACAATGACCGCCTCCACATGCTCCAACGCGCGCAGTAAAAATCGGGCGGAGAAATAGTTTGGAATGCCTAGAAACAGGCCGTACAGCAACTCCCACTTCCCGGGCCGTTCCTTTTTGTAAATGGCCAGACAAATGCACAGGATCAATGCCACACCAAAGGTGTAAAACAGAAAGTGGCCCGACAGGGACTGACTTCCCAGCTCCTCGTAAATCTTGGACATGGTGTCTCCACCACCGCCCACCAGCAGCAGAAAAATCAGACCAATTTTAAAACCCGCTCCGGAGGAATCGTTTCCGGAATTAATCAGAACAATGGAGGCCACGGCGATCAGAAATCCGATGATCTGCAGCGGAGCAGGCATTTCTCCAAAACACAGAATGGATACCACCATGGGCACCAGCAGACTCAATTTCATGAAGATGGTGGACAGCACCACGCCGTTGCAATGGATGTTCTTCTGCAGCAACAGGAAGGACGCCAGATAAAACACACCGTTGATCACACCCATGCCCAATGTGGATGCCAGTCCCTCCCGGGCAGGAAACAGGTCCCCTACCCCGGCATACAAGCCGGCAATTACAAAGCACATGACATAGTTCATGGCCAGCATACTGACATTTCCGGTTACCTTTTCCTTGCTCAGGCGCATGACAATAGAAAGCAATGCACTGCACAGGATTGCAAGAAGCAGATACAGCATCTGCACACCTCCGAAAAGACATTTTTTCACATTATAACACGAAATAATAAAAAATGACAGGGGCAAACGCCCCTGTCATACATTTCACCCTGCCATTTTCAGCATGTTTTCAAGAAAAATCCCGTACCCCGTGGTGGGGTCGTTCACCATTACATGGGTCACCGCCCCCACAATTTTTCCATTCTGCAAGATCGGCGAACCGCTCATCCCCTGCACGATGCCTCCGGTGGCCTCCAGAAGATTTTTGTCGGTGACTGTCAGCATCAGGTCACGGGTATCACCGTCCTCTTCGAGGATCACCTTGGTGATCTCGACGGCATACTCCCTTGTCACTTCTCCGCTGATGTTGGAGAGAATGGTGGCCGGCCCAATTTTCACCTCAGCCGGACGGGCCACTTCCAGCGCAGTCAATCCATCCACCAAGTCTTTTCCCTTCAACACTCCGAACACGCCGCCCTCTGTATTGGCCCGCAGTTCTCCGATATCGCCGGTCTCAAAGGCCCCCTTCAGCTGGCCGGGATGCCCTTTGGTCCCCTTCTGCACCTGCGTGACCGAAGCCTCCATAATCCCACCCGACTGCAATGGCATCAGCCGACAGGTATCCACATCGTTGATTCCATGGCCAAGGGCACCAAACACCCCGGTTTGAGGGTCGTAAAAGGTCATGGTCCCGATCCCCGCCATGGAATCCCGGATCCACGCACCCAATTTGTATTCCCCGTCGCTGACACATTTGACCGCCTGCACTGTCATTTGCAGCTGCTTTTCGCCACGCAGGCAGCGGATGCTCATTTTATCTCCCTCCAACTCCTGCAAAATGCTTTGCACCTGCTCGATGGTGTCTACCTCCCGGCTGTTGATGTGGGTAATGATATCCCCAGCCCGCAAGCCACACTCTTTTGCCGGCGCTTCACTGCCCACCTGCGTCGGAATGGCCGAAAATCCGACCACCAGAACGCCGTCGGAAAATAATTTGATTCCTACCGCCCGTCCAACCGGAATCACAGTCCGCACCGTTTCTGCCGCCATTGCCGAACCTCCCGTACCCCAGAGGATCACAGCAGCCAGCAAGAGCGCCGCCATACGAGGCCCTTGCCGTCTGCCGCTACGTTTTTGCCGCATATTACCACCCCTTTGATTGAAATCAAAACACCCTTTGGTGTCCCATCCTACTATCTCTCGGCGCAGGTAAAACTCCCATGGCAAAGAAACACACCTTTGGCATGGAATCGGCTGGAAATCTCGGCCTGACAGGATTTTTTCGGCCTGTCACAATTTTTTGAACCTGTATTTCCAGTTTTTTATTCCTGCATATTTGTCCCTCGCGTCCCATACCATACAGCAAAGAGGTGATGTTCATGGCAAAACATAAGATTTCCAAACGTATGCTGGTCGCTTTTGTACTGACTACTCTGGCAGGAGTCTGTCTGCATTTTCTGTACGATCTCATTCCCTGTACGGTAACTGCATTGTTTTCCCCTGTTCAGGAAAGCATCTGGGAACATTTAAAAGTGATTTACTGGCCCTATCTGGCAGCCATGTTCATCGTTACCGGAAAGGCCGGCCGCGGCAAGCGCGGAAACTGGCTGTTTTCCCTTCTTGTCATCAGTGTGGCCATGCTGATTATCGGCTATGTGTACCATATTTCTCTGGGTGGCTCCTCCACCGTCTTTGACATCGGACTGTATGTGGTGCTGATGGCAGTCGGATTCTTCCTGCCAGGCCAATTGGGTGAAACTGCCGGTCATAGCGCTCCGATCTTTTTTCTGAGCGTCCTTCTGGGTGTTGCTATTGTACTGTTTACTTTCCTGCCTCCTGACCACATCCTGTTTTCCGACCTGTCCGAAGTCCACACCTGGTATACCATTCCATACTAAAGAAAATGTTGACAAACAAATGAGTGGGCGCTATAATCATTAAGTGTTTTGCGGGCGTGCTGGAACTGGTAGACTGGCTAGCTTGAGGTGCTAGTGGCCCACGGCCGTACGGGTTCAAGTCCCGTCGCCCGCACCAAAAAAAGGAACAGTCCATTTTTTAATGGACTGTTCCTTTTTTCATGAGGGAGTTAAACCCGTAGGGTAAAATACGTGAGCCTCCAAGAGTCGGAGAGACGCAAACGGCGATTGGCTCAGGCGAACTATGCATGCCAGCGAAGCGCGGCGGTGTCGGCTTTCGTTCCACACATGCCTGAAGCACCCGTACAAGCCTTACAGCCTGCGGTCCGTTCGCACTGAAAACAAAACATCTGATATCCTATATTCATATTCTCCGTTAATCCAAAATTCTTCCGTCCGTAGAGATCGTAACCACGCTCCACGGAATAAACTTACCGCTTGTCTGCAACGCCTTCTTGACGGCATACTCAATACCTCCACAGCAAGGTACTTCCATTCGCACGACGGTCACGCTCTTGATATCGTTGTTCGCAAGAATCGCCGTCAGTTTTTCCGTATAGTCCACGCTGTCGAGCTTGGGGCAGCCGATGAGGGTGATGCGGTTTCGGATAAATTCGTTGTGGAAATTGCCGTAGGCATAAGCCGTGCAGTCTGCAGCCACAAGTAAATTTGCACCGTCAAAATAGGGCGCGTTCACAGGCACGAGCTTGATCTGCACGGGCCATTGCGAAAGCATACTGACGGCAGGCGTGCTTGCGGTGGTACTGCAGGAGCAGTCCTCCCGCTTGATCGCCTTGGACTGTGTTCCGGGACAGCCGCAAGGGAGTGTGCCGCTCTTCTTTGCCTTGGATGCAAGAACAGCTTCCTCGTTATAAGCAGGTGCTTCGCGCTCCTCAAAGGTGATCGCTCCCGTAGGACACGCGGGCAAGCAATCGCCGAGTCCGTCGCAGTAATCCTCGCGGGTGAGGTGCGCTTTGCCGTTTTTCATTTCAATCGCACCCTCGTGGCAGGCATCGGCGCAAGCACCGCAACCGTTGCATTTTTCTTCGTCTATTCTGATAATTTTCCGGATCATAGGTTGTACTCCTTTTCAATTTTGAAAATGTTAATCACATCGCTATCAGGACAACAAAAACGGATTTCACCGCATTCTGCCCTTGGAGGTTCGCCACCATATCTCAATATATCAATGTAAGGTAAGGCAACGTGCATAACCATCGGACAAAGCTTTCCTCGCTCGGTGTCATAGTCAAAGCTGTCACCAACGCGATGTCCTCGGTGACAACAGCACGTCCCTTTACAGTCAACGAGGGTGATTTTGATTTTGGGTTTCACCGTTTTACCTCCATTGCCCTTGATTTTACACCGATATTATAGTATAACAAAAACAATAATTCGGTTGTATTTACAACAGAAAAGAGCTTTTTATGAAGAAATATATTCCTATTCTCAGAAGAACAAAGCTATTTGCAGGTGTTTCGGAGGATGAAGTTGGCACGATGCTGTCCTGTCTGGATGCAAGACTGCACGAATATAAAAAAGGTGAATATGTCCTTCGCCAGGGTGAGCATCTGAATCACATCACTGTGCTTGTGTCAGGCGAGCTTCATATCCAGCGAGATGACTACTGGGGCAACCGTGCCATCGTCAATCGCATTGCCGTGGGTGAGATGTTCGGAGAAGCCTATATCGCGCCCGAAAGCGGTGCTCTTCTCAACGACGTGGTTGCTGTGGAGGACAGCGTGGCTATCTTTTTCGACGTCCGAAGGGTCATAACCGTCTGCTCCTCTGCGTGCCGCTTTCACGCAATGGTGGTGCAGAATCTGTTTTTCGCCATATCCGAGAAAAACAGAACTCTCGTGCAGAAGCTTGGGCATATCTCCCAGCGCACTACAAGAGAGAAGCTGATCTCCTATCTTTCGGAGGAAGCAAAGCGGCAAAACAGCGCAAGCTTTACCATTCCGTTCAACCGGCAGCAGCTTGCCGATTTTCTCTCTGTGGACAGAAGCGCAATGTCGAATGAGCTTTGCAAAATGAGGGATGACGGGCTTTTGGAGTTTGAGAAGAATCAATTCAAATTACTGTAGAATGGATATGCAATTCAAAGGTGTGTTAATTAGATTAGCAAATTCCAATTTATCTAACTGTCTATGGTTTCATTTTAAGTGAAACCGTATCATTATTATCAGTCTAATTTAAAAAGGACAAAAATCAGTGTATGTTTTTTCTTTCTGGTGTGCATACTACCTGCAGACCAGTATAAGGAGGAAACACGCGTGCTTATCGATAAAATTGCTTTGATCCTGGCCATTGTCGGCGGCCTGAACTGGGGCTCCATCGGTGTGTTCGGCTTCGATCTGGTGGCCTTTGCCTTCGGCGGCTCCGACAGCGCCATCAGCCGGGTCGTTTACACGCTGGTGGGTCTGGGTGCCGTCTGGTGCATTTCCCTGCTGTTCCGTGACACCGTGGCTGCTCGGGATAACACGTAAGCAAATAGAACCAACAAGGCCCTGCCGGACGGCAGGGCCTTCACTATTTCGTTCCATCTTCTTTTCGTCAACGCAAACCCGCAAGCACTTCATTGACATCTTCGCAAGAGCATGATACTATGTGTATATACCCCCCGGGGGTGTAGTATCAAGGAGGTGTATTACCATGATGGCTGACCAAAAAACTGTCCTCCGCCTACTAAAGACTGCCCGCGGCCAGTTGGACGGCATCATCAAGATGGTGGAAGATGACCGTTACTGCATCGAAATCTCGCAGCAGGTTATGGCCACCGATGCCATTCTGAATAAAGTCAACAAGGAGATTCTTGCCGCCCATCTGAAACACTGCGTCAAGGAAGCCGACAGTGAACAGGCCCGCGAGGAAAAAATTGACGAGTTCGTGTCCACACTGGGCAAGATTTTAAAATGAGGTAACCCATGAAGCAAAAATTTAAAGTAACAGGTATGACCTGCTCGGCTTGTTCGGCTCATGTGGAAAAGGCGGTGCGCAAACTGCCCGCGGTTTCCCATGTGGCTGTTGATTTACTGGGCGGCTCCATGCAGGTAGAATTTGACGACAGCAAACTGTCCAATGAACAGATCATTTCTGCCGTGGCAGATGCCGGATACGGCGCATCCCTGCCTGCCGCAACCGGAACCAAGGGACCCTCCCCCGCTGTCAACACCATGGAGGAAGAACTGACCGGCATGAAGCGCCGCTTCATCGCCTCCCTGTGTTTCCTTCTCCCTCTGTTCTACCTGTCCATGGGCCATATGATGGGCTGGCCGCTGCCCAATTTCTTCTTAGGTCCGGAAAACTCCATGACCTACGCTCTGACCCTGTTTTTGCTTACCGTCCCCATCATGGTCATCAACCAGAAGTACTACCGGGTCGGCTTTAAGACCCTTTGGCATCGTGCGCCCAACATGGACTCCCTGATTGCCGTGGGTTCGGGCGCTGCCGTGATTTACGGCGTAATCGCCCTGTATTTTATCGGTTGGGGACTGGGCCATGGCGATTTGTCCGTGGTAAAACGCTATTCTCACGACCTGTATTTTGAGTCCGCCGGCATGATTCTGACTCTGATCACTTTGGGTAAGTTTCTGGAGACCCGTTCCAAAGGCAAAACCAGCGAAGCCATCGCCCGTCTGATCGATCTTGCCCCAAAGACAGCCACCGTCCTGCGCAATGGCTCCGAAATCGAGATCCCCGTGGAAAATGTCGTGGTCGGTGATTTGATCATTGTTCGCCCCGGACAGTCCATCCCGGTGGATGGCGAGGTGGTGGATGGCTACTCTGCCGTAGACGAATCAGCCCTGACCGGTGAATCTCTCCCCGTGGAAAAAGCGCCCGGCGACCGGGTTCTGTCCGCATCCATAAATAAGTCGGGATCCTTCACCATGAAGGCGCTGAAAGTGGGCAGCGACACCACCTTGTCCCAGATGATTGCCTTGGTGGAGGAGGCGGCCGCCTCCAAAGCGCCCATTGCCAAGCTGGCCGACAAAGTAGCCGGTGTGTTTGTCCCCGCGGTTATGGCCATCGCCGTGGTCACAGCAGCCATCTGGCTTCTGACCGGCCATTCGGTGGAACAGGCATTGACCTCCGGCGTAGCCGTGCTTGTCATCTCCTGTCCCTGCGCATTGGGTCTGGCCACCCCTGTGGCCATCATGGTGGGCACGGGCAAGGGCGCTGAAAACGGCGTTCTGTTCAAGTCGGCCGAGGCGTTGGAAACCCTGCACACGGTGGATACCGTAGTGCTGGACAAGACCGGTACAGTCACCGAAGGTGCTCCCAAGGTCACCGACATCCATCCCATCGGCGTTTCTTCTGACCAGCTTCTCCAACTGGCTGCCGCACTGGAAAAACCTTCGGAACATCCACTGGCACAGGCCATTGTTCTGGCCGCGCAGGAGCGCAAACTAACCGTACCTTCTGCCGAGCAGTTTGAGGCCATCCACGGCCGGGGTGTCAGCGCCGTAATTGAAAACAAACCCATGCTGGCCGGCAACCTTGCCATGCTGGAAGAGCGCGGCATCGACGCCACCAGCGGCAAAGCCGCAGCCGAGGCCCTGGCTGAAAAAGGCCGCACCCCCCTGTACTTCGTCCGGAATGACGAGCTGATCGGCATCATCGCCGTTGCCGACACGGTAAAAGCAACCAGCAAGGGTGCCATCGGCCGTCTACGTGAACTGGGTTTGAATGTAATTATGCTGACCGGCGACAATGCCCGCACCGCCGCCGCCATTGCCAACGAGGTCGGTGTCACCGATGTAATTTCCGACGTGCTGCCTGCCGACAAGGAACGGCAGGTGCGTCTGCTGCAGGAAGGCGGCAAAAAGGTTGCCATGGTGGGTGACGGCATCAACGACGCCCCTGCTCTGGCCCGGGCTGATGTGGGCATCGCCATCGGAGCCGGTGCCGATGTAGCCATCGAGTCGGCCGACGTGGTACTGATGAAGAGTGACCTGACCGACGCGGTCACCGCCATCCGTCTTTCCAAAGCCACCATCCGCAACATCCGCCAGAACCTGTTCTGGGCCTTTTTCTACAACATCATCTGCATCCCGCTGGCTGCCGGAGCGTTCTATTCTCTGCTCCACATCCAGTTATCCCCCATGCTTGCCGCCGCTGCCATGAGTCTGTCCTCAGTCTGCGTGGTATCCAATGCCCTGCGCCTGCGTCTGTTCAAGGGCGAACCGAAACAAAAGCCCGAAACAACTATAGAAAGCAACGAATGTAAAGGAGAAGTAATTGTCATGGAAAAGAAAGTCATAATTGAAGGTATGATGTGTATGCACTGCCGCGCCCACGCCGAAAAGGCCCTGAATGCCATTGAGGGCGCCACCGCCACCGTGGATCTGGAGTCTAAAACCGCCATCGTCACCGGCGAGGTTTCCGATGAGGCCATTATCGCCGCCATCGATGAAGCCGGCTACAAAGTAGTCTCCATCCAGTAACATCTTCCATACAAAAAGGCTCCTTGATGCAACCGCATCAAGGAGCCTTTCTTTATTTCTTTCGCGAAATTACATATTGGCCAGCTGCTCTTCCAGCTTGGCGATCAAAGCCTTCAACTTTTCGGCACGCGCCCCACGAAATCACGATTTCGCGGGGACCCCGTATATGATTTAACATCCTCGGCAGAAATGAATTCTGCCTGCGGCAAGGTTTTGCTTCGCAAAACGCTTGGAACGCGGCTCTCGCCGCGATAAAGCCACTTACATGGCGCTCAACTGTTCTTCAATCTTGGCGATCAGAGCCTTCAGCTTTTCGGCACGCTCTTTTTCGGCAGCCACCACGTCGGCGGGAGCCTTGGCTAGGAAGCCGGGGTTGGTCAGTTTGCCTTCCAGGCCCTTCAGCTCGCCCTGCTTCTTGCCCAGATCCTTGGCCAGACGGGCCTTTTCCTTCTCGATATCCACCAGTTCGGCCAAAGGCATAAAGACGGTGGCATCGGCGGTGACAGCAGAAACCATACCCTTCTGATCGGCAGGAGCGACATCGGTGATGGTGACCGTCTCGCCGTAGGCCAGACGCTTCAGGAATGCCTCGCCCAGTGCGAACACCTCGCCCTTGGCGGTAACTACGGTCAGATTGGCCTTCTTGGAGGGGGGCACGTTCATCTCGCTGCGGCGGGTGCGGACAGCGCCGATGGCTTCCATGACGCTCTCCATGGCGGTCTCCTCAGTCTTGAAGTCAAAAGCAGGATCGTACTCGGGCCACTTCTGCAGCATCAGGAAATCGCCCTCGTGAGGCAGAGCCTGCCAGATCTCCTCGGTGATGAAGGGCATAAAGGGATGCAGCAGCTTGAGGGTCTCGGTCAGCACATAGCACAGAACCTGCTGAGCACGGATCTTGGAGTCCTCGTCATCGCCCTGCAGACGGGTCTTGGTCAGTTCGATATACCAGTCACAGTAGGAGTCCCAGATGAAGTCGTACACCTTGGCGGAAGCCACACCCAGTTCGTACTTCTCCATGTTGTCGGTGACTTCCTTGACGGTGGTGTTCAGCTTGGACAGAATCCACTTGTCCTCCAGCTCCAGCTTCTCGGGCAGCTTACAGCTGTCGATGGTCAGGTTCATCATCAGGAAGCGGCTGGCGTTCCAGATCTTGTTGGCGAAGTTGCGCATGGCTTCGCACTTCTCCACGTAGAAACGCATGTCGTTGCCGGGGCTGTTGCCGGTGATCAGGTTGAAGCGCAGAGCGTCAGCACCGTATTTTTCGGCCATCTCCAGCGGATCGATGCCGTTGCCCAGACTCTTGGACATCTTGCGGCCCTTATCGTCGCGGACCAGACCGTGGATGAGCACGGTGTGGAAGGGGGTCTTCTTCATGTGCTCGCAACCGGAGAAAATCATACGGGAGACCCAGAAGAAGATGATGTCATAACCGGTGACCAGCACGTTGGTGGGATAGAAGTACTTGAGATCCTCGCTTTCCTCATCGGGCCAACCCAGAGTGGAGAAGGGCCACAGAGCGGAGGAGAACCAGGTATCCAGCACGTCGGGATCACGGGTAATATTCTTGGAGTGGCAGTGCTCGCACTCGGTGGCATCCTCACGGCTGACCGTCATCTTGCCGCAGTCAGCGCAATACCACACGGGGATCTGGTGACCCCACCACAGCTGACGGGAAATGCACCAGTCATGAACATTTTCCATCCAGTTGGTGTAGGTCTTGGAGAAACGCTCGGGCACAAACTTGGTCTCGCCCTCGTAAACCACACGCAGGGCCTCCTCAGCCAGAGGGGCCATCTTGACGAACCACTGAGCCGAGATAATGGGCTCCACATCACTGCCGCAGCGGTAGCAGGTGC
>RHMF01000563.1_pt1 | contig 16327 bp, 10 predicted proteins | sample 5365151 | NCBI WGS metagenome assembly RHMF01 (sample SAMN10266501, study PRJNA497801) | feces metagenome | isolation source: feces | host: Bos taurus | place: China: Prairie of Fairy Mountain | collected 2017-08-14 | reverse complement strand
TTCTTTCTTTCCTTACAGGTAAGACAACAATAGTTACTGATAATAGATTAAAGGGAAATGAAATTTTTGGCTTTACAGAACCTAATCAAATGGCTTTATTCTCGCTTGGTTCTTACGCTAAATTCTTTTTCCAACGCGATATATTTAAGAATGTAAACCTTTTAGTTAAGTTAGACTTCTTTTACGATTACAATAAGCCGTTATTGGATACAGATATTAACACAGAAATTTTCGTTAATATAAAAGTAAGTAAGTATTTGACTGCTTTTATAAATTTCCAAGCAATAATGGATCAATAATGGATAAAGATTTCAATACAACTTTGCAGTATAAGCAAAGATTTGGATTATCAGTGCCGATCAACTTTTAGTTAATCGGCATTGTTCATTATTTTTTCATACTCTCCGTTTTTCAATACTTCAATCGCCTTTTGTAGTTCATCATCTGTTTCGGATGTACACATGTAAAAATATTTTGTGCCATAAAGATTGCGTGCAATTAAGGCTTTTAAAGTAGTCGCAATGTAGATTTCTGATTCTTTATTTAGTTTTTCAGCTTTCTTATCTTCTATTTTAGCTTTTTCTATTATTTCTTTTACCAATTTTTCCTTTGCAGTAAGTTTTTTAGCGTATTCTTCGTAAGATTGATAGTTAGTTGCATTGCTGTCGCTTATTTCATTCTTTAAATAATCCATTACAATCTGATTTACCCACTCCTTTTTAATTTCTGTTTTTGTTACTCCTTCTTTTTCTGCGTATGCTTCAAAGTCTTTAAGCAGGTTTAGCTTGTCGTATTCTTTTGAAAAATCTTTAAATTCAGGAGCTTTCTTTAAAAACTCTTCACGATTTTCTTCCACCCAATTAAGAGAAAAATTATTGAATAAGCTTTTTGAACGAAGATTTATTAGATAATCAGATGCGCGTGATGTATCCATTGGAATAAATACGTCAGGCATTATTCCACCTCCGCCATATACTGTTCTTCCTTTATTGGTTTTGTATTTTAAACTATCAGCAAAATGTATAGAATCTGCGTTTGTCATTTCGCCATGTTTGTATCGTTGTTCGTAATCATTCTTATAAGCTTCCACTCCTTCATCATACGGTTTTTGTATGCACCTTCCGCTTGGTGTGTAGTACCTTGAAGTTGTTAATCTTATCTGTGATTTATCTTCTAAGGTGAATGGGCGTTGCACTAAGCCTTTTCCGAAAGTTCTTCTACCTAAAATTACTCCTCTATCCCAATCTTGCACTGCTCCACTTACGATTTCACTTGCGGAAGCAGAGTATTCATCTACTAATATAATGAGTCTGCCTTCTTCAAATAAGCCTTTTCTTGTTGCATCATAGGTTTGTTTTGGCGATTTAACACCTTCTGTATAAACTATCGTTTTATTTCCAGACAAGAAATGGTCTCCGATTTCAAAGGCTATGTTTAAATATCCGCCACCATTGCTTCGTAAATCAAAAATAAGGTCTTTCATTCCTTCTTTTTGCAATTCCTTAACGGCTTGTACAAATTCGTCAGTTGAAGTCTGAGCAAAACGACTCAAACGTACATATCCAATATTTTCATCCACCATAAACCAAGTGTCTATGCTATGAAGTGGAATTTTATCTCTTGTAATGGTAAAAATTATTGGCTCTTTTCTATTTCCTCTTTTAACAGTTACTTTTACTTTTGTGCCTTTTTCTCCTCTTAGATGTTTGAAAACCCAATCGTTTTTAATAGAATCTCCTGTTGCAACATCGTCATCTACCTTTATTATTATATCTCCCGCTAACATCCCTACTTTTTCAGCAGGTCCTCCGCTGATTACTTCTACAACGTGTATGCTATCATTCATGAATTGAAAACTTACGCCTATGCCATCGAAGTTTCCTTCTAATGGTTCGTTCATTTTCTTTACTTCATCTTTGGTTATAAAAATTGAATGTGGGTCTAGTTCTTTCAACATGGCTTCTATGCCTTTTTCTGAAATGGTTTCTAAATTTGCTGTATCGACATAGAAATAGTTAATTAAGGCAAGAGTTTGTCCTGTTTTGTTTGTCGCTGTTCTTAGTGAGTCTTGTTGAGAGAAAGCAACAAGATTGATTAGTAAAAAGTAAAATAAAAATAATCTTTTCATGATTTAACAATATTTTTTTATGCTTTAACGTTAAAACTAAGTTTTTATTTTAATTTAATACATTTATTATGGATATTTATTTTATACTTATTCTCTTAGGACTTGCATTGTGTGTAGTAGGTCTTTGGAAAGTGTTTGAAAAAGCAGGAGAGAAACCTTATTATGTGCTAATTCCTTTTTGGAATATTTGGTGTTGGATAAAAATCATTGATAAGAAAAAATGGTGGTTTGTATATTGTTTAATACCTTTTTTAAATGTTTTTATAATCATGCTGATGATTGTAGAAACTGTTAAATGTTTTAGAAAGAATGGCTTTTGGTATCAATTATTATCAATAATTATTCCGTTTATTGTATTACCTATATTAGGATTTTCAAAGAAGGAAATCTACACTCACCCTAAGGATTTACCAGAGTTTAAGATTTCAGCAGTGAGAGATTGGGTTGATTCTATCGTTTTCGCAATAGTTGCAGCAAGTGTAATACGCACATATTTCTTTGAGTCATATATGATTCCGTCTTCATCAATGGAAAAATCATTGCTTGTAGGCGATTGTTTGTTTGTTAGCAAATTGGCTTACGGACCAAGAGTTCCAAATACTCCTTTGGCACTTCCTTTGATGCACCACACAATTCCAGGCTTGAATACGAAGAGTTATCTTGATTGGATAGAGCTTGATTATCATCGTTTGCCAGGATTAGGAAAGGTTGAGCGTGGAGATGCGGTCGTATTTAACTATCCTGATGGCGATACTGTATCTACTTACTATCAATCAAACGAAAGTTATTATTCTTTGGTAAGACGTTATGGTAGAGATAGAGTTTGGTCTAATAAAGATGAGTTTGGAGAAATTATATCTCGACCAATAGATAAGAAAGAGAACTTTATAAAAACTTGTATTGGACTTCCAGGGGAGGTTCTTTCGATTGAGAATGCTGTTGTACACATTGACGGAAAGCCTATCGAGAGTCCGAAAGAGTTTCAATTAACTCACAAAATAAAAACTACGGAAAACTCTACCCTTAACGAGCAAGAATTGTTGGAAATAGGCGTTTCTAAGGAAGATATGGCGATGATGTATTATTTTTATTACATAAATCTTACTCAACAACAGATAGACGTTCTTTCTTCTAACCCTTTTGTTGAGGTTGAGCCACTTGAAGGAGATGTTTTAATAGGAAACAATCAGCAACAAACAAAATATTATTGCAAATTATTCATTCATCCTGATATATTCGACAAACAAGGTTTCCTTTTACAAGCAGGCGTTGATAGTGTAGACGTTAGTAAACTTGTGAACTACGCTACGTTACCTCTTTCTGAGGAATTGAAAAAGCAAGTTGAGAAAATGCCTTATGTAGAAGAGATTTCTCCTGTTATAACAAAGAAAGGATTTGGCGATGCTAACATGTTCCCTCACAATGAGGCATTAAGTTGGAATAATGACTTCTATGGGCCTATTACAATCCCGGAAAAAGGAATGACAATAGAACTTAACGAAGAAAACTTAATGTTTTATGAAAGGGTAATCACTGTTTTTGAAAAGAATACTTTGGAAAGAAAAACTGATGGTTACTATATAAATGGTAAAAAGGCTGATAGCTATACTTTCTCAATGGATTACTATTTCATGATGGGAGATAATCGTCATAATTCGGCAGATAGTCGTTATTGGGGCTTCGTTCCAGAGGACCATATCGTAGGAAAGGCTTCTCTTGTATGGATGTCGCTTAATAAAGACCAATCTCTAATGAAGAAAGTAAGATGGGGAAGAATTTTTAAAATGGTTGATTAGTCCTTTGTAAAAGTTTAATATCTAAAACTATAAAACTATGTTGTTTAAAGTATTATTAGCAGACAACGATTCTAATTTTGCTCGATTATTGTATGAAATTTTTTCAGCAAAAGGCTACATTTGTACGATAGTAAGGAATGGTAATGAAGCAATTGATTGCTTGAGAAGAGAGGCTATTTCACTTTGTGTTTTAGACCTTGAATTACCTGAAAAGGATGGCTTAGAAGTTGCGGAATTTATTAAAAAAGAAGGGTTGGATGTGCCATTTATTTTCTGCTCTCAAAGAGGTGATAAAAAATATCGCTTACAAGGATTAAGACTTGGTGCAGAAGACTATTTGGTTAAGCCAATAGAATTAGAGGAACTATTGATAAAAGTTGATAGAGTTAAATTTAGGAAAGAAAATACTATACCAAAGAAAGTTCAATCGGAATTTTCTTTTGGTAATTTTAAGCTTAATCACGACTCTAAGCAGCTTAAATTTTATAATCACATATCTCACGAAATTGAAGTTCAGAATTTAACTACGAAAGAAAACGAGTTGTTAAAACTTTTTGTAGAAAACATGAATTTTTTGATAACAAGAGAAGATATTTTGCGTACAGTTTGGAGTGGGGATGATTACTTTAATGCAAGAAGTTTAGATGTGTATATTACAAGATTAAGAAAGTATTTACGCAAAGACGAATCTGTTACAATAATTAACCACCATGGAGTAGGTTTTTGTTTAGTTACCAAAAATATCTCTTAGAGAAAATTCATTATCTCTAAGAGATAATGCGTTATCTCTTAGGAAAAATGGTCCAACTCTTAGATAAAATAAAGGGTTTGACCATTTTCTTTTTCAAAAACTATAAATTTTTTGTATTTTTGCAAAGTGTAGAGATGTCTTTATGGGAATAAAAAATAATTTATCTGAATTTTCTTTGGGACTTTCGCCAATGGAAGCTGTTACAACGCCATGTTTCAGACAGATTTGTAAGAGATATGGTGCTGATGTGCTATTTAGCGAATTTATTTCTTCGGATGCTTTGGCACGAGGCATAGAATCTTCTTGCAAAAAGATGAATTTCTCAGAGCAAGAGCGTCCTTTGGCAGTGCAAATCTTTGGAAACAACGAAACAAGTCTAAGAGAGGCAGCAGAATTAGCGGAGAAATCTTCTTGCGATTGGATAGATATAAATTGGGGATGCCCAGTTAAAAAAGTCGCAGGCAAGGGTTGCGGTAGCGGAATACTCAATGACATTAAGAAAATGGAGTATTTGACAAAGAAAGTTGTAGAAAGTGTTAAGATTCCCGTAAGTGTGAAAACACGATTGGGATATAGCGATAACGATAAGCCTATTGTTGAAATTGCAGAGCGTATGCAAGATGTGGGAGTGCAACTTATAAGTATTCATGGACGCACTCGCAGTCAAATGTATAAGGGAGAAGCAGACTGGACTTTGATAGGAGAAGTAAAATCTAACCCTCGAATGACTATTCCTGTCTTTGGTAATGGCGATATTGACTCTGCGGAAAAAATGTTGGAGTATAAAAATCGTTATGGCGTAGATGGCATATTGATAGGTAGAGCTGCAATGGGCAATCCCTTTATTTTTAGACAATGTAAAGACATTTTAGAAGGCAAAACCAATACTTTGTTTAGTATACAAGAAAGAGTGGCTGTTTGCAAAGAGCATTTGCAGGGATTGAAAGAATGGAGGGGAGATAGATATGCCATACTTGAAATGAGGAAGTTTTATAGTGGATATTTTAAAGGGCTGAATAATTTTAAGCCTTATAGAATACGTTTAGTTACAACTGACAGTTATCAGGAGATTGAAGAGATTCTGTCTTTGGTAGAAAAGGATTTTGATTATGAATTTTAGACTCCAATCGGAATTTGCACCAATGGGCGACCAACCTCAAGCAATAGAGCAGTTGGTAAAGGGAGTACAATCAAGAATGCAAGCACAGGTTTTACAGGGAGTAACAGGCTCTGGAAAAACCTTTACGATTGCTAACGTGATTCAACAACTCAATAAGCCAACATTGGTAATGAGTCATAACAAAACCTTAGCCGCTCAATTATATAGCGAATTTAAGAATTTCTTTCCCGATAATGCTGTGGAATATTTCGTATCCTATTACGATTATTACCAACCTGAGGCATACATTGCACACACTAATACCTATATTGAAAAAGATTTGTCGATAAATGATGAATTGGAGAAATTAAGACTATCAGCCGCATCAGCATTGCTATCGGGTAGGAGAGACGTAATCGTAGTTAGTTCGGTTTCTTGCATATATGGTATAGGTAATCCTGAGGATTTTGCCAACGGAACAATATATATAAGTCTTGGACAACGTCTTGAACGAAATAAATTCTTATTAGATTTAGTAGATAGTTTGTATTCTCGTAACGAAATAGAATTTTCGAGAGGTAAGTTTAGAGTTAAAGGAGATGTTATTGACATTTACCCTCCTTATTTAGACTATGCGTATAGGCTTATTTTCTTTGATGATGAAGTTGAGGCAATAGAAACTATCGAACCAACGACAGGACAAAGGATAGAAAAGAGAAGTGATATTATAATATACCCTGCGGGCAACTTTCTTACAAATAAAGATACCCTTCCACAAGTTTTAAGACAAATTCAACATGATATGTTTGAGCGTTGCGAAGAGTTTAGAGAATGTGGTCAGCATTTAGAAGCAAAACGCTTAGAAGAAAGAGTGAATAATGACTTAGAAATGTTGCAAGAACTAGGATATTGTAGCGGAATTGAAAACTATTCGAGATATTTTGACGGAAGAAAGCCAGGTTCTCGCCCTTTCTGTTTGATAGATTACTTCCCTGATGATTTCCTTCTTGTAATTGACGAAAGCCATGTAACAGTTCCTCAAATAAGAGCGATGTATGGAGGAGATAGATCAAGAAAAGAATCATTAGTTCAATATGGTTTTAGATTACCTTCGGCATTTGACAATAGACCTTTAAGATTTGAAGAATTTGAAGCTTTGCATAACGAAACCATATACATATCTGCGACTCCAGCAAGCTTTGAAATAGAACAATCAGAAGGTGTAATCGTAGAACAAATCATACGTCCGACAGGTTTATTAGACCCTTTGATAGAAATTCGTCCAGCAAGCACACAGATAGATGACTTGTTAGATGAAATAGAGAAAGTAGTAGGAAAACAAGAACGTGTTTTGGTAACTACTCTTACGAAAAGGATGGCAGAAGAGTTAAGCCGATATTTAACTAACTTAGGAATAAGAAATAAATACATACACTCTGATGTGGAAACCTTAGAAAGAGTGGAAATAATGCAAGAGTTAAGAGTCGGAGTCTTTGATGTGTTGATAGGAGTCAATCTTTTAAGAGAAGGATTAGACCTTCCGGAAGTTAGTTTGGTAGCAATACTCGATGCAGATAAAGAAGGCTTTTTAAGAAATGATAAAGCCTTGATACAAACCATAGGACGTGCTGCAAGAAATGCAAATAGTAGAGCAATAATGTATGCAGATACTATTACTAAAAGCATGCAAAAAGCCATAGATGAAAACACTCGTAATCGTAAAAAACAAGAAGAATATAATAAACTTCATAATATAATTCCGCAACAGGTGAAAAGAAGTCTTAATGATAATATTTCAACCTTGAAAAGCTATCAAGATACTTCTCAAAATAAGACTATCATACAAGAAAAGACTGCGGAATATTCTGCAACTTTAAATACTCCTCAGCAAATAGAAAAAGCAATAAAACGTTTAGAAGAACAAATGTGTGCTGCGGTAGAGGAGTTGAATTTTATCAAAGCCGCAGAATACAGAGATGAAATACAAAAATTGAAAGATAAGAGAAATAAAAAATAAACGCGATATGGAAAACCAAAATCAATACAAACAATTAGAAACAATCTGTGCATCAGCAACCTCAGGTGCAGTGTCTGCAATAGGAGTTATAAGATTATCAGGGGAAAAGGCTATTGAAATATTGAAAACTGCTTTTCGTACAAGACGAGGTAAAAGAGAAGAATTTAAACCTTCGTTAAGACCAAGAGTAAGAATAGGATACATAATAGGAGAATATAAAGAAATAATAGATGAGGTAGTTTGCACAATTTATCATGCGCCACGCTCATACACAGGTGAAGACGTAGTAGAAATTTCTCACCATGGTTCAAGTTATGTGCAACAACAAATTTTAAAACGTTTAATTTCCTTAGGAGCAAGAATGGCAAAAGAAGGAGAGTTCTCTCAAAGAGCATTCTTAAATGGTAAATTAAACCTATCACAAACAGAAGCCGTAGCAGATTTGATACAATCAAGAACAGCAATCGCTCACAACTTAGCTATAAAGCAACTAAAAGGAGGCTATCAACAAATATTATCAGCACTACGCAAAAACTTACTTGATTTACTCTCACTATTAGAATTAGAATTGGACTTCTCAGAAGAAGATGTTGAGTTCGCACAAAGAGGAACCTTAGAAATTTTAATGAATGACATATATCTAACATTGGAAAGTTTAATAAACTCGTTTGATATGGGTAATGCGTTCAAAAATGGTATACCAATAGCAATCATAGGTAAACCAAACGCAGGAAAATCCACCTTATTCAATGCTTTAATCAAAGATGAAAGAGCGATTGTTTCACCAATATCAGGCACAACACGAGATACAATAGAAGAAAACTTAATATTAAACGGCATAGAGTATAGATTTATAGATACAGCAGGAGTAAGAAAATCAGATGATCCTATAGAAGCAGAAGGAATTAGACGTTCATTCTTGTCAGTTGAAAAAGCAAATATAATAATCTATGTTTGCGACGTACAAGAAATGATTCCAGAAGAAGCACAATTAGATTTAATACAAATAGACGAACAAGTAAGCTTAAAAGATAAAAAGATAATCATCGTAGCCAATAAATGCGATGGAGGCAACTTGCTTTCAAGTGAAGAAAGAGAATGGAAAAATATGGGAGCTGTAAAAGCAATAGCAAAAGACCAAGAAGGAATAAGCGAAATCATAGACAGAATAACAGCTATTGCGGAAAGTAGTATGATGAATTCAAATATACTTATGACTAATGCAAGACATCATGAAGCAATGCAAAAATCCGCTAACGCACTTAAAACAGCCAAAGAAAATTTACAAGCAAGCATGCCAATAGATATAATATCTTCTGACATAAGAGAAGCATTACATTACTTAGGTGAAATAACCGGTGAAGTAACTACCGAAGAAGTCTTAGGAAATATATTCTCTAAATTCTGTATCGGTAAATAGGAACTAAAGAAACATAAAATAAAAACAAAGAAGTCAACGTTTAAAATAATATATGGATTAAACATTGGCTTCTTTTATAAAAAAATAATAACCATTCAATAAAATGAAAACAGAACTCAATCCACAAGAGACATCGCGTGCAGAAGCATTTGGTCTTTGGCTTACTTCTCCAATGCCAATGGTTACTTTAACCAAAACTTTTGATGTAACGAAGATTATAAAAGCAAGTAAGAAATATAAAATCAGCTTTAATGCACTCTTGTGTTGGTGCATTGGGAAAGCAGCATCTCAGATTGAAGAATTTTATCTACTTGTTGAAAATGGCAAGCTATATAAATACGATAAACTTGCCATAAATGTAATAGTAAACAATCAAAAAGGAGGAATAAACTCTTGCGATATAGCTTTTGATGAAGACATTCTCCAATTCTCAAAAGACTATACGCAATTAACAACACAAACCGCAAAAGAAAACAAAAGCACATTCTTAGAGGATTATATGATAATCGGAACATCTGCAATGATTCAAACAGAACTTGACTGCATTGTAAATCAATATACCGATAAATTCACTAACCCAATGCTAATGTGGGGAAAATATCGCAAGCATTATTTCAAAACATTATTACCAATATCATTTCAATTCCACCATGCACAAATGGATGGCGGACACGGAGCAAAATTTCTTGAACTACTGCAAAAAGAATGCTACCTTCCCTCGCTCAATATAATAGAAAAGCCATAAAATATCTTGACTTTAAAAGACACAAACTTACACATCAAATAGTCATAAAAAGAAAGCGACACCCGAAAGAGTGCCGCTTTAAATGTCTTCACAACGGAAGATTCTACTACGGAATAATCCTTATTGTGAATTGCTTCATTTTAGTATCGCAAAAATACAAATAAATTCTAAAAAACAAATAAAATCAAGAAAAAATTTGTAGTTTTGTCGCAATAAAATATAAAACCATATTGATATGAAGAAAATATTAGGCTTAGATTTAGGAACAAATAGTATAGGTTGGGCTGTTGTAAATGCAGAAGTAGAAAATGGAGAAACAAAAATAAAAGCTATAGAAGCTGCAGGTAGTAGGATAATTCCAATGGACGCAGGAAAGCTTGGAGATTTTGAAAAAGGTAAAGGTAATTCAAAGTCAAAGGCAGCAGAAAGGACAGTGTTTAGAGGGAAAAGAAGACTAATTGAACGCTTCAAGTTAAGAAGAGAACGCTTGAATAGAGTGTTAAATGTAATGGGATTTCTTCCAGAGCATTATTCTTCTGCACTGAATAGATATGGTCAATTCATAGACTATCAAGAACCTAAACTTCCTTGGGCAAAAGATAAAAATGGTAAAAGCATTTTCTTGTTTCAAGAATCTTTCTTGGAAATGTGTGAAGACTTTAAGCAAGTACAACCAAATCTTAAAAACATTCCAACAGATTGGACTATATATTATCTTCGCAAAAAAGCATTGACAAAAGCTATATCAAAACAAGAGTTAGCTTGGATTTTACTTCAATTCAATCAAAAAAGAGGTTATTATCAATTTAGAGAAGAAGAAAAAGAAAATAAATCTCAAAACACTTATTACTGCGAATCTAAAGTTATTAAGATAGAAACTACTAAAAAAGGGAAAGAAAAGTTTTCTAATATTATAACCTTAGAAAATGGAGTAACAGGCACTTTGGAAAGCAAAGCTCCTTTGAATTGGGAGGGCAGAGTAAGAGAACTTATTGTTACAAAAAGAGTTGATAAAGCAGGCAATGAAACAATAATATTAAGAGAACCTAGTTCAAACGATAAAGATATTATATGGGAATCTATAAAAGAACAAACAGAAAGATTGTTAGATTTTAATGGCAAAAGAAAATACATTGGTGAATACATCTATAATGAATTATTAAGGAATCCTGACCAAAAAATAATTGGTAAGTTTGTTCAAGTAGTAGGACGTGAATATTATAAGGAAGAACTAATCCAAATATTAAACAAACAAAAAGAATTAGGAAACATTGTTGAACTTAATGACACTGAATTGCTTAATGAGTGTATCAATGCTTTATATCCAAATAATGAACCACATCGTAATATATTAAAACAAAGAGATTTTACAAACCTTTTTGTAGAGGATATTCTTTTCTATCAAAGACCTTTGAAAAGTAAGAAGTCTTTAATTGCTGATTGTCCTTATGAAACAAAAGGATATAAAGACGACAGTGGTAACATCAAAGTAGAGTCTTTGAAATGTGTTGCGAAATCACACCCATTGTTTCAAGAGTTCCGTTTGTGGCAATTTATTAAGAACTTAAGAATCTATGAAAGAGAAGCAAAGGTTGATGGTGTACTAAAAACAAACTATGACAAAACTGCTGAATACTTAAATAATGAAGATGCGATAGTAACGTTATTTGATTTTCTGAAAAAGAAAAAGGAAATTACTCAAACTGCTTTATTGAAACATTTTAAGTTAGACGACACAGAATATCGTTGGAATTATGTAGAGGATAAGAAATATCCATGTAATGTTACATACGTTTCTTTGTTATCACGAATCAAAAAAGCTGGTCTTAAAGAAGATTTCTTAACCGAAGAAATCGTAGAACGTCTTTGGCACATACTTTATTCAATTAGTTCTAAAGTAGAAATTGGCAAAGCATTAAGAACATTTGCTGAAAAACATTCTATTGAGGACAAAGATACCTTTGCAGAAGAATTACAAAAAGAAGTATTTCCAAAAGAATATGCTTCTTATTCTCTAAAAGCCATAAAGAAGTTATTGCCTCTTATGAAAGTTGGTAAGTATTGGAGTGAAGATGCAATAGATTCTAATACAAGGGAGAGAATAGAAAAGATTCTTACAGGAGAGGTAGATGAAAAGATAAATGATAGAACAAGAGAAAAACTACAAAGCCTTAACGACATAAGTCAATTCAAATACTTACCATTATGGCTTGCTTGTTATGTTGTCTATAGAAGACACTCCGAAGCAAAAGAGATAACTAAATGGGAAAGCCCAGAAAAAATAGATGAGTTTTTAAGACAATTTAAACAACACTCTTTACGAAATCCTATTGTTGAGCAAATTGTTACCGAAACTTTAAGGACTGTAAGGGATATTTGGACTCAAATAGGCTCAATAGATGAAATACATCTTGAGTTGGGTAGAGAACTAAAAAATAGTAAAGAGAAAAAAGCCAAAATAAGCAAACAAAATACATCAAACGAAAATACTAACCTTAGAATAAGAACAATACTAAAAGAGCTCACAGGAGAATACTCTCTATCACAACATAAAAAATTCAAAATCTATGAGGATTTTGCTTTAAGTAACCTTCAAGAAGATGATAAAGACTTTGCTTTCATAGAACAAATAAAACAAAATTATGAGCCAAGTAAGAGTGATATAATAAAATATAAAGCATGGTTAGAACAAAAATATCAATCTCCATACACTGGCAGAGTAATTCCTTTGTCTAAATTATTTACAGACGCATACCAAATAGAACATATAATACCACAAGCAAGATACTTTGATGATTCGTTTAATAATAAGGTTATTTGTGAAGCGGAAGTAAATAAAGAAAAAAACAAAATGCTTGGATATGAATTCATAAGTGAGCGAGGTGGAGAAGTAATTACATTAAGCGGAGGAGAAAGCGTTACCTTGTTTAGATTAGAGGAATACGAAGACTTCGTAAACAAGCATTACTCAAAAGAATCACAAGCAGATAAAAGAATAAATCTTTTAAGAACGGAAGTGCCTGATAACTTTACACATAGCCAATTAAACGACACTCGTTATATAAGTAGGTTTGTGATGTCATTGCTTTCTAATATTGTTAGAGAAAAACAAGAAGACGAAACTTATGAAGAAGAAGCAACTTCTAAAAATCTAATTCCTTGCACAGGAGGAACAACAACAAGATTGAAGAAAGATTGGGGAATGAATGACGTTTGGGATAGGATAATATTACCACGATTCCAAAGATTAAACGTATTGACAAATCTTGAAGACTCTAACGAAACAAAAAAAGATAGTTTTACAATAGTCAAAAATGGCAAAGAATTACCTATTGTACCTGATGATTTATTGAAAGGTTTTGATAAAAAGAGAATAGACCACAGACATCATGCAATGGATGCTATTGTGATTGCTTGTACTACTCGAAGTCATGTTAGTTTGATAAATAACGAAAATGCAGCAGAAGCAAGTAAAAACAAAGAAGCAGAAGATGCTCGCCACAAACTACAAAGCAAACTACGTAATAAAAAGCCTGTTGAGTTACAAAATGGGAAAACAATAGAGGTTTACGATAAATTCAAAAAGCCTTGGGATACATTTACACAAGATGCTGAAAAAGCATTGAGGGATATTGTAGTAAGTTTCAAACAAAACCTTAGAGTTGTAACAAAAGCTACAAATAAAACTCAATATAAAGAAGGTAAAAAGACTAAAACTCAAAAACAACGAAAGGGAGATTTACTTGCTATTCGTAAATCATTGCATGCAGACACTTTCTTTGGAGAAGTAAACTTAAGATTTAAAAAGTGGGCTAGCTTATCTATAGCATTAAAAACTCCCAACACAATAGTTGATAAGGAATTAAAAGCAGAGGTTTATAGACTTAAAGCATTAGGTAAAGATGACAAAGCAATAATCAAATATTTTGAGGATAATAAAGATGTTTGGTCTGAAATAAAAAATGATAAAGTTGAAGTATATTACTTTACTAAAGATACTAATGATAAATACTTCGCAACAAGAAAATCACTTTTAGATGTGTTTACTATAAAAGAAGATGATAAAAAGACTTTGAAAAAAACAGAGCAAACAGCAAAAGAAAAGGGAGATGAGAAACAAAATAAAGAGAAAAAAGTAGAAAAAATAATAGAAAAAATAACAGATACAGGAATACAAAAGATTGTTATAAATCATTTAAAGGCTAATGAAGGAAATTTTGAAAAAGCATTTTCAAGAGAAGGCTTTGAAGATATGAATAGAAATATCTATGAACTTAATGGTAATAAACCTCACCAACCAATTTATAAAATAAGAAAATATGAGAAAGCAGATAAATTTCCTGTTGGTACAAAAGGAACTAAATCTAAAAAGTTTGTAGAAGCTGATACAGGCACAAACCTATTTTTTGCTATATATGAATTAGAGAATGGAAATAGAGTTTATATAACAGTGCCTTTGAATATTGTTATAGATTGTCAAAAGGCAAAGCAAAAAGAATGGAAAACATATTTGGATGAGGTGTTGAAAGAAAAGAAATATGTAGTTAAAGAAGCCAAGTTGTTATTTATTATTTCTCCAAATGATTTGGTTTATCTGCCAACTCAAGAAGAACTTAAAACAAAACAATATTCGTTTGATAGAAATAGAATATATAAGTTCGTAAGTAGTAGTGGTAACCAAGCTTTTTTTGTTCCTTTTTTTATTGCTAATGCTATTGTTAAAACAACAGAATTGGGTGCAAATAATAAAGCAGAACGTGCTTGGACTAATGAGATGATTAAGGAAACTTGTATTCCAATAAAAGTAGATAGATTAGGAAATATAATTTCATAAGCCTTATGATTAAACGCACATTATGTTTTACTAATCCCGCTTATTTGTCTTTAAAAAGTCAGCAATTAGTGATAAAACTTCCGGAAGTGGAGACAAACTCTTCTCTTCTGGAGCATTTTAAATCGGAGGCTACTAAAACAATCCCTATTGAAGACATTGGGATAGTGGTTTTAGACAATAAACGTATCACTATCACACAAGGAGTTTTGGAAGCCTTATTAGAAAACAACTGTGCAGTCATTACTTGCAACGAAAGCCACCTTCCAATAGGAATGCACTTGCCTTTGGTTGGCAATACCACACAAACCGAACGCATGCGTTATCAAATAGAAGCCTCTTTGCCATTGAAAAAACAACTATGGCAACAAACCATTTCAGCAAAGATTCAAAACCAAGCCGCAGTCTTGAAACAAATGAGAGGAACAGAGGTGCGCAATATGCAAAAGTGGGCAACAGAAGTTAAAAGCGGAGATAGTGATAACCTTGAAGCAAGAGCAGCAGTCTATTATTGGCAAAACGCCTTTCCGATGATAGAAAACTTTACTCGTGAAAGAGAAGGAGAGAGTCCAAACAATCTCTTGAATTATGGATATGCAATCCTTAGAGCCATAGTTGCGAGAGCCTTAGTGTCAAGTGGCTTGCTTACAACCTTAGGCATACATCACAGAAATAAATACAATGCCTTTTGTTTAGCAGATGACATAATGGAGCCTTATCGCCCATACGTAGATAGACTTGTTATGCAACTCTATGATAAATATCCCGATGCACAAGAATTAACAAAAGAATTAAAGACAGAACTATTGTCAATTCCTGTTTTAGATGTGAATATAAATGGGAAAAGAAGTCCTTTAATGGTGGCGGTAACTACAACTACTTCTTCACTTCAAAAATGCTATGCAGGAGAATTACGCAAAATCATTTATCCAAGCATAAATTGAAATTAAGTGGAACGATTTAGTGAATATAGAATTATGTGGGTAATGGTGTTGTTCGATTTGCCGACAGAGACAAAGAAAGATAAGAAAGCTCATGCAAAGTTTCGCAAACTCCTAATAGAAGACGGCTTTACTATGTTTCAGTTTTCTATCTATATACGCCATTGCGCAAGCAAGGAAAATGCGAATGTGCATATCAGAAGAGTAAAAAACTTTTTGCCAGAATATGGAAAAGTAGGAATAATTACCATAACCGATAAACAATTTGGCGATATAGAAATCTATCATTGCGGAAAACCCGAAAAAGCCCAAGCCGGAGGACAACAATTAGAACTCTTTTAATTCGCTCTTTTTGAATGGCTAAAAAAAAGCTAAGGAATTTTAAATTTTTTCTTAGCTTTTTTGATTTTTTTCTTAGCTTTTTTAAATTTTTTCTTAGACTTTTTTCATAGGAATATAAAACAAAGAATTTAACCCCTAAATAGGTCTAATGGTCAAATTTCATGATAAAATCGCTGTAATTTACTGATTATTACTATCTTTGAGCATTTGAAAAGTTATGAATAAAAAATTTGCTTTTATTGTGGCTCAAAACAAGT
>RHMF01000539.1_pt1 | contig 16337 bp, 15 predicted proteins | sample 5365151 | NCBI WGS metagenome assembly RHMF01 (sample SAMN10266501, study PRJNA497801) | feces metagenome | isolation source: feces | host: Bos taurus | place: China: Prairie of Fairy Mountain | collected 2017-08-14 | reverse complement strand
ATCGCGTAGGGCAGAGCCCAGGAGCTTCTTTTAGTCATCTCACTTTACAATCTTAATGTCCTGCGGAGCAATGTTAATACCTACAAGGTCACCCTTGTCCCAAATGTCATTTGTATCGACCCAGATATGGTCGCCATCGTCGGTCATGATGGTAAGGTGGTAGTGGTCACCCTTGTAGAGAAGGAAATATACGTCTCCGGAAAGCATGCCTTCTTCCGGATGGTCGATGAGATCCACTTTTGAGAATGCGATTTCCACCTTCACTTTCTCGCCGGCTTCGAATCCGCTCTGTGGCAGACATTCGAATGTCTCGCCGAGGAACTTGACATGTGTCTCATCAACGATCTCTCCTTCGAATGTATTGCATGTCCTTTCCTTGTGCATCACCTGGATGTCCGCCGGCCTTATGATGAGACCCACTTCAGCATCCGGCTCGAATGCATTATAATCCTGGATCATAAGCTCGTAGCCCTTGTCCGTGTCCACGAACATCTCATAGTGTACACCCTTGAATGTGCATGACTTGACTTTTGCTGTGAGCTGTGCGCCCTCGAGCCTGTTCATGATGTAGATGTCCTCCGGACGGACCACTACGTCCACATCGACATTCTCTCCGAACCCTTCGTCAACGCATTCGAATTCGTGTCCCACGAACTCTACAAGCCTGTCCTTGACCATCTTTCCGTTGAGGATGTTCGACTCACCGATGAAATCGGCTACGAATGAGTTCTGAGGTTCGTTGTATATGTCGGTAGGGGTGCCGATCTGCTGGATCTTGCCCTCGTTCATGACGATGATGGTATCGGAGAGGGTAAGGGCCTCTTCCTGATCATGAGTCACATAGATGAACGTGATGCCGAGTTTCCTGTGCATCTCCTTCAGCTCGATCTGCATGTCTTTTCTCATCTTCAGGTCGAGAGCTGCAAGCGGTTCGTCGAGAAGGAGTACCTTAGGCTGGTTGGCGATGGCTCTAGCTATGGCTACGCGCTGCTGCTGACCTCCTGAAAGAGATTCCACATCTCTGTCTTCATAGTCGGTCATGCTCACCATTTTGAGTACCTTCATGACTCGCTTGTCGATCTCTTCTGCCGGAACTTTCTGGAGCTTGAGTCCGAAAGCGATGTTTTCATATACGTCGAGATGAGGGAAAAGGGCATAACGCTGGAACACGGTGTTTACCGGACGCTGATGAGGAGGAACATTGGTGATGTCCTCTCCGTTTATGCGGATCTCACCCTTGTCAGCCTGACCGAATCCGGCAAGAAGTCGGAGCATAGTGGTCTTGCCGCAGCCAGAAGGACCGAGGATCGTCACGAATTCACCTTTCTTTACACGGATACTTACGTCGTCAAGGATAACCTTGTCTCCGAAACTTTTCGATATGTTGTTTATCTCGATTATATATTCGCTATTGTTCATCTTCTTATTAAGTTTCAGGTTTATCTTTCTATTCTGCCAAGTATTTTCTTGGCTGCAGAGGTCAGGTCAAGTTTCCAGCGCAGACCTATGCTGAACATGTCTTCACCGAAATTGTTGGAGGCCCAGTATGCATGTATCCTGACATCTCTTTGTTCCTTGAACGGGAAGAACTCCATTCCGGCTCCATAATAAATATAGTCGGAACCTTTATACTCTTCATATGCGAGGTCGTACGGGAGATCGGCAGATGTCCGCTCGAATCCGAATTTACCGAATAGGCGTCCCCATTCTCCGAATGTATATGAAGGAGCGGCGATGATGTTGAAATCATCGCTGAATATTCCGCTCATATCGGCTGCTCTGGCCATGTATTCAAGATCTACAGAGAAGTTTCCGAAATGGAATCTGTTTCCCAGATTCAGACCCTTCATGTATCGGCTCTTTTCAAACTGCCAGAGGTTGACGGTCCAGTAAGGCTCATACCAATCCCATTCTGCGCGCCATGCCAGGTTGTATGCGAACTGGTCATCTCCTGTGGCAAGCGGTGAATTGGTGAATTGGAAAATGATCGAATGACCTTCTGCCGGGTACCATGAAGATGCGACTCCCCATTGGTAGCAGTCCAGCATGTTATAAACCATGGAGTTCATCTCGAAATACGCGTCCAGCACGTCTGCATCGTATTCGAAGTTACCCATGTTCGTAGAAAGTTTGCCGACCGTGAAATCGAAGTCTCCGACAGCATAAGTGAAATTCAGCCATTGGGTCGCATCAAAGCCTGTCGCATCGAGATAGTCGGCGGCAATGATGTGGTTGAAACTGTATGAAAGTCTGGGACTTATGTTACCGTTAATATCCAAATAAAGACCGGTGGCGCCAAATCTTCCGCCACCATCTGTGAAAAAATGATTATAACCGGCTCGGGTATCCAGATAGACGTCCGGAATATAATCCACAGTTTCACTTGTTTTTGCATCCCCCCAGGATGACTTCTGCAATGGCGCAATACTATCAACTTCCTGCGCTCTGACCGCAGAGCCGATTGTCATGATGACAACCCCCAAAAAGACAAAAAATCTCTTCATCTATTTAACCGACAGTAAGGTACATAAAAGGATTTATATGTTAAACTTTGCTTTTTGTATGTAAAAAACAGCCAAAAATAATTAAAACTTCCAATATATCAGTCTTTTTCCACCAATTTTTTCCGGAATCTTTTATCTTTTCTGCAGGATAACTTGGGCACATCCATTGAAGGTGCGGATAGAGACTGTTTCTGCTGATGGATCGGGAACAGGGGTTCCGGTCGGGCATGAGGCTGCAGCTCCGGTTTTAAACGGTCTTTCTACATATTGAAAAGTCGGATCTCCGTTGCCCCAGCCGAGGATTTCCCAATCACCCTCAGGGATTCCCTTTCCGGATCCGATTGAGAATTCCAGATTGCAGTTTGCAACAGGTACGAAGCGGCCACGGGCATCGTGCATCTCGACGTTGGCAACCATGATGTCCCCGACGATTTCATATGTCCAGACCTCTTCTACCGGTTTTCCTGCTGTTTCGATTCTTGTCTCCAAGACCTTCCGTCCGTTACGGTATCCGATTGCCTTTACATATCCCGGTCTATAGACGGCATTCCATTCCAGATGTCCGTTTGCAGGCATCTTCTTGCGTCCGAGCTTCTTTCCGTTTACTATAAGCTGGATTTCATCACAATTGCTGTAAACCCATACTGAAATATTTTCCCCTTCGTGACCTTCAAGATTCCAGTGCGGAAGTATGTGGAGGACCGGCTCAGATGTCCACCATGACTTAAGATAGAACGCTTCATCCTTAGGGAATCCGCAGTAGTCGAGGATTCCGAATTCGGAGCTTGTAGCAGGGAAGACCATAGGGTTAGGCTCTCCGCGGTAATCGAATCCGGTCCAGTAGAACAATCCTGCAAGATAGTCTCTTTCTGCATAGAATTTCCAACCTCTTTCGATGCAGTTGTACAGGCTGTCAGGACCGTGCTTGCTACGGTTGAGCGCTGCCATTCTGCCGTCACCTGCTTCAAAATACACACCTCGTGTACCGCAGCCTGTAGTCTCTTCTGAGCCCAATGCGCACCTTTCAGGATAGTCTGCACGGTGCTGTTCTACAGGATTCTGGAGAATATAGTTATAGCCTGCCACATCTGCAGGGATAAGGATTGCCGGACCGCTGCTGGAAGCCACGGTCATGAGACGTGTCGGATCGAAACGGTGGCAGTATTCTCTCATTGATTCTGCGATACGTGTACCATATTCCTTCCATTCTATGCCCCACTCTTCGTTTCCCACGCTCCAGAGAATGATGGAAGGATGGTTCCTGTCGCGGCGGATCATTCTTTCCAGTAGATCCTTGTGTTCTCGGTTTACTCCTGTAAGACGGTTTTCCTCAATGACAAAGATACCTAGTCTGTCACATGCATCGAGCATTTCGGGTGTCATCGGATTGTGGCTTGACCGGTATGCGTTGCAGCCGAATTTCTTGAGCTGGAGAAGCCTCCATTCCTGAAGACCGTCAGGTATGCCGCTTCCGACTCCGGCATGGTCCTGATGCATGTTCACACCCTTGAGCTTGACTTGCTTTCCGTTGAGGAAAAAACCCTTGTCATTGTCAAACGCGATATGTCTGATTCCAGTGACCGTCTCGTATGTATCGGTGACTTTCCCATCTACTATGACTTCGGTGACGATAGTGTAAAGATACGGATCTTCACAGCTCCACAAGTGCGGATTCTCGACAGGAATCGCTGTCTTGCTCAGATGAGATGCCTTGCCTTCTATGACGGTACCCTCCACATCTGAGGTACCGGCCACATTGCCCGAAGCGTCCTTCAGAATATGTCTGATGGAGTATTCAGAAGGGGAAGTCCCCATGTTCTGCACTGTCGTTTCGATGTGCAGGGAAGCCATGCTGAGGTCAGGACCGGCATCGCCGCGCAGGCTGTATGGCACTGCAAATTCGGAATATGCGAATGTTCCGAAAGGAGCGACATGTACCTTGGAAGCCTTGTTCAGCCATGTGTGCCTGTAGATGCCGGCTCCTTCATAGAACCAGCCCTCTTCCAGAGTGGCTTCGGCACGTACGCATACCAGATTCTCCCCTCCGTAATCCAGATATTCGGAGATATCGTAAACCTGTGTGGCATAGCCGCTTGGCTCGTGTCCAAGATAGAAGCCGTTTACCCATATGCGTGCGTCACGGAATATTCCGTCGAACTGCAGCCATATGTGTTTCCCATAATCTTCAGCAGGTATGGTGAATGTCTTTCTGTACCAGCCTACGCTTGTCTGGGGATATTTGTATCCTACGGTCTTGTAACCATGGCTGTGGCTCGCCTCTTCGGCGTATGGAAGATCGACGACCCAGTCGTGCGGCAGGTCTGTCGAAGCCCATTGTGAATCATCGAACTTTAGAGAATACGGACCCTCGTTATGGATTGATGCAGCTTTAGTCAGGTAGTTGAAATATTCGGTACCGCAGCCGAAATCCTTTGCAGGAGAAGAGGCGTCACCGAAAGCAAATTTCCACCCTTCATCGAAATTCTGCCGTTCGCGCTGATCTTGTGCTGATGATGTCAATGCTGTAATAAAGCAGATTATGGCAATAAAGATCCGTTTCATCTTAAATCATATTTTACGTTTCAATCCGATGCCCGGTGCATCTGGGAGGGTGATTTTTCCATTTATCACCTTCATTCCTTCAAAGAGGTCGTTAGTTATCAGGAGATTGCCGTCCAGGTCGGCGAAGTCCACCGCAGGAGAAAGCTGGGCGGCGGCAGATACGGCACATGATGTTTCGGTCATGCAGCCTATCATTACCTTCATGCCTTCAGCACGTGCGTAGTTCAGCATTTTCCATGCTTCTCGCATTCCCGTACATTTCATGAGCTTGATGTTTATGCCGTGGTAAGCCCCCTTGATGGAAGGTATGTCCGCAAGCCTCTGGACCGCCTCGTCCGCGAATATAGGAAGAGGGCTTCTTTCAGTTATCCAGGCATTGTCGTCAATAAGCTCTTTTGCCATCGGCTGCTCGACCATCACTATGCCGTTCTCCTTCAGCCAGAATATTTCGTCCAGAGCCTGTTCCCTGTCCTTCCAACCCTGGTTTGCATCTACAGCCAGAGGCAGGTCGGTCACTTCCCGTATGGTTCCGATCATTTCCTTGTCGTTGTCAAGCCCGACCTTGACCTTCAGGATATTGAAGCGGTCAGCACATTCGCGCGTCTTTTCGCGTACTACTTCCGGAGTGTCTATGCCGATTGTGAAAGTCGTGTCAGGAGCCTTTGACGGATCCAGTCCCCATATTCTCCACCAAGGCTGGCCGAGAAGCTTGCCCACGAGATCGTGCAATGCTATGTCTATGGCTGCTTTGGCCGCTCCGTCTCCCGGAGACAGACTGTCAACGTATGCGAGAATCGTCTCAAGCTGGAACGGATCACGGAACTGGCTGAGGTTTACCTTGCTGAGGAATGAGGTGACGGTTTCGACGCTTTGTCCCAGATATGGTGGCATTGAAGCTTCTCCGTATCCTGTAAGTCCCTCATATTCAATCTTTACCTGTACTCCGGGAGTCGTCTTTCTTGAGTATGAAGAAACCGTGAAAGTGTGGCGCAGCTGAAGCTCATAAGGCTCGAAACTGAGTTTCATTCCTGTACCCTTGTAGCCGGAATGTACGCAACCGGTCAGACCGGCAGCCGCACCGGCCGTCAGCAGTCCTGCTGTCTTTATGAAGTCTCTACGTTTCATGTTTATAAATGTAAAGATACGAAATCAGTTATGAACTGAGCAATAAAATTCTTAATTTTGTGGAAATGTCTTTAAACTTATGAAGAAGTCTGCATATATCTTACTGTTGCTTGCATGTGTTTTTGCCTGCGGAAATCCATCGGAAGAAAAGAATCTTCCTGATGCCGGCACTGATGTAGAGGTTTCCGAAGTGCTTCCCATAACGGGAACATTCGTCAATCTTCCATATCAGGATGTACGTAACAAATATACCAATCCGCCTCATATAGATAATACCGACCCGCAGATGTGGGCGGCAAAGATTGCTGAAATGAAGAGTATGGGCATGGAATACCTTGTTTTCATGTCTGTGGCGAATGAGCAGAAGGCATATTATCCGTCGAAGCTGATGGACTGGCATTATCCTCAGTGGCGGAAAAGTCCTGTGGATGCAGTCATGGACGCTGCTGCAGAAAATGGAATGAAGGTCTTCATGAGTACAGGCTGGGCCAAGGATCAGGATGACAATCTGCGTGATCCCAAGATCAAAGGCCGCCAGCTGGAGATTATGGAGGAGCTTGCAGGAATCTATGGCGGACATCCTGCATTCCATGGCTGGTATCTTCCTGTAGAAGATTGTCTTGGACCGGTTCTGACTGATTATGCTGTTGAGGCTGTCAATGCTCTTACTGCCCGTGCCCGTGAACTTACTCCTGCAGCAAAGATCCTTATTTCTCCGTATGGCATCTTCAATTCCGATTTTGACGATCCCCGTTACGAGCAGCAGCTTTCGCGTCTGAAAGTGGATATAATAGCATATCAGGATGAAGTGGGTTGTGTCCGTGAAAGATATCCTTTGACACACCTTCGCGAGAACTGGAAGAAGCTTCGCGCCATCCATGACAAGACCGGTGTGGAGATGTGGGCAAACTGCGAGTCCTTTACATGGGAGAAAGGCACGAATGACCGTTCGTCAGCGCTGATTCCTGCAGCATTCAGCCGTCTTCTTGCCCAGCAGGTGGCTGCGACTGTGGGCGGTGTGGACAGGATCATATCATTCACTATGTGCGGCATTTATGAGCCTTCGGAAACCAGATATGAACTCGGACAGCCTGTATGGTCACGTGAGGCGGGAATGGAATACCTTCATTGGCTGGAGCATGGCAGCCTCCTTGCTGATGCGATGCTCGGCAAGTTCGGGCCGATAGCGACGGAGGATACTGCAGATCCACGTTGGACAAAATATCCGAAAGGAACTCACGAGATAGTGTTTGAGCATTGTGATGAGCTTTCTTGGCTGATGGTGCTTATGCTTGATTGTGCCAAGGACGGGATCGTGCCGCCGCAGAAAGTTCATCTTTTCACAAGCGACGATGGTGAAAAGTGGAGCCTGTATGAAATCAAGGACAGTCCGGCTTTTCCGAACACCCTGCATGATGCCTTCATAGACCATCTGGTGTTCTCTCCTGTCAAGTCGCCTTATCTTAAGATTGCCTTCACGGCAGAAGAGGAAGTTTATCTTCAGACAATTTGTCATTGATAGAATTTATAAAATTATAATAATCATAGAGTCATGTTTAATTCTGAAGTATATGTGAACCGACGCCACGTGCTGCTTGAGCAGATGGCGGCCAGGACACCGGAGGGCAACAGGGGTATAGCTGTTTTCCTCGGAAATGCCGATGCTGCGATGAATTATCGCGGCAATGACTATAAGTTCCGTCAGGACAGCAACTTCATTTATTACTGGGGTATAGACGAGCCATGGTTTGCGGCGGTGCTTGATCTTGACAGTGCGGACGAATGTCTTTACGGCAATGATGTGGATATAGATGACATCATCTGGATGGGTCCTCAGCCGACCGTAGCCTCAAAGGGAGAGGCAATAGGCTGCGCCAGGACCATGCCTCTTGCCGGGTTTGACAAGGCTGTGACGGATGCTGTTGCGGCAGGTCGTCCGGTTCATTTCCTGCCTCCTGCAAGGTATTATAACCAGATGAAGCTGGCCGAGCTGACAGGCAAGTCGAATGCAGCTGTGCGCAAGGTGGCTCCGGTCGCTGCCGGTGGTGCTTCTGAGGAGCTTGTAAAGTCTGTCGTGGCGATGCGTCTTATCAAGGAGCAGTGCGAGATAGAAGAAATAGACAAGGCATGCGAAATCGGCTACTGGATGCATACTGAGGCTCGTCGTGGCTGTAAGCCGGGAGTTCTTGAGCAGGATATCGTCGGCAGAATGGAAGGTGTCACACTTTCAAAGGGCTGGGGAGTGTCGTTCACGACTATCCTTTCACAGAATGGCGAAACTCTGCATAATCATTCTCACCATCAGATCATCACTCCTGGACGTCTGCTCGTTGTGGATGCGGGTGCTGAAAGCAATACCCATTATGCTTCGGATTTCACACGTACATATCCTTGCAGCGGAAAGTTCACTACCAAGCAACGCGAGATATATGATATCGTGGAGCAGGCGAATGAGCTGGCATTCAGCATCACCAAGCCTGGTACTTCATATTGGGACGTTCATTGTGCGACTGTAAGATATATGCTTGAGCAGCTCAAGGCTCTGGATTTTGTCCGTGGAGATGTGGACGAAATGGTGGCATGCGGCATATCAGGACTCTTCATGCCTCACGGCCTTGGTCACAACATGGGCCTTGATGTGCATGATATGGAGGATCTCGGAGAGAATTATGTGGGTTATGGTGACGAGCGTCAGCGTTCTCCGCTTCTGGGCATGGGCAATCTGCGAATGGCACGTGACTTGAAGCCGGGACATGTGATTTCTGATGAGCCGGGCATATATTTCATTCCTGCGCTTATCGAGCAGTGGAAGAGGGAAGGTACCGACAAGGGCTTTGTCAATTATGGAAAGCTGGCAGATTATTATGATTTCGGCGGAATACGCCTTGAGGACGATGTGCTCGTTACAGCAGATGGTGCCCGCCGTCTCGGTCCTATGCGTCTTCCGATCAGATCATCAGATGTAGAGGAAATAATGTCTAAAGAGTAATAGATTTATGGATATAGTAGTTTCGATATTGGCTATCCTGGCCGGAATCATAGGCATTGCCGGCAGTATTCTTCCGGGCCTTCCGGGTACTCCTGTCAGCTGGCTGGGACTTCTTATTCTCTATATCTGGGGAAACGGTACCAATGCTGCAGGTGAAGAGATCACCATGAGGACTCTGATCGTATGGCTGATAGTAGTCGCGATAGTTTCTGTGATCGACTATATCGTGCCTATGTATTTTACAAAGGTTACAGGAGGCAGCAAATATGCCGAGCGAGGAGCACTTGTCGGACTTATAGCCGGCATAGTACTTACCCCGATCGGCATGATTCTCGGTTCTTTCCTAGGTGCTTTCCTCTTTGAACTGTATTATACCCGTCAGGGAATGATGCAGGCTCTGAAGGCAGCGATAGGATCTTTCCTGGGCTTTATTACAGGTACCGGTCTCAAGACCATTGTAGCTGTGATAATAATGTGGAAGATCTTCGTGTTTGCATTCTGATGCTTAAGACAGCAGCTTCTTTACAAGAGTAGAAATGAGCCTTCCTTCTGCAAGGCCGGCAAGTTTCTTTGTAGCGACTCCCATCACCTTGCCCATGTCAGATGGCTTTGATGCTCCGACTTCCGCTATTATTGATCTGAGCTGCTCTTCTACTTCTGCTTCAGACAGCTGTTTTGGAAGATAGACCTCCATTGCGGCAGCTTCTGCAAGTTCATTATCAGCAAGTTCAGGGCGTCCGGCAGCGTTATACTGCTGGGCGCTTTCTTTACGCTGCTTCACGAGCTTCTGTATGATCTTCACGATTGCGGCGTCGTCAACTTCTCCAGTCGATCCTTCCGCTGTCTTGGCAAGCATTATGGCTGCTTTGATCGCCCTCAATGATGCGAGACGTACTGTCTCCTTTGCTTTCATCGCCGATACCATGTCGGCCTGTATGAGTTTCTCCAATTCCATGTTTATCTGTATTTTTCGTATTCAGGCATTGCTATGCTTGAAATGAATTCCTTGAATTTCTTATCGTCTTTAGGACAGATGACCAAAGCATCTTCGGTATCTATCACCATGAAGTCTTCCAGACCCGTAATCGCAATGAGCTTCTTCTTTTCTGGCGAGACCACAAGTGTTCCTGAAGTGTTTTCAATGAGCATCTTACCGGCACTTATGGCATTCCTGTCCTGATCTTTCGGAATGAAGTTGTACAAAGATTCCCATGTACCTACATCCTGCCAGCCGAACCGTACCGGATATACCCATGCCATGCCGGTCTTTTCCATGACTCCGTAATCGATGGAGATGTTGATGCAGCCGGTGTATGCTCTTGCGATGAATTCGCTTTCGATCCTTGTCCCTATGGCTGATTCCCAGCCTGTGAAAAGTCCTGTCACTTCAGGCAGGTGGCGTTCCATCTCCTTCCTGATGGTCTTGGCCTTCCATATGAATATACCGGCGTTCCATAGGAATTCTCCTGTACTGATGAATACCTGTGCCATATCCTTGTCCGGTTTTTCAGTGAACGTCTTGACCTGAAGAGGCTGGTTGTTCCTGTAGGCCTTGCTTCCTCCATAGGCCTGGATATATCCGTAGTTGGTGTCAGGTCTGGTCGGAACGATTCCCAATGTCATCAGAACATCATTCTCTTCTACATAGTCGAATGTGTTCATGATGGTCTGGGCGAATATGTCATCGTTGTCGATGATGTGGTCGGCAGGCGTAACTACCATCATCGCTTCAGGATCTCTCTTGAGGAGGGTATATACCGAGTATGCAATGCATGGAGCAGTGTTTCTGTTGTAAGGTTCCAGAAGAAGATTCTTTTCTTCAAGTTCCGGAATCTGCTCGAGCACAAGTTCGCGGTATCTGGCCGATGTGACGACAATTATGTTTTCCTGGGGAACGATGCCGAGGAATCTGTTGTATGTCTGCCGGATGAATGTCTGCCCGGTATCGGCTACATCAAGAAACTGTTTCGGCTTTGTGGTCTTGCTGACAGGCCAGAAACGTGTTCCGGTACCTCCTGCCATTATCACACAATAGCAATGATTCCTGTTCATATGGTGTGGTCTTTATTTATTATATGTATATTGGTATATAGGCCTGTGGAAACCATTCAGAAGTCTGGCCTTCCTTTCCGAATGTTATTGCGATGATGTCGAAATGACATTCGTGGTTTCCATATGGCAGTCCTTTCTTTGTCTTAAGGTAGCCCAATGCTGCCTTGGCTATCCTGTTCTGTTTGGCTCTGTTTACATTCTCCTGCGGGGGCGTCTGTATGCTGTCCCGGCGGGTCTTGACTTCAACAAAATGTATTCCATCCGGATCGAAGGAAATTATGTCGATTTCAAGATGGCCGCATCTCCAGTTCCTCTCCAGTATCACATGCCCCATGCTTCTCAGCAGGTCGCATGCCATGTCTTCGCCGAGAACCCCTAGATCATGTCTGTGATTTCCTTTACCCTCCATTCTCCCTCCTCTTTCACTACTGCCGCTTTTTTAGTCTTAGTGTTTCCGTCTGCCTCTATCCTGTAATATACAGCCCTTCCGTTTTCCTCCTTGGCTGTCTTCAGTATCTCTATTTCAGATTCCGCGAGCATTGTAGATGCTATTGCCAATGCACTGCTGTCTTCCTTCTGAAGGTTTTTCCAGACCTCCCGGTATCTGGAGATATAATCCTCCATACCGGCTGAATCGCAAAGGCTGTATGCTTCTTCGAAGTCTCCTCCTGCAACGGCCCTGCAGAAACCAGCAACCACTTCCTCTGGCTCCAACGCCTTTTTCTCCTCTGCGTTATTTCCGCCGCATGACATCAGCAGACCTGATGTGCATATCAAAGCGATATATTTCAATGTTCTTATCATTGCTTATCTTATTATTCAAATGTCACTATCGTAACTCCTGTACCACCAAACTGAATATGCTCATCCTTTACGCTGGCTACACCCGGAATCGTCCTGATCAACTTCTGAAGTTCGTCACGAAGCACTCCAGTACCCTTTCCATGTATGATCCTGACGCTCGGCACGCCAAGCATCACAGCATCATCCACATACCTGGTCACCTTCTCCACGGCATCATTCAGTCTTTCGCCCCTGACATCCATCTCGGTGCTGAAACTCAGCTTCCTCTCGCTGATCGATGAATCGAAGCGGATTGTCGAAACCGGCCTTGAAGTCTCCTTCACGGCGCTCTTGAATTCGTTGGAAGTGATCCTTTCAACCTTGTCAAGAGGCATCTTGCTGCTGATGTTTCCTATGGCTACTATCACAGCCTTGGCTGAAACTTTCGTGACCTCTCCGACCATGCCGTTTTCCTTAACGCGCACCTTCTCCCCGGCTTTGAGAGGGGCTGACCTGAAAGCCTCTATCCTTTCCCTCTCGGCCATCTGCTCCCTGAGCTCCTGTGCGGCCATGTCGTCGGCTTTCTTTGCCTTCCTCTGCTTCTGACGCTCCTTTCTTGCGTCGATCTGCTTTATCTTCCGCTCGATATAGTCGTCCTTTTCCTTCTGCTCCTTTTCCTTGCGGGCGGCAAGTATGGACATGAAGTCCTGAAGTTCCTTTCTTGCCTCCTGTGTCTCCTCTTTGGCAGCCTGAGATTCCTTGATGGTCTTGATCGTGTTCTCTACCTGCTTGTTGGCTCCCTTGATGATCGCTTCAGCTTCCTTCTTGGCATCGTCAAGAATCTCTTTCTTGAGCTGCTTTATCTGCTGCAGCTCCTTCTGGTATTTGTCCGTAATGTTTTCAAGGGTCTTGTCGGTATGCCTTATCCTTTCCAGCTTCTCGTCAAGAGCCTTCCTGTTGCGTGCTATCTTGCGGAGATTCCTTTCTATGCCGACAAACTCTTCTCCTGCACGGTTTTCCGCGTCTTTGATTATCGACTCAGGAAGCCCCATCTTGCGTGCAAGTTCAAATGCGAAAGAATTGCCGGGAAGTCCCATTTCCAGCTTGAACAGAGGTGCGATGTTCTTCACATCGAACATCATGGCTCCGTTCATCACACCTGTATCTGCAGAAGCATACAGTTTCAGATTTGTGTAATGGGTTGTGATCACTCCGTATGTACCTCTCTTGTCGAGCTCGCTGAGAATAGCTTCGGCGATCGCTCCTCCCGCAGCAGGTTCAGTTCCCGATCCGAACTCATCTATGAGCACAAGAGTCTTTTCATCAGCTCTTGTCAGAATGTCCTTCATGTTCCCGAGGAATGAGCTGTATGTACTCAGATCGTTGTCGATGGACTGGTCGTCCCCGATATCCACCATTATCCTGTCGAATACAAGCATTTCTGAAGTTTCGGAGGTCGGTATCAGCATTCCCCATTGGAACATGTACTGAAGAAGACCGACTGTCTTCAGACATACGGATTTTCCTCCTGCATTCGGACCCGATATCAGAAGTATGTGCTTTTCCGGAGTAAGTGAGGCTGTCAAAGGAACGATTTCCTTCTTTTCCTTCCGGAGCGCCCTTTCCAGAAGCGGATGTCTTGCCTTGCGGAGATTCATCTGGCCGTCTTCGGAGATGACAGGCATTCCTGCTATGAAATCAAGGGATATCTGGGCTTTGGCCATGATGAAGTCTATCTCTCCGAGATAACGGGCTGCTTCGACCAGATCAGGAATGTATGGCCTCAGGAAATCTGTGAATTCAAGCAGTATGCGGATTATCTCCCTCTGCTCGGAAAATTTGAGTTCCTTTATTTCATTGTCAAGTTCGACGACTTCGGCCGGCTCTATGAATGCGGTCTTTCCTGTTGCGGATTCATCGTAAATGAATCCCGGTATCCTCTTCTTGTTTGCGGCACTTACCGGTATGAGCATCTTGCCGTCACGTATGGAAACGCCGGCATCGCTGTCAACAATCCCTTCCTCCTGAGCCTTTCTGAGTATGGCGTTCATTCTCCTCGAAATAGCTCCTTCCTTTTCGTGCAGGGCCTTGCGTATGCTGTAGAGCTGATCGGAAGCTGTGTCCTTGACATCACCGTAGCGGTCAAGAATAAGGTCTATCCTTCTCTGGACTTCCGGGAAACTCAGGATACGGGAACTCATCCGTTTGAGATTAGGATATACTCCGTCTTTGATCCCGTCGAAGAATGATGTTACCTTTCTGAGGGTTTCCAGCATTGTCTTGAGCTTCCTGAGCGAAATCAGGTCGATTGCTGACGAGCTTCTTTCGAGCGGTTTCAGGAAATCGATGCAATCGATGAAACCACCTGACGGGAAGCTGTCCTCAAACATCATGATGAGGCGCATCTCGTCAGTAAGAAGCAGTCTTCTGCGTATATGAGATATGTTGGTTGAAAAGGTTTCAGTCGCTGTCCTTTCCGCGGCGTATGCCGTAGAGCATCTGTCGGATATGATCTGCCTGATACGGTCAAATCCTATCTTCTGCTCCAGTCTGGTGTCTATTGTTCTTTTTCTCTCTTCCAAGTCTAATTCTCCACTATTCTTCTCCAAGCGATGCATTCAGGAGAAGTTTGAGTTCGTTGATGTTTGTGATAGGCGTCACTTCGCCCGCCTTTACAAAGGATATCTTTCCTGTCTCTTCCGAAACGACTACGGCATCCGCATCCGTTTCCTCCGTTATTCCTATGGCAGCCTTGTGCCTCATGCCATAGCTTGCCGGAATGTTCGTCCTTTCTGTGATAGGAAGGGTGCATCGTGCGGCGACTATGCGGCCTCCGGAAATGATGAGCGCTCCGTCATGCAGAGGCGAGTTCTTGAAGAACAGGTTCATTATGAGGCGACGGTGTATGGCTGCATCGATGCGGTCTCCCGTGCTTATTATCTCGTCGAGGGAGGCTTTGTGCGTTATGACTATAAGCGCTCCTGTCTTGTCTTCAGACATTCTTCTGCATGCTTCTGTCAGGTCATTGACCGCTTCGCTACCGCTGATGTTGGTGCTTTTGCTGCCTCCTCCTATGCTGCGGATCTTGTCAAGAATCGCACGTCCTTGTGCGCTGTTCATGTATCTGCTTCCGAGCTGCATGAGGAATTTTCTGATTTCCGGCTGGAAAATGACGATGACCGCTATGAGACCGACGTCAAGTACGGTTTCCATGATGTTGGTCATCAGCCTCATGTTGAAGGCGGATACAATGACTCTGATCACGTACAGCGATATGATGGCGACAAATATGCTCATCGCCGAAGTGCCCCTGATCCAACGGAAAATGAAGAAGATCAGCAGTGCAAGCAGAAGTATGTCCAGAATGTCCGCAAAGGACAGCTGAAGAAAGCCGAAGATCGCCAGTGTCATATACCTTTATTATATCCGCGCAAAGATAGTGATAATAAGTAAAGTTTGAAATGTTTATCACGTCAACTTTTGAATGTGTGGATTTATGAAGGGAAATACGTCAGATTATACGAAAATGGCGCAAAATGTCATATGGCTCATATGGGGACGGGATAACCTGTCATGGATATGGTTCAAGGACACAGGTCATAGATCATATATTCTTCGAGGGACTTACAATAAAAAGTTTCCGTATAGTCGTAGGTCCGTGGACTAGATATAAATACATATCCGACCACAATCCTGTATTGGCATTGTCCTATAATAAGTGGTAATGAATCAGATAATTGTACTTGAAATATGAAAGACTTGATCAGACATTTCGCCATTGCAGCGTTACTTATGCTGCTGGCTTTTGCCGCATGTAATAATGACGGCTTGGAACAGTCTATGGAGGTAACTTCAGCAAAGGATGGCCGGACAACACGTCAGGAGAATCGATAGGTATCGGATATGGTCATGGCGAATCCAAGGAGGTGAAGGCCGCCTCGTTCAAGGCTTATGCGGACAAGGCAAGAAAAGACAAGGCTCCAAACGACTGGCTCTGCAATCATGTTTCATTGGCTGGCAGTCCGAAGAGCAATGCTCAATATCTCAATCCGATTGCAGCAGAGTATATCCTCTCCAACCCGGGCAGGACGGCCATTGTCAATCAGAACGTACGCTACAAGCAGGCTGCAAAGTGAGACGGAGTGTTGAAATAAAAAGTTATCAACAAAATTTTCTCGTAAAATGTTGAAAATAAAGATATTATTCGTATATTTGCAGCCCGCAAAAATGTGAGGCGGGATATAAAGTATTTATAATCAATTAATTAAACAAACCAATGCCTGGATTAATTGGAAAGAAAATCGGAATGACTTCCGTTTTCG
>RHMF01000538.1_pt1 | contig 16338 bp, 12 predicted proteins | sample 5365151 | NCBI WGS metagenome assembly RHMF01 (sample SAMN10266501, study PRJNA497801) | feces metagenome | isolation source: feces | host: Bos taurus | place: China: Prairie of Fairy Mountain | collected 2017-08-14 | reverse complement strand
CAGTATTTTGGATACCTACTTATACTATAGTGTTTTCTCCTATGTTTGTCAATGTATGATGCCTAGAGAATCAAAAAGGGGAAAGGCCTATGCCTCTCCCTTTTTTGATCAATGATTCCGGTCTAAATAGGCGCAGGCTGCCATAGCTGCCACGGCACCGTCGCCGGCTGCGGTAACCACCTGGCGGATGCGCTTGCTGCGGCAGTCGCCGGCCACAAACAGGCCCTCTGTGGCGGTGCAGCAGTCCTCACCGGAGTCAAAATAACCCCAGGCATTGGTGTTTGCCAGGTGCGCAAACGCGCCGTTGCGGGGCTCCAGGCCCACAGCAAGGAATGTGCCATCCACAGCAAGGTCAAATTCCTCGCCGGTGGCATCATTGTGCAGGCGCAGGCCGGTCAGGTTGCCGTTTTCGCTCTTGTAGCCAGCAACCACGGTGGAAAAATGCACCTGCACATTTTCCTTCTGCACCAGCAGGTCGGCCAGCTTCTTTTCGCCGGTAAAATCTGCCAGGTTCTGCACCACAGTGACCTTCTTGCAGACCTCGCTCAGCAGAAGCGCCTCCTGCAGAGCGGAGTTGCCGCCGCCGATCATAGCCACTTCCTGGCCTTCGTAGAACGCGCCGTCGCAAACTGCGCAGAAGGAGATGCCGTGGCCAATCAGTTCTTCCTCACCGGGCAGGCCCAGGGTTCTGTGCTTGACACCCAGGGCCAGGATCACAGATTTGGCTTCATAATGGCTGCCTTCCTCGGTCTCTACCCGGAAGCAGTCATCCAGCTTCTCCACACCGGTAACGGTCTCCAGCTCCACATCGGCGCCCAAAGCCATCGCCTGCTCCGTCAGCTGGTCGGCAAATTCCGCACCGCTGATCAGCTTGGTACCGGGGATATTCTCTACCTTGGGAGAGAATGCAATTTGGCCGCCGAAGCCGCCCTTTTCAATGACCAGTACGGTCTTGCCGGCCCGCAGGCCATAAATAGCAGCGGTAAGGCCAGCAGGACCACCGCCAACGATCAAAATATCATACATAAGAATATCCTTCTTTCCATCTTGCATATATGAACAAGGGGCCGGGGTTGCCCGGCCCTTTGCGATTCATAAATTACAGGCTTGCCAAATACTTCTTGATCTCAGGCACGCTGTAGTGGCTGACGAAGTTCTCACCATCGGTGATCACCAGGGTGGGAGCACCCTTGACACCGTACTTCAGGCACAGGTCCTTGTTGTCATCGGCAATCAGCTTCTCAAACTCCACACCGGCCTTCGTAAGCAGTTGCTCGGCAACACGGCAGTTGGGGCAGGTCACGCGGCTGAACAGCATCACCTTGCCGCTAACAGTAGCAGGTGCGGCAACCTCTTCCTTAATAGCCTTGATCTCCTCGGCCACGAGGGCGACCTTCTTCAGCTTAGAGTTTGCCACATTGTACACCAGGCGGTCCTTGAACTCCTGGCTCTTGCCCACATTCCAGTTCTTCACGGGACGGTAGTAGCCGGTAATACGGCTGTAGACCTCGGTCTCCTTGCCGCAGATGGGGCACTTGTACTCTTCGCCGGTGATGTAGCCGTGGTCGGCGCAGACGGAGTAGGTGGGGCTCATGGTGTAGTAGGGCAGCTTATGGTTCTCTGCGATCTTGCGGACCAGCGCTGCGGCAGCCTGCCAATCGGGCAGCTTCTCGCCCAGGAAGGCGTGGAAGACAGTACCGGAGGTGTAGCGGGTCTGCAGCTCATCCTGGATCTGCAGGGCAGTGAAGATATCCTCGGTGTAGCCAACGGGCAAATGGGAGGAGTTGGTGTAGTAGGGAGTGCCGTTCTCGTTTGCAGTGATGATGTCGGGGAAGCGCTCCTTATCGTGCTTAGCAAAGCGATAGGTGGTGGACTCAGCGGGAGTAGCCTCCAGGTTGTACAGATCACCGTACTTCTCCTGGTAGTCGGAAAGGCGCTCACGCATATGATCCAGCACTTCGCGGGCAAAGGCCTGGGTCTCGGGATGGGTCAGATCCTTGCGCAGCCACTTAGCATTCAGGCCAACCTCGTTCATACCGATCAGACCGATGGTGGAGAAGTGGTTGTTGAAGGTGCCGAGATAACGCTTGGTGTAGGGATACAGACCATTTTCCATCAGGCGGGTGATGACCTGGCGCTTGGTCTTCAGGCTGCGGGCAGCGATATCCATCAGCTTGTCCAAACGATTGTAGAAATCCTTCTCGTCGGCAGCCAGGTAGGCGATGCGGGGCAGATTGATGGTGACGACACCGATGGAGCCGGTGGACTCACCGGAGCCGAAGAAACCACCGGACTTCTTGCGCAGCTCACGCAGGTCCAGACGCAGACGGCAGCACATAGAACGGACATCGGAAGGCTCCATATCGGAGTTGATGTAGTTGGAGAAGTAGGGAGTGCCGTACTTGGCGGTCATCTCAAACAGGAGCTTGTTATTCTCGGTCTCGCTCCAGTCGAAATTGCGGGTGATGGAGTAGGTGGGGATGGGATACTGGAAGCCACGGCCATTGGCATCGCCCTCGATCATAATCTCGATGAAGGCCTTGTTGACCATATCCATTTCCTTCTTGCAATCACCGTAGGTGAAGTCCATCTCCTTGCCGCCAACGATGGCAGGCAGGTCGGCCAGGTCAGGAGGACATACCCAGTCCAGGGTGATGTTGGAGAAGGGAGCCTGGGTGCCCCAGCGGGAGGGAGTATTCACACCGTAGATGAAGCTCTGGATGCACTGCTTGACTTCCTTCTGAGACAGGTTGTCCACCTTGACGAAGGGGGCCAGATAAGTATCGAAGGAGGAGAACGCCTGGGCACCGGCCCACTCGTTCTGCATAATGCCCAGGAAGTTGACCATCTGATTGCACAGGGTGCTCAGGTGGCCGGCAGGGCTGGAAGTAATCTTGCCGGGTACGCCGCCCAGGCCTTCCTGGATCAGCTGCTTCAGGCTCCAGCCGGCGCAGTAGCCGGTGAGCATAGAAAGATCGTGCAGGTGCAGCGCGGCGCTTCTGTGGGCCTCGGCCACTTCCTGGTCATAGATCTCAGACAGCCAGTAGTTGGCGGTGATGGCACCAGAGTTGGAAAGGATCAGACCACCGACAGAATAGGTAACGGTAGAGTTTTCCTTGACGCGCCAGTCGTTGATCTGCAGGTAGTTATCCACCAGATCCTTGTAGTTGAGCAGAGCAGAGCCAACATTGCGGACCTTCTCACGCTGCTTGCGGTACAGGATGTATGCCTTGGCAACATCGGAGTAGCCGGATTCGCTCAGCACCTTTTCCACGCTGTCCTGAATATCTTCCACAGCGATGCAGCCATCGTGGACCTTGGACTCAAAATCGGCGCTGACCTGCAGAGCCAACAGATTGATGACACTGGGGTGATAATTCTTCTCCAAAGCCTCGAAGGCCTTGATCATAGCGGCGCTGATCTTGCCGATTTCAAATTCGACGGTCATACCATCGCGCTTTAATACTTTATACATATCCTTTCCTCCTCATTCTCTATATAAAACGATAAATAAAATAATAAAATCGGGCACTGCGACGCTTTTCCCAAAAAGCGGCAGTGCCCGTATTATATCTTATGATTTCACAAATGTCAACACTTTTACCACAAGATATTGTGTTTATTTTCTTTTTTCTTTCCCGTATCTTGTGTTATGTCCCCCTAATCCGCACTTGGCGGACATAGGGCTCCAACACTGTGGCAAAGTGGCGGACAGTGGTTTCTTCCGGCGCGGACAGGCCAGCAAAAGCCACCGTATCCCGGTCCACAAAGCTCTGCAAAAACAAAACTTCCGGCAGTTTTTCCGGCACTAAAGATGCCAGCCACCGGCCCATAGCCGCAATGGAAACCGCATCGTGGAGCTGTTGCACCAGCGTAGTGCGCAGTTCGTAAGCGATATTGCCGCCAATCAAAAACCGCAGGCTCTCCTCCACGGTTGACAGGTTCACCCCCGGCACGCCTACAGTGGCCCCGTAAGCTTCCGGACCGTTTTTAACATCCATCGCCACATAGTCCACAAGGCCTTCTTCCACCAACGCGCGCAACACTTTGGGCTTGCTGCCATTGGTATCCAGCTTCACAGAAAAACCCAATGCCTTGATCTGCCGCAGCAGATCGGGCAGACCCGCGTATAAAGTCGGCTCGCCGCCGGTGATACACACCCCATCCAGCACGCCCTTGCGCTTGCTTAAAAAGTCCAGCAATTCCGTTTCCTGCATAAACGGCTCCGCCTCAAAGCACAGAAGTTCGCTGTTGTGGCAGAAGGGGCAAGCATAGTTGCAGCCCTGTAAAAACACGGTACACGCCACCTTGCCGGGATAATCCAGCAGGGTCAATTTTTGTAATCCGGCGATCATTGCTCGGCCTCCTTCGACTCATTTCCCCTATTATAGCGCAAGGATGTGCATTTGAAAAGAGCTTCTTCCTAATTTTTTTGCTTGCCAAAATCCGGACCATATCATATACTGCATAGTAGAAAGAGTGAAGGAGGCTTTTGTATGCAACTGGTTTTACTAACCGCCCTGGGCGTAGGCGGCGCCACGGTGCTCGGCGCGCTACTGGGCTTTATTTTCAAAAATCTATCCAAGAAATTTGCCGACATCGTGCTGGCCTTCGCCGCAGGTGTGATGCTGTCAGCAGCTGTCTTGGGTTTAGTGATGCCCTCGCTGGAGCTAGGCGGCAAATGGGCCATCCCCATCACCGTGGCCGGCATCTTCACCGGTGCGGTATGCCTGAACCTGATCGACAAACTGGTGCCCCATCTGCACCGGATGGTAGGCTCCGACATTGAAGCGCACCGGGACAGTCATTTGAGCAAGGTGCTGCTGTTTGTCACCGCCATTGCCATCCATAATCTGCCGGAGGGCATTGCAGCCGGTGTCAGCTTTGGCGCAGGTAACGATGCCCACGCCTTGATGATCGCAGGCGGCATCGCCCTGCAGAACATTCCGGAGGGCATGGTGATCATCGCCCCTATGCTTTCCGCCGGCGTTTCGCCAAAAAAGACCTTCTTGTGCGCAATGCTGACAGGATTGGTGGAAGTGGTGGGCACATTGCTGGGTTACTTTGCCCTGCAGATCGCGTCCTTCATTCTCCCCTTCGCCCTTGCCTTTGCAGGAGGTACGATGCTGTATGTGGTCAGCGACGAAATGATCCCCATGACCCACAAGGAAAACAGTTCCAGCGGTGTCACCTATGCCCTGCTGGCCGGTTTCTGCGTGATGCTCATCAGCGATGTACTACTGGGTTGACCGTGCCCCAAACAAGAGATCGCGCCACCGGATGTTCCGGTGGCGCGATTCACTATCTCTTAATTAGTCCAAGCCGGCAATGTGGCGCAGCATCGCGCGGGCATCACGGGCATTGACTTTGCCATCTTTATTATAATCAGCAACATTCTCGTCAATTTCCGTGTCATCGGTCAAGCCGGCGATGTAGCGCAGCAGCGCACGGGCATCGCGGGCATTCAGCTTACCGTCACCGTTCACATCACCCAGTGTTGCCTGAACCTCTGCCTGGCCACAATGTGTGCAGACGCCATCGACAAATTCGTGGGCATACTCAACTGCTGCGGTGAAGCTCACCTCGCCACCAAAAGTGGCATTGCCCATTATATTGAACTTGAAGGCCGTAATATTGATCAGCAGCACATCTCCCTGATGCACTTCGATGACCAGCGGATTGCTTCCGCCGTAATCGAACCACTGCTTACCGGTTCCGGCGGTCACATTTTCCCAAGCACCCATCCAACCAGTTTCCGGGAAGGTCAGGATCAATGTGCCGTTACACTGAGTCGTAAAGCTAAAGAAATAACCCGTTTCGTCACCCTTTTCTGTGGTCACCACATAGGAACCCGGCTTCAGCTGCTCCGGATTGTTGGCAGTACCGCAGGGCACAAAGCAATCCAACTTGAATACTGCATTTTCCTGGCCCACATTATCGATGCAAACCAGCAGGTAATCATTTTCCACGGGCACAGTAACCACGCCATCCACACTCTTGAAAGGCTCGGCATACATCGTGCCGGTTTCCGGATTCAGAGCCCGGGGCAGCACCTGGGCATCCACACCATACACCAGAAATTCTGCACCAGCAAAGCCCTGCAGCAGATAATAAACACTTTCTCCGGCAGGAATTTCGATGCTGTCAGTGGGACAATTTTCCGGGCTCAGCTCCACAGGAAGCTCTTCGCTACCGGGCTGGGGGATGGCTTCGCCGGTATAGCTAAGATTGATCACTGCCTTCCAGCCCAGTTTGTACCAGCTTTGGTTCACCACATCAGCGCCGTGGGCCCAAGAGATGGTATAGGTCTGTCCCTCCACCACATCCACACTGCCGTAGTGGATGCCTTCGAGGCTCTGGCCGTCCACCGTAAACTCGGTGTACATTCCCCACTCGTTCATCATATCACTGTTATCCGAATATCCCTTGCCTCTGTCGTTGGAGTAAAACTCCACGGCAGCGATGTACAGCGTGCCGGTCTGGGTGGCAGTGTAGGTGTATACGGAAGCCTCATCGGTATCCCAAGGCAGCTCGATGGTGTTATTGCCATCGGCCAACTGATTCTCGGTAGTGGCAGCAAAGGCCACAGCGGACAGGCTTAGCAGCAGGCTCAAGGCCAGCAGCATACTCAAAAACTTTTTCATAGACGATCCTCCTTAGAATTTTGGAAGGACGGGTGGCCGGTGGGCCACCCGTTTTTGCTTGGGTCGGTCAATCATCCAGGCCGCCGGTCACACAGAACTTGTGGATGGAGGCAATGATGTTATACTTGCCAGTGTTGCCCAGATAGTAGAACTTCTCGGCAGAAACGCCCAGCACCTCGCCCGTGGTTTCATCGTAGTGCATCATCTCCGGCACATACAGATACAACTCGTTGGTGGTGCCGTTGTTCCAATAGTCGTACAGCGACATTGCAAAGATGGGTGCTCCATCGGCAGTATAGCCGCCGAACTCAATGTCGGAGAAGTGATAAGTAATACGAGGCATTGCATCCTGGCGGTACAGATCGGTCAGCGGGGTCTCCTCGATGGCACGGATGTAGAAGACATTGTAAGTGCCGTCGCCATTATCCAGCTCGATGATGCCGCTGCGCTGGCCGCCAACATAGCTGGTGATGTTGGTGTAGTCGTCAGTAGCAGAGGTGTAACTGACAGACCAGGCATCCTCGGTCTTATTCAAGCCGCAGATCTCGTCGATGTACCAAAGTCTGCCCACATTGTCCAGCACCACCAAGGTCTGGGTGGCATTGTAGCTCACCGTATCCATAGCATCGTTGCCCAGGAAGTCCTTCTTGGTATCCACATAGTGGAAGCCATCGGGAATGGTGGTGACGCCGCACATTACGATCTCAGAGCTGGCACCCTGGCCATACTCGCCGGTGACGAAGTTACCCTCGGCCATCAGCAGATACTCCAGCAGATTGATGCGGTGGTAGTTGAAGGAGTTGGTTTCCGGATCATAGGAGTCCAGCATATCCTGCTGCTCTTCGTGGGTCAGCTTCAGGTCTACGAACAGGTACATATTCATAATACCAGTGAAAGTATCCAGCTGCTCATTATAGGTCATACCAAAGAGCATATCGCCATCAACAGGCATCAGCGCATCCACCACTTCGCCGGTAGCCGGGTCGATCTGGTAGACGATGCCGGTGTTGCCGTACTCGCAGGCCCAGATGTAGCCACGGGCGAAGACGGAGGTGGCGATGCTCAGACCGAAGTCCAGATCCTCGGGGGCGTAAACGGGTTGGCCAGCGATCAAGGATGCAATGCTCTTTTCCATCTCATATTTGTAGAGGATTGTACCGCCTGCATTGCCCACACCGCTGCCCATACTGGACACCAGGCCCTCGATCTGCAGTGTCAGCTCCGTCACCGTGACATTCACGGTGTCGAAACAAGCAGGATCTGCGGCATTGGCCACAGTAATGGTGGCAGTGCCGTTACCCACAGCGGTGATCACACCGTCATCGGTGACCGTGACCACCGACTCATCATCGGAAGACCACTGCACCTGGGTATAGGTCGTGTACCAGGGATCCAGGTCAAACAGCAGCTGCTCCTGGGCACCCACATTCATATTCACAATCTGCTTACGCAGCACAGGAACACCCACAGTTTCCGGATCCATCACAGGGATATTCTGATAAATGGGATTCGAGGCCACAGTTTCCGGCTGCAGGGGGGAGAACATACCGCAGGTCTCACCAGTCAAAGTGCCTACGCTTTCATAGGTCAGCGCTGCCAAATCGATCTTGTACAGCTCTGTCTGGAAGCTGCTGACGCTATTGGGGTAGAACTGCGCCCAATAGAGGCTGCCGTTGTTGTGGTTAAAGGTCATAGACTGGGCATAGTCCAGCGGTGCATCCAGGTCCATCGTCTTCTTAAAGAGCACACCATACTGGTTTTCATAGGAACTCCACAGCTCGGTCTTGCCCTTATCGTTGCTACCCAGCAGGTGCAATGTGCCGGCAGCATCTGCCGCGATACACAGGCTATACAAACCGCCACGACCCTTGAACCAGGTCTCCTGGTAGGCCGCCACCGTTTCGCCGGTCTGTTCGTCTACATACTCGCCCCACAGATTGATGGTGTACACTTCCGTGGTGGGATAGCCGTCCGGATCATTGTAGGCGATCAAGCCATACAGCTGGCCTGTTACATAGTCGTAGGCCATATCGTGATAGGTGCGCTCCAGCTGGGCAATGAAGGTAACTTCCACATTTACCTCATCTTCCAGCATATCCGCATACCGCAAGCCATACAACGCACCGGTATCCGTTTGGGCGAAGATGAAGCCGCCCACATATTCTGCTGCCACGAAGTCCATCTGATCCATCGCGATCTGCACTTCGTTGGACTGCACGCCTTCGCTGAAAGATACCCAACCGGTGGTATCGGCATTGATGTTGTACTGGTAGGCCACCATATCGCCGTATTCATGGCCCGCGCCAGCCACATTGATGGCATAGTACTGCTCGTTGAGGGCGTAGTCTGCCAGCACGATCATCAGTTTGCCGGTAATATGGGAAATATCGTAGCGGGCGGTATAGTTGCGGTAGCCGTTTTCATCGGCATCCGCGTCTATGGTGCCTTCCATATAGTAGGTCTCCTGGCCATTGCTATTCAGCAGACCCACAGCCGCAACGGACAGATTGTCCCGGAAGCTCAGCTCCAGCCAGGTCTTGCCGTCTTCATCCACAGTCTTGACCACGCTCAGCAGCTCCGGTGCCTCCAGATCCACTGTGACAGGCACTTCCCACATATCAGTGGTGGCACCCTCATAGTCACCCACTGCTTCCACCTGCAGCTTCAGGTGGGTATTGTTGGGCAGGGTCTTGCCGTCACTGTCGGTGAAGTCATAGGCCAGAATCTCGCCTTCCATCCAGGAATAGATCGCAGGCAGGATCTGATCATAGGCAGCGGCATAGACGCTCTTGGGAGCAAAGTCCGCCGTCTGCTCGTAGTATACCTCGCCGGTATCCCCGTCCACATAGCGGAAGGTCAGATAGCGGGCGTTGCGCAACAGGGAAACATAAATATCATCGATGGTATCCACATATCCGTCGCCGTTGGGAGAAATGGAAATGTGGCTGATATCAAAGGGTTCTTCCACATAGGGATTCAAGCCGGGATAGAAGGTGGAAGGCATACCGTCCAGTTCCGTCCAAAGCACATTGGCGTACTGATTGCCCACCACCAGGGGCTCCTCGGTTTCTTCCTCAGTGGTAGCGCTCAGCAGCTCCCAGTAGAAGCCATCATCCAGGACAGGCGCTGCATTCCAGTCGCCATAGAAGCCCATATAAGGCAGGCTCAGATCCGGACCGCTAACAGCCTCCAGGAAGGTAAAACCTTCCACATAGCCGCCGTTGGGATAGTAAGTGTCCAGCCAGGTCTTGGCATCCTTGCTCAGCCGGACCTGCACCTTAACCGGTACACTCTTGCCGGAATCCACCTGCAGCACCTTTTCATCCAGGTCTGCCTCGGAGTCCAAGCCAACCAGCGCATTCAGGTAGTCCTGCACATCGTCCATAGAAACGGCCTCGTCGCCATTGAGATCATAGCGGAAGGACTCACTTTCCTCGGCAGTTTGCTGCTGGGTCTGCAGGTATACCAAATAGGCATCATAGGCATCGGTAGCACCGTCGCCACTGATATCGTGGGTAAGTACAAAATAATTGGAATATTCCGCGGTAGCGGCGCTCAGCTTTTTAGGCGTACCGGACATAAAGTAGCGGTCCGGATGGGCATCCAGCGTAGTGTAGTCCTCGGTTTGGACCACCGTATTCAAACGGTAATAGAGGGTCTGCTCACCGAAGTTATGCACCCGGAACTGGAAGTTGTAATTGCCATCCTTCTCAGGATCGTCGCCCAGCGCTACCTTGGGCACATCGTTGCCCTTGACAGTCAAATAAGCCTGAGTAGAAACGGCTTGGAAGGCATTGCCCAGGCCGCTGCCCTGCTGGCGGGGGCTGTAGTAAAGGCCATTGCCATAGGGCACCGGCGCCGCAGTACTGACCAACAAATGCTGCACCAGATCCCGCAGCGCAAGGTCGGTCTGCACATCGTTTTCCCGGATGTACTGCATCACCAGCGCGATCAGGCCGGACATATTGGGGGCAGCCATAGAGGTGCCGCTCATCAGGCCATACTCGCCATTGTTGATCGTAGAATAGATATTGCCGCCAGGGGCCGTGATATCCGGCTCCAAAGACAGGTCGGGCGCCACGCCCCAGGAGCTGAAGTCGCTGATCTGTCCGGCAAACTGGCTGGGCAGGGGGGTCAAATCCTTGGGGAAGGAAATGGTAAAGTCAGCGTTCTTTTCCAGCTGGCTGATCATATATTCGCCATCTTCCAGCATAACGGACACACAGGGGATGCCTGCGGTGCAGTCCGTCAGATCCATACCAAACTCGCCGTCGGTATTGTTGTAGACGATACAGGCCACCGCACCGGCAGCGGCAGCATTTTGGCACTTGTCCATAAAGGCGATACCGCCACGCTGCACCAGTGCAATCTTGCCAGTCAAATCCAGACCCGCAAAATCCTCCGCAGCGCCGAAGTTGGGGATGGCCACCAGTCCGTAGCTATCCTCAAGCGTATCGATGGAGGGCAGGCCGTAGCTCAGCGATGTCTCCACAAAGGCCAGCTTTTTCTCGCCAGCCGCAATATAGCGGCGCTGGATATGGCTGTTTTCCATACTAGCAACGCTGAGGACATTGCGGTATGTGGCGGGCTGGCTGATGACCGCATTATCCGGATACATGGTCTGGTTCTTATTGTCACCCCAGGTGTTGGCGTAGCCGGAGGTATAGTTATTACCGGCAGCAACGGACAGAACAGTATTGGTCTGCGCCACCCGGTCATAAATAGCATTGACCTCGGGTACATTGGTGGTAAAGCCGGCATTGGTGCCCAAGCTCATATTCACCACATCCACGCCCAGCAGCAGCGCATCCTCCAGAGCAGCCAGAATATCCTCGGCATAGCCGCCGTGGTCTGCGCCGTAGACCTTCATAATCAGCAACTGTGCATCGGGGGCCACACCCACCACATCGCTGCCGTCGACCTTATTGGCTGCGGCAATGCCGGAAACATGGGTACCGTGGTCGCCCATCGTGTCGTTATCGTGGCTGATATCCAGATTGTTATCGGCATAGTTGAAGCCGTACACCACCTTACTGCTGCGGTACAGGTCCTGTGCAGACAGCTTGGGATCCTCCTGCTTCAATTTTTCATTAAAGCGGGCGCTGGCATTGAGCCGATCCAGTACCGCAGCGATGCTGTCGGCATCATAGGAATCTGCTGTCAGCTTTTCCTCCGGCAGTGCCTGGAAGTTGGGATGGTCATCATCAAGGCCCGTGTCAATCACAGCGATCTTGATGCCCCGCCCGGTGTAGCCATCGGCCCAAACGGAGTCTCGGCCGATCATAGAGCCAGTGGTGGTGGTAAACAGATCTGCCTCACCCTGCTGGGTCTTGCAGACCGTATACTTCGGCTGCAGCAGCACCTGCTTGACACCGGCGATCTTCTCGATCTTCTTTACCAGGCCATAGGGCACTTCTACTGCAACACCGTTGAGCAGCCAAGTATAGCTGTGGCTGACAGACAGGGTCTGGCCGCCCAGCAACTCCTGCTCGATGGCAGCAATCACCGTTTGCTGCTCCAGCACCAGTGCATCCATCATTGCCTGCGTCTTCGGGGTGTAAACCGCCTTGCTGTCGGTTTCCACCACGGAGAGGCTATCCATAATCACAAAGATCTTCACGACCTGGTCATCTTCGATTTTTTCAACCTTCAGTTCACCATCCAAAGGACGCAGCAGATCCAGGTTCGGCAGCTTGCCGTCCAGCAGTTCGAACAGCAGCTCCTGTCGCACACCAGCCGTCTGTCCCCACCAAGTGGTGACTGCGCTGGCGCTGGGTGACACCACCGTCAGCAGCAGACAGATCGTCAGCAGGACGGACAAAAAACGCTTCATAAACATTTATTTTCTCCCCCTCTTCTTCAGAATCACCACAGCGGCAGCCACTACGGCGCAAAGCACCAAAGCCGCCACGATCAAAAGGGTATCATTCTTCTTGGGCACAGGATCCGTCACCACGGGATCCGTAGCCACACTGGTAGGTTGGGTGGGTTTGGGATCTGTAGGCTTAGGGTCGGTGGGTTTCGGTTCGGTAGGGGCAGGCTCCGTGGCCGGAGGCTCCGGTGTAGCTGCCACCAGATTCTTGACCGCCGCAGAAAGCGCCTGGGCGCCGGCATCCAGCTGAGCCTGGGTCACAGCTTCCTGTGCCAGCAGCGTATTGGCCGCATCCAAAGCGGTTTTCAGCGCAGCGTAGCTATCAGCCGTATAGTCCTCTGCCTTGATCGTCTCGGCCTGCATAATAGCAGCGGTCATACCGGTCAAGTTCAGGGTAGTGATCTGCACAGCATTGCCTGCAGCATCGTAGACCATACCATTGAGCACAGCGCTTTGATCTGCCACACCTGCAAAGCGCAGCCGCAGCAGGGCATAGCCGCCCTCCACAGCAGCACCGGTGCCGATCCAGCTGATGCGGATGGTGCCGGCTTCCTGATCGTTGATGGCATGTGCCAGCACATAAGTGCTTTCCACCGTCATTTCCTGGAAAGAAAGGACACTACTGTTATAGGTGATGGTAACCACACCGCTGGCCACCGCCGTGTCGGCGCAAACAGCCAGGGTGACACCGTCGTTCGTCGGGATGTGGCGCAGCCACATACTGCCGTTTTCTGCAGCTGTGGCAGATGTCACGGGCAAAGCCGCCAGCACCAGGCACAGCACCAAAAGGATGGATAATTTTTTCATAATGTCCTCCTGTTTTCCGAAAATTGCCTGCTTTTTTGTCAAATACAGGCAGTATACTTATTATATGACATAAAGGGATATGTGTCAATCTTAACCAGGACTTTTCCGCAGCGATCTTTACATTTCAAATTTTCGTTTATCGCTGCGATAAAGCCCAATTCATATGCAAAAAGGCCGCTGGATTGCGGCCTTTGGTATTCACTTTTTGGCAATCACAAACCAGGTGGTTCCGTGGCTTCCGTCCTCCAACAGGCTGTCAGCGCAGCGCAGCACCGAAAAACCAGCCTTACGAAGCAGGTCGCAGATGACCGCCGGGTCGTGGACCGTTTCCCGAATATTTTCTTCAAAGGCAAACTGTCCCCGTTCATAGACCCGGATCTTCAGATTCACCTGTTTCTCCCCCGGGCGGGTCATTTGAAACCATACCCGGGTATTTTCATCAAAATCCATTTCAAAGGGTTCGCTGTCAGACACTTCATTTTCATTCAGAATGTCAAAAACAAAGTATCCGCCTGGCGCAACATAGGTATAAACATTGGAAAAAATAGTTTCGATATCCAAAAGCTGTGGGATGTGATTCAGCGCGTCACCGGTGCAAGTAACGAGATCAAACTGCTTTTGGGGCCGATAGGTGACCATATTGGCAACTTCATATTCGATCTCCCGATTCCCCTGCCGGGCAATGTCGATCATACCGCTGGACAGATCCATACCGGATGTTTGAATACCGGCATCGTGTAAAATTTCGCACAAAATACCGGTACCACAGCCTAAGTCCAGGCTGTTCTTTGGCTGAACACCCTTTTCCCGCAACCATTGCAGCAACTGCTGTCCAAAAATTTCCGGGTAGTAGTTCCAGCCGAACACATTATACACCTTGCAAAACAGATCACTGTACATACTTATCCCTCGTAGTCCGTTTCATAGCTGCCGGCGCGCAAAATATGGCCGCAGACGCATTTTTCATCGCTTGCCAGCGTGCCGGTCTGCCCGGCAGCACCGCCCATAATCACAAATACATCCACATATTCGCCGCATTGGGGGCATTTGACCTCCGTTAATCGGGGTGTCCGCTTGCCCTCCTTGCAACCATCGATCAATCGCATTGTTTTTCCTCCCTATTTTAGATCAGCACACCATTGCAGTGGTCGATCTCGTGCTGGATGATCTGCGCAACCCAGCCTTCAAAGGTCTTGATCCTAGTCTGCATCTGCTCATTTTGATACTGCACCTTGATCTTCTGATACCGCACAGCGGGGCGAGGTCCACCCAGCAGACTCAAACAGCTTTCCTCTGCCCGATATTCCCCGGTTGCCTTCAAAATAACGGGGTTGAACATTATGGCAGATACCCCATCGGCATTGACCGCGATGATTCGCTTGGCAACACCGATCATATTGGCCGCCATACCCACGCAGGTCTCCTTATGATGCAGCAGCGTGTCCATCAGATCCCGGGCCACGCCCAAATCATCTGCCGTAGCCGGCTCTGATTTTTTAGCCAGAAAAATAGGATCATGCATCAGTGGCCGAACCATAGTCCTTCCCCCTTCTCAAATAAGGTTTCCAAAAGCCGTAGGATAGCTTAGCAAACACCTGCAAATAGGCCTCCGGTGACCAATCGGCATCATTGGTCAGCACCCGGAAGGTGCCGCCCACCTCGTCGATGTCATAGCCGGTGTCATAAAAACCGTTTTTGCGGTAAAAGGCCATTCGACGGACCCGCTGGGCATAATTTTCCGCAGCTGGGTCCAGCAGCTCCACATTCAGCACGATGGCACGCCCCGGATAGCGCGCCTGCAGCTGCTGCAAAATGGCACTGCCATAGCCCTGGTCGCGGCAATCCTCGCTGATCGCCAGGAACAGTAAAAACAGCATCTTGTCTGTGGCTACGGAAAAGGTAAAGCCTCGCAGGCGGCCACCGTCATAATAGCCGTCCACACCCATATCCTTCCGCAGCGATATCAGCTGCAGCAGCCACCAGGGCATTTGCTCCTCCTTAGGAAAAGCCGTGTGGTACAGCTGCCGCAGTGCCTTCTTATCCGGCGCTTGCGCCAGCGGTTTTTGGATCAGTTCCATGGTATTCTCCTATGATCTTCTTCAAAATTTCCTCATCTGCCGGGCAGAAATCATACGCCGGGATCTCCCGGGGCAGAATCCAGCGGATATCATTGTGTTCCAGTTTTTGCGGCATACCGGCTGCAATGGTTGCATGGAACAAAGTCAATTGGATTGTAATATCCGGGTAAATATGGTCCACTTCCATAAACACATCACCGACCCTCAGTTCCACCGCCAGTTCTTCCCGGCATTCCCGGATCAAGGCCGCTTCTTTTGTTTCACCCGGTTCTACCTTGCCGCCCACAAATTCCCACAATAAACCACGGGCCTTGTGCGCCGGGCGCTGGCAGATCATAAACCGATCGCCATCCCAAATCAGCGCCGCCACCACCTGGGTGACCTTCTTTTCTTCCATTGGGCACCTCTTTCCTAAAATTTTTGTCATTATATCATAATTTTGTCATAATGTAAACTTGCTTTTTCGACCAAATGTGCTATACTATATAGACACAGAAATCCACTTGGAAGGAGGGCAAGGCTATGGTATATGTCATGGCAGATATTCACGGCAATATGCGCCGCTTCAATTCCATTATGCAAAAGATCAATCTGCAGCCGGAGGATACGCTGTATGTGCTTGGCGATGTGGTGGACCGCCACGGTGACGGTGTGCGGATCTTGAGAAAACTGATGGCCATGCCCAACGCCAAGGTCTTGCTGGGTAACCACGAGCATATGATGCTGCGCGCTCTGGGTGAACCCTATGAGCCGGAGGAGTCCCTGCGGCTGGAAGAATGGCTCTTCCATTGGTACCGCAATGGCGGCGATGCAACCCACCGTTACTGGAAACGCATCCGCAAAACCTTGCGTGCCGAGGTCATCGCCTACCTGAAGTCCCTTCCGCTGGAGTATGATGTTCGCGTTGGCGAGAAGGATTACAAGCTAGTACACGCCG
>RHMF01000994.1_pt1 | contig 16352 bp, 8 predicted proteins | sample 5365151 | NCBI WGS metagenome assembly RHMF01 (sample SAMN10266501, study PRJNA497801) | feces metagenome | isolation source: feces | host: Bos taurus | place: China: Prairie of Fairy Mountain | collected 2017-08-14 | reverse complement strand
AGCGTAGTTAAGGAAGGTCTTGCTAAGGACGAGGCTGAGAACTTGAAGAAGGCTCTCGAAGAGGCTGGTGCTGAGGTAGAACTTAAGTAACAGCAGCCTGTCGACAGGTAAACGGTTAAGAATCCCCTTGATTTGGGGTTCTTAACCTTTTTGTGCCTAAATTTCTTTTAAGTTCTTAAAACTATCATCCAATGTCTTCAAATACTGTAAACCAAAGAATTAACTTTGCTTCAATCAAGAATCCAGTAGAATGTCCGGATTTCTTGGAAGTACAATTGAAGTCATTCAAAGACTTCCTTCAATTAGACACTCCCCCCGAAAAGCGTAAGAATGATGGTCTTTATAAGGTGTTTGCGGAAAATTTCCCTATCGCAGATACCCGTAATAACTTTGTTCTTGAGTTTTTGGACTACTATATCGATCCGCCCCGTTACTCTACCGCAGAGTGCTTGGAACGCGGTTTGACATATTGTGTCCCCTTAAAAGCCAAGTTGAAATTGTATTGTACTGATCCCGATCATGAGGATTTTGATACAGTAATACAAGATGTTTTCTTGGGTCCTATCCCTTACATGACCGAGCAGGGTACGTTCATCATCAATGGTGCTGAACGCGTTGTCGTTTCTCAGCTCCACCGTTCTCCTGGTGTATTCTTCGGTCAGAGTGTTCATGCTAATGGTACGCAGCTCTATTCTGCACGTATTATTCCATTCAAGGGCTCTTGGATTGAGTTTGCTACGGACATAAACAATGTGATGTATGCATACATCGATCGTAAGAAGAAGTTGCCCGTGACGACATTGTTGCGCGCCATCGGTTTTGAAAATGATAAGGATATCCTTGAGATATTCAACTTAGCAGAGGAGGTAAAGGTCAACAAGACAAACTTGAAGAAAGTGGTTGACCGTAAGCTGGCTGCAAGAATATTGAAGACACGTGTAGAGGACTTCGTTGATGCTGATACCGGTGAGGTGGTATCTATCGAGCGTAACGAGGTGCTCTTTGACCGCGAAACAGTATTGGATGAGGATGTAATTGCAGAAATTCTTGAGTCGGGCGTTGAGACTATCCTGGTACATAAGGAGGCTGCCAACCAGTCTGACTACTCTATTATATTCAATACCCTACAGAAAGACCCCAGTAACTCTGAGAAGGAGGCTGTGCTCTACATCTATCGTCAGTTGCGTAATGCTGACCCTGCTGATGACGCCAGTGCACGTGAGGTTATCAATAACCTTTTCTTCTCTGACAAACGTTACGACTTGGGAGAGGTAGGGCGCTATCGTATCAATAAGAAACTTAATCTGACTACTGATATCAATGTTGGTGTACTTACCAAGGAGGATATCATCGAGATTATCAAGTATCTTATCGAATTGGTTAACTCTAAGGCTGTAGTTGATGATATCGACCACTTGAGTAACCGTCGCGTACGTACCGTAGGTGAGCAGTTGGCTAATCAGTTTGCCATCGGCTTGGCTCGTATGTCGCGTACCATCCGCGAACGTATGAATGTTCGCGACAATGAGGTGTTCACCCCGACCGATTTGATTAATGCAAAGACGGTATCGTCAGTTATCAACTCGTTCTTCGGTACGAATGCCTTGTCACAGTTTATGGATCAGACCAACCCGTTGGCTGAGATTACCCATAAGCGCCGTATGTCTGCCCTCGGTCCTGGCGGTCTCTCTCGTGAACGTGCCGGTTTCGAGGTTCGTGACGTACACTATACGCACTATGGTCGTCTTTGTCCTATTGAGACTCCTGAAGGTCCGAACATTGGTTTGATTTCTTCTTTGTGTATTTATGCTAAGATTAATCACCTTGGCTTTATTGAGACTCCTTATCGTAAGGTTGCCAATGCGAAGGTAGACCTCTCTCCGGAAGGTCTTGTATACCTTTCTGCAGAGGAGGAAGAAGATAAGATTATCGCTCAGGGAAATGCCCCGTTGAATGATAAGGGTGGCTTTATCCGCAAGAAGGTTAAGGCTCGTCGTGATGCCGACTATCCTGTCGTTGAACCAAGTGAGGTAGAACTGATGGATGTATCTCCACAGCAGATTGCTTCTATCGCAGCTTCGCTCATTCCGTTCCTTGAGCACGATGATGCTAACCGTGCCTTGATGGGTTCTAACATGATGCGTCAGGCGGTTCCCTTGATGCGCAGTGAGGCTCCTATTGTAGGTACTGGTATTGAGAAACAATTGGCGGAGGATTCACGTACACAGCTTGTGGCCGAAGGTGATGGCGTGGTTGAATACGTTGATGCCGCTACTATCAAGATATTGTATGATCGTACGGAGGACGAGGAGTTCGTTAGCTTCGACTCTGCGTTGAAGGAGTACAAGATACCCAAGTTCCAGCGTACAAATCAGAATATGACTATCGACCTTCGTCCTATTTGTGAGAAGGGTCAGCGTGTAAAGAAGGGCGATATCCTTACCGAGGGCTACTCTACCGAGAATGGCGAGTTGGCATTGGGTAAGAATCTCTTGGTTGCTTATATGCCTTGGAAGGGTTACAACTATGAGGATGCTATCGTACTTAACGAACGTGTGGTGCGTGAGGATATCCTTACTTCGGTACACGTTGAGGAGTTCATCCTTGAGGTTCGTGAAACCAAGCGTGGTATGGAGGAGTTGACTTCTGACATTCCTAATGTGAGTGAAGATGCGACTAAGGATTTGGATGAAAATGGTATTATTCGTATTGGTGCGACAGTTGAGCCTGGCGACATTCTTATCGGTAAGATTACTCCGAAGGGAGAGTCTGATCCTTCACCCGAAGAGAAGTTGCTTCGTGCTATCTTTGGTGATAAGGCCGGAGACGTGAAGGATGCTTCATTGAAGGCTTCTCCTTCATTGAAGGGTGTGGTAATTGACAAGAAACTCTTCTCACGTGCAATTAAGTCCCGTAGCTCTAAGTTGGCCGACAAAGCATTGATGCCTAAGATTGATGAGGAGTTTGACGAGCGTGCTGGTGAGTTCAAAAAGATTCTGGTTGATAAGTTGCTTGCATTGACCGAAGGTCTCGTTTCGCAGGGTGTGAAAGACTATGTCGGTGTTGAGGTTGTGGCCAAGGGTGCCAAGTTTACAAAGAAGAACTTGCAGGAACTTGACTATACTTCAATTCAGCTCAGTGGATGGACAGAGGATGAACATCGCAATGGTATGATTAGCCAGCTCATCATCAACTATATCCGCAAATATAAGGAGCTTGATGCAGAGATTAAGCGTAAGAAGTTTGCTATCACCATCGGTGATGAATTGCCTTCGGGTATCATGCAGATGGCTAAGGTATATATTGCCAAGAAGCGTAAAATCGGTGTGGGCGATAAGATGGCCGGTCGCCATGGTAACAAGGGTATCGTATCGCGTGTAGTGCGTCAGGAGGATATGCCGTTCCTTGAGGATGGTACTCCCGTAGATATCGTGCTCAATCCGCTAGGTGTGCCTTCTCGTATGAACATCGGTCAGATATTCGAGACTGTTCTTGGTCATGCAGGTCGCAAGTTGGGTGTTAAGTTTGCTACACCTATCTTTGATGGTGCAACACTTGACGACCTTTCTGTTTGGACAGACAAGGCTGGTCTGCCCCGCTATGGTAAGACCTACCTTTACGATGGTGGTACTGGTGACCGTTTCGACCAACCTGCTACTGTGGGTGTGACTTATATGCTGAAGCTCGGCCACATGGTTGAAGATAAGATGCACGCCCGTTCTATCGGTCCGTACTCACTTATCACTCAGCAACCTCTTGGTGGTAAGGCACAGTTCGGTGGTCAGCGTTTCGGAGAGATGGAGGTTTGGGCACTCGAGGCTTTCGGTGCCGCTCATATCCTGCAAGAGATCCTTACTATCAAGTCTGACGATGTGGTAGGTCGTGCAAAGGCTTATGAAGCTATTGTCAAGGGTGATCCTATGCCTACTCCGGGCATACCAGAGTCCCTCAATGTATTGTTGCACGAGTTACGCGGTTTAGGCCTGAGCGTTACCCTCGAATAAGACGTTTCATCTTTCAGTTTAGAAAATTATGGCTTTTAGAAAAGATACAAAGATAAAGAACAATTTCACGAAGATTTCGATAGGTTTGGCTTCTCCCGAAGAGATTCTGGAGAACTCAAGTGGCGAGGTGTTGAAGCCTGAAACCATCAACTATCGTACTTACAAACCCGAGCGTGACGGTCTCTTCTGCGAGCGCATCTTTGGCCCGGTAAAGGACTATGAGTGCCATTGCGGTAAGTATAAGCGTATCCGTTATAAAGGTATCGTTTGTGACCGTTGTGGTGTGGAAGTTACTGAAAAGAAGGTACGTCGTGAGCGTATGGGACATATCCAGTTGGTTGTTCCCGTTGCACACATCTGGTATTTCCGCTCTTTGCCCAATAAGATAGGCTATTTGTTGGGACTTCCTACCAAAAATCTCGATTCGATTATCTACTATGAGCGTTATGTGGTTATTCAACCGGGTGCCGCTGCCGAAGAGGGTGTTGAGAAGCTTCAGCTTCTTGCCGAGGAGGAGTACCTCGACTTATTGGACAAACTCCCCAAGGAGAATCAATATCTTGATGATAGCGACCCCAACAAGTTCATCGCCAAGATGGGTGCCGAGGCTGTATATGACCTACTCGCTGGACTTGATCTTGATGCGCTTTCTTATGAGTTGCGTAATCGTGCCAATAGCGATTCTTCTCAGCAACGTAAGAATGATGCATTGAAGCGTCTGCAGGTTGTAGAGTCGTTCCGTGCATCGAAGCATCGCAATCGTCCTGAGTGGATGATTCTTCGAATAATTCCTGTGACTCCTCCTGAGTTGCGTCCGTTGGTACCGCTCGATGGTGGCCGTTTCGCAACTTCAGACTTGAATGATCTCTATCGCCGTGTTATTATTCGTAATAATCGTCTGAAACGCCTTATCGAGATTAAGGCTCCCGAGGTGATTCTGCGTAATGAGAAGCGTATGCTTCAGGAGGCTGTAGACTCACTCTTCGACAACTCTCGTAAGGCTAGTGCGGTGAAGTCTGAGGCTAATCGTCCTCTGAAATCATTGTCTGACTCTTTGAAGGGTAAGCAAGGACGTTTCCGTCAGAACCTTTTGGGTAAGCGTGTTGACTATTCTGCCCGTTCGGTTATTGTCGTTGGTCCTGAGCTGAAGATGGGTGAATGTGGTCTGCCTAAGCTGATGGCTGCTGAGCTTTATAAGCCGTTTATCATTCGTAAGTTGATAGAGCGCGGTATTGTGAAGACTGTAAAGTCGGCTAAGAAAATTGTAGATCGTAAGGAGCCTATCATATGGGATATTCTTGAGTATGTGATGAAGGGACATCCAGTGCTCCTCAACCGTGCGCCGACACTTCACCGTCTCGGTATCCAGGCATTCCAACCTAAAATGATTGAGGGTAAGGCTATCCAGTTGCATCCGTTGGCATGTACTGCGTTCAACGCCGACTTCGACGGTGACCAGATGGCTGTTCACTTGCCTTTGAGCAATGAAGCAATTCTTGAAGCACAAATGTTGATGCTTCAGTCGCATAATATTCTGAACCCTGCTAACGGTGCACCTATTACAGTGCCTGCTCAGGATATGGTACTCGGATTGTACTATATTACTAAGTTGCGCGAGGGCGCTAAGGGTCAAGGTTTGACCTTCTACGGTCCTGAAGAGGCACTCATTGCCTACAATGAGGGTAAGGTAGATATCCATGCTCCGGTAAAGGTGCTGGTTAATGACCTTGACGAGCATGGCAATATCGTAAAGATGATGCGTGAAACCTCTGTGGGGCGTGTTATCGTTAACGAGATTGTCCCCGATGAAGTAGGTTACCTCAACACCATTATTTCGAAGAAGTCTTTGCGCGATATCATCAGCGACGTTATCAAGAAGGTTGGCGTGGCTCGTGCGGCTGAGTTCCTCGATGGTATCAAGGACCTCGGTTATAAGATGGCCTTCCAAGGTGGTCTTTCGTTCAACTTGGGTGATATCATCATCCCTGAAGAGAAGGAGCAGCTCGTGGCTAAGGGTAACGAAGAGGTTGAGGAAATTATGAACGAGTATAACATGGGTTTCATTACCGATAACGAACGTTACAATAAGGTGATTGACGTATGGACCCACGTTAACGATGACCTCTCTCGTATCTTGATGAAGACTATCTCTACTGACGATCAGGGCTTCAACTCTGTATACATGATGCTTGACTCTGGTGCTCGTGGTAGTAAGGAGCAGATTCGTCAGCTCTCAGGTATGCGTGGTCTTATGGCTAAGCCTCAGAAAGCAGGTGCTGAAGGTGGTCAGATTATTGAGAACCCGATTCTTTCGAACTTTAAGGAGGGCCTCTCCGTGCTTGAGTACTTTATCTCTACTCACGGTGCCCGTAAGGGTCTTGCTGACACCGCCTTGAAGACAGCAGATGCTGGTTACTTGACCCGTCGTCTTGTAGACGTATCGCACGACGTTATTATTAACGAGGAAGATTGTGGTACACTCCGTGGTCTCGTATGCACTGCGTTGAAAAACAATGATGAGGTTATTGCATCACTCTCTGAGCGTATTCTTGGCCGTGTATCTGTACACGATATTATCCATCCCACAACCGGCGAACTTATCGTTGCTGGCGGTGAAGAGATTACCGAAGATATTGCCAAGAAGATTGAGAACTCTCCTATTGAGAGTGTTGAGATTCGCTCAGTGCTCACTTGTGAGTCGAAGAAGGGTGTTTGTGCTAAGTGCTATGGCCGTAACTTGGCTACCAGCCGTATGGTTGAGAAGGGTGAGGCTGTAGGTGTCATCGCAGCACAGTCAATCGGTGAACCCGGTACACAGCTTACCCTCCGTACCTTCCATGCCGGTGGTACCGCTTCAAATATTGCCGCTAATGCCACCATCGTGGCCAAGGACAATTGCCGCGTAGAGTTCGACGAACTCCGTACAGTTGATGCTGTTGACGAAACTGGCGAGGCTGTGAAGATTGTGGTTGGCCGATTGGGCGAGGTGCGCTTCGTTGACCAAAATACAGGTATTGCATTGTCAAACCAATCATTACCATATGGCTCGACCTTGTTTGTGGCCGATAAGACCATTGTCGAGAAGGGTACAATGATTGCTAAGTGGGACCCCTTCAATGCTGTTATCATTACTGAGGCTGCTGGTCGTGTTGAACTGGAGTCTGTAATTGAAGGTGTTACATACCGCGTTGATTCTGATGAATCTACCGGTCTCCGTGAGGTGATTATTATCGAGTCGAAAGATAAGACCAAGATACCTTCTGCTCATATCAAGTCAGAAGACGGCGAAGTTTTGCGTACCTATAACCTTCCCGTGGGTGGCCATGTCGTTATCGAAGATGGCCAGCTTGTTAAGGCTGGTGAGGTGCTTGTGAAGATTCCTCGTGCTCAGGGTAAGGCTGGTGATATTACCGGTGGTCTTCCTCGTGTTACCGAACTCTTCGAGGCTCGTAATCCGTCTAATCCTGCTGTTGTGTCTGAAATTGACGGTGAGATTACTATGGGTAAGGTGAAACGTGGTAACCGTGAGGTGGTAGTAACCTCTAAGACTGGAGATGTGAAGAAATATCTCATTTCATTGTCCAAGCAGATTCTTGTACAAGAGAACGACTATGTTCGTGCCGGTACTCCGCTATCAGACGGTGCCATCACTCCGCAGGATATCCTTGCCATCAAGGGTCCCACGGCTGTACAGGAATACATCGTTAACGAGGTGCAGGACGTATACCGTTTGCAGGGTGTGAAGATCAACGACAAGCACTTTGAGATTATTGTTCGTCAGATGATGCGTAAGGTGCAGATTGATGAACCTGGTGATACTCGCTTCCTTGAGGGCCAGATTGTAGACAAGCTTGACTTTATGGAAGAGAATGACCGTATTTGGGGCAAGAAGGTAGTTGTTGACGCTGGCGACTCCGAGAACCTCATGCCGGGCCAGATTGTTACCGCTCGTAAGCTTCGTGACGAGAATAGTGCTCTCAAGCGCCGCGACCTCAAACTTGTTCAGGTGCGTGATGCCGTGCCTGCTACATCTACACAGATTCTGCAGGGTATCACACGTGCCGCACTGCAGACCTCAAGCTTCATGTCGGCTGCTTCGTTCCAGGAAACAACCAAGGTGCTCAATGATGCTGCTATCAATGGCAAGAGTGACCGCCTTGAGGGTATGAAGGAGAACGTAATCTGCGGACACCTCATCCCGGCCGGTACGGGTCAGCGTGAGTTTGATAAGATTGTAGTTGGCTCTCGCGACGATTATGAACGCGTGATGTCTACTCGTCGTAGCGTAATTGATTTTAGCGAACCTGAGGTTTAATTCTCTGTCGTTATATGAGAAAGCGAGGTGCCCATAGGGTACCTCGCTTTGTTTATGTGGAGGGCATGACCTCGTTTTGGCGGGCTTGTATCAAATATAGGTTATATAAAACAAAAGAGGCTCGCTACCAAAGCGAACCTTCTCCTGCTCTTCGTCTTGGACTTGAACCAAGGACCCTCTGATTAACAGTCAGATGCTCTAACCAACTGAGCTAACGAAGAATATTGTCTAACCCTTAAATCTAGCTCTTCGTCTTGGACTTGAACCAAGGACCCTCTGATTAACAGTCAGATGCTCTAACCAACTGAGCTAACGAAGAATGTTGTTTTGTCGTGCCCCTTCTGTTTTCACTTTCGAAGGCATCTTTTGTTGCTCATGAGTGGTTGTTTCTGCCCTTTTTCCAAGAAAAATTACATTTCCCTCTCAATTGCGGTGCAAAATTAATAGGATATTTTGAAATATACAATAACTTTGCTGAAAAATTTGCAAAAAACAAAAAAGAAATACGAAAATGAAGAAAATTATTGGTATTGGCAACGCATTGGTTGATGCTTTGGCTACATTAAAGGATGATGAATTGTTGGATGTGTTTGGTCTGCCCAAGGGGAGTATGACCCTTATAGGCGATGCAGAGCAGTGCTGTATCCAAGAACGTTTCTCGGCGCTCAATGTGCAGCGTGCTACGGGAGGTTCGGCTGGTAATACGATGTTGGCATTGGCTAACTTGGGTATGCGCCCTGGCTTTATAGGTACCATCGGTGACGATGCTACAGGGCGTTTCTTTGCCGACAATTGTACCCAGTGCGGCATTGAACCCAACCTTACCGTGCTGCCTCAACAGTCGGGTATAGCCTATACGTTCATCTCGCCTGGAGGTGAGCGCACATTTGCCACCTATTTAGGTGCGGCAGCTGCATTGCAGCCGGACAATCTTTGTGCAGATATGTTTGTCGGCTACGACTATCTCTACGTCGAAGGATACCTTGTACAGAACCACGCCCTTATTCTGCGTGCAGTGAAGCTTGCCAAGGAGGCTGGCCTTAAGGTTTGCCTTGACCTTGCCAGTTATAACATTGTAGCGGCAGACCGTGAATTCTTTACTCACCTCGTTACGGAATACGTAGATATTGTCTTTGCCAACGAAGAGGAGGCTCATGCCTTCTCTGGGAAAGAACCTGCAGCTGCACTTGAACACTTGCATTCGTTGTGTGAGGTGGCTGTGGTAAAGCTAGGTGCTGATGGCTCTTCTATTATGTGTGATGGTAAGCGTGTGGTGGTCGATGCTTTGCCTGTCGGGCAGGTGGTCGATACTACCGCTGCAGGCGATTTCTATGCAGCGGGCGTTATGTATGGTCTTATGCATGATTGCACTATACACCAATGCGCTCAGTTGGGTTCGCTCCTTTCAGGGTATGTCATACAGGTTGTTGGTACCAAGCTCAGTGAGGCTGCGTGGGATGAAATTAAGTTAAATGTAGCCCGTATACTTGGTAAGTAGTGTGATTGTGCGTATTTTTGTATTGCAAATGCTGTAATGTCATAAACGATAAATTCGATGAAGTACTTCCGTAAATCTCTATTGTGGATCCTCCTGCTGCCCCTCGTGTTCATTGTTTTCTCCGCATTCAAGGGCGACAACCGCAATTTTCTTCTCTCTAAGCATCTTGATATTTTTCATGCGGTGTTTCGTGAACTGGACCTGATGTATGTTGATACTATTGACATAGCGGGTACTCTTGAGACGGGTATCAGCGCAATGCTCTCCAAACTCGACCCCTATACTGTATACTATCCTGAGGATGAAGAAGAGGACCTTAAGATGATGCTCACAGGTAAATATGCAGGGGTGGGTGCCATCATTCGCTATCACAAGCGCTATGATAGGGTAGTGGTGGTCGAGCCTTATGAGGGTATGCCTGCTTTGAATGCAGGGCTCCGTGCGGGTGATATACTTCTCGCAATTGATGGCGATGACCTTAAAGGACTCTCTGTCGATAAGGTTAGCGATCGCTTGCGTGGTGAGGCTGGGACTACGCTTACTGTACGTGCCAAACGCGAAGGCGTGGCAGATAGTATCTTTGAAGTAAAACTCACTCGCGCTAATATAGCTCTCCCCTCAGTACCTTACTATACCATGCTTTCGGACAGTATCGGTTACATTATCCTTAATAGCTTTACGGAAGGCTGTGCTCGTGAGGTGCGCCTTGCGCTTGTTGAACTTAAGGATAGAGGTGCCAAACGTCTTGTTCTCGATTTGCGTGGCAATGGAGGCGGTTCTCTCTCCGAGGCGGTTGATATTACGGGACTCTTTGTTCCTAAAGGTTCCGTGGTCGTTACTACCAAAGGTAAGATAGCCCAAGCAACTCAGTCGTTTCGTACTCGCCGTGAACCACTTGATGCTACAATGCCGCTTGTGGTGTTGGTTGATGGACAAAGTGCCTCAGCCTCCGAAATTGTAGCTGGCGCCATCCAAGACTTCGATCGCGGTGTTATTATGGGCCGCCGTACCTATGGAAAGGGATTGGTTCAAACCGTACGCGATCTTCCTTACAACAATTCCCTCAAGCTTACTACTGGTAAGTACTACACTCCTTCGGGACGTTGTGTGCAAGCGATTGATTATGCTCGCCGTGCCGAAGATGGTAGCGTAGAACGCATCCCCGACAGCCTCACAACCGAATTCCGAACCGTTGCAGGTAGGTCGGTGCGCGATGGGGGTGGTATTACTCCTGATATCCCCATTCAAGCCGATTCCCTGCCTAATATTCTCTTTTATTTGGCTAATAGCGACGTGCTTTTCGATTTTGCTACCGATTATACACGTTTGTATCCTACCATACCTCCTGTGTCTGAGTTTGTTATTACCGACAGCCTCTATGCTGCTTTCTTGGCTGCTGTGAAGGCGTCTGACTTTACTTATGACCGTCAGAGCGAACGCGCTCTTACTGCTCTCAAAGAGCTAGCCCGCTTTGAAGGGTATGCAGAGAGTGCTGCGGCCGAGTTTGCGGCTCTTGAGAAGAAACTCACTCACGATATAGACCATGACTTCCGCTACTTTGAACCCCGCATCAAGGAACTTTTGGCCGATGAACTCGTGAGTCGCTACTACTACCAGCGTGGTACTATAGAACAGGCGCTCAAAACTGATAGTACCGTTATTCGGGCTCGTCACCTTTTAACCAACGAACCCGCCTATCGTGCTGTCCTTAGTGGAGAAAAGAAATAAAAATCTTCCTTTTCAAAATCTTTTCAGAATTATCGTTTATCTTTGTCGTGTAAAATCTAAAAAACGTAAACAACAATGAAAAGAACAGTATCGTATTTTTTTGCATTTCTATGCACTCTGGCTCTAATGACCTCGTGTGACCACAGTATCACTCCCGATAGTATTACGGGTACGTATAGTGGCACTATGGATATTAAGTTCAATATCCCTGGGGTGAATTTGGATGATGTGGAAGTTCCCAACCATGTGGATGTAACGAAGGTAGATGAGGCGTATGTGAATATCGCAGTTGACCTCGATTTGGCAAAGTATATAGATCCGTCGTGGGCGGCATTGGTTGGAAGTAATTTGGACTTCGGCGCTATCACGGCAAAGTGCCTTGTTGGCCCTACAATTGAAGGTGAGGCTACTCTGACAGGTACTGCTAAAGTGGGTGATACTACTGTTCCTGTCGTGGGCGAATGTGAAGGAAGTACACTTGATCTCACTCTCACAATAGGTATTGTGACAGTTGAGTTTGAAGGGCTAAGAAAATAGTGCTACATAATTGAAATAATTCTTAGGCCCTAGTACCAAATGATTTCAGTGTGGTGAGACTCGAATCTCACCACACTGAAATTTTAGTCTCACTATACTGAGATTGCAGTCTCTCCATAGTGAAACTCTGGTCTCACTACACAGTTTTATATTGAAGATAATGCAAAGGTTGAAAAAATACATTACCTTTGTGCATAATCCTAAAAGAGAAGATAATGAAAAGAACCTATTTGCTATGCATGATGCTTTGCGCTATTGCTTTGGTAAGCAAGGCGCAGACTGCAGTACTGAATGTAGATGCCTCACGCGAGGGAGTCACCATCAGCCCTACCCTGTACGGACTCTTCTATGAGGAAATCAATCACGCCGGTGAGGGTGGCCTCTATGCTGAACTCATCCAGAACCGCTCGTTCGAGGACGAGGCCCGCCCCATCCGCAACCGCCGCTTTGGTGAGAATGGCGAGGGTGAGCGTTTCGGACGCCGTCCGCTACCGGGGCTGATTCCTGCGTGGGTGAGTGCCAACAGTGAGGGAGCAGCATCGAAGATGGAGATTACCACCACGAACCTGCTCAACAAGGTGCAGCAGAAGGCACTCAAGTGGAGTACGGCCGAGGCACCGGCAGCCATTGCCAACACGGGTTTCTGGGGCATAGAGTCGGTGAAGGGTGATACCTATACGCTGACCTTCTGGGCCCGTGCCGACAAGAACTACAAGGGTACGCTCCGCGTAGGCCTGCAGAGCAAGGACAGCGCGGTGTGGTATGCCGAGGCTACCGTCAAGGGCAAGATTGGCAAGACGTGGAAGAAGTATACCGTGACCTTCACCCCCAAGGCCAATGCCGACTATGCCCGCTTCGCAATGGCGGCCGACATGCCCGGCACGCTGTATCTGGATATGGTGTCACTCTTCCCCCCGACATATAAGGACCGCGTAAACGGATGTCGCAAGGACCTTGCCGAGATGCTCGAGGCTCTGCACCCGAAGTTTGTACGCTTCCCAGGTGGATGTTTCGTGGAGGGTATGTCGAAGGAGAGTGCCTATGAGTGGAAGCGCACGGTGGGTCCGCTCGAGGAGCGCCCCGGACACTACAATGCCAACTGGCACTATCCCGTCACCGACGGTATGGGCTATCATGAGTACCTGCAACTGGCCGAGGACCTTGGTGCCGAGCCGCTCTACGTGGTGAACGTGGGTATATGGCACGGCGGATTCGAACCTTACGACCAAATTGACGAGTATATACAAAATGCGCTTGATGCCATCGAGTATGCCAATGGTGACAAGAACACCAAGTATGGCCGTATGCGTATAGCCAACGGACATCCCGAGCCTTTCAATATGAAGTATATCGAGATTGGTAACGAGAACTACCAACCCAATCCGCGCGAGCAGAGCGACCACTACGCTGAGCGCTACATCCAGTTCTACAATGCCATCAAGGCCCGCTACCCCGAGATGCAGGTCATCGGCAATGTGGAGTCGTGGGGTACCGACTATCCCTCGTGGCGCAATGAGTACCCCGTAGACCTGCTCGATGAGCACTACTACCGCTCGCCCTCATGGTTTGCCGGCAAGTATCACCACTACGACAATTACGACCGCAAGGGCCCGAAAATCTACGTGGGCGAATATGCCGTGACCTCAAACTGCGGCGAGGGCAACCTCAAGGCCGCACTCGGAGAAGCCATCTATATGATGGGTATGGAGAACAATAGCGATATCGTGGCCATGTGTAGCTATGCCCCCGTGTTTGTCAACATACATGACAAGACCTGGATGCCCGATATGATACGTTTCGACGCCGCCCACAGCTGGGGCTCGCCCTCATACTATGTGCAGCGCCTCTTTGCAGAGAATGTGGGTACCACGATGGTGGCTTCGGAGGTGAAGCAGACCCGTCGCCCCAAATCCTCGAAGTTCAGCGTAGGCTTCGGCTCATGGAACACGGAGGTGGAGTATAAGGATGTGAAATTGACGATCGGCAACTCACCTTTGGTGATTGCTCCTGACCTGAACATCAAGAAGGGCAAGTGGCAGGTAAAAGATGGTGTCATCAGCCAGTCGACACAGACCACCGAGTGTGTGGCCATCTGCCCCGAAGTGTTTGATGCTACCTCTTACGACCTTACCCTCAAGGCCCGCAAGCAGGCTGGCGACGAGGGCTTCCTCATCATCTTCGATTACTTTGACGAGGACAACTACAAGTGGCTCAACCTCGGTGGATGGGGCAATACCCAGCATGGCATAGAGACCACCATGGCCGCATCGAAGAGTACCACCATCACCGCGGCTGGCACCATAGAGAAAGACCGCTGGTATGACATCCGCATCGAAGTGCGCGATGAGCAGATACGTGCCTTCGTGGATGGCCAGCTCGTACACGACATCACTATCACCACACCCGACATGCTCTATGCCAATGCGATGGTCGATAAGGAGACGGGCGAACTGGTCGTGAAGGTGGTCAACTTTGACGATGTGATGATACCCTTGCAGATGAACATCAAGGGGGCTGATATCGTATCGAGCACCGTCGCCCTGCTTACCTCAGAGAGTGGCAAGGATGAGAACACCTTTGCCGAGCCCGAGAAGGTGGTACCCACCAGCACAGAGTGTAATCTGACATTCAAGGAGAGCCTCTATATGACGCCCGCCAACTCGCTCACCGTATGGCGAATGAAGGTGAAAAAGTAAGGGGGAGTACCTAATTTTGTATAAAAAATAGGGGGATAAACTGACAAAAGCGGTTTGTCCCCCTTTTAATTGTATGTTTTTTCGTCGTGAGAGTTTAGGTCGGTTGTTACTTTTGCAGCAGATTTTCAGAAGCAACTTAAAAAATAGGTATGACGACAATTATTTTTCAGCAAGCGTTAGTGGAAGCCAAGTCAGTGTTATTGGTGCGCACCGTAAGACTCTCATTACCCACATTGCCTTCTCCCAAGGGCTATGACACTCCTTATCTCCGTCGCCGTAAGCAGAGCCGCGCACGTGGATTATATGGCTGAGTGGACAACAAATAGTGTGTCGTGTTTGCTCGTGTCATAAATTATGAAGATTTACTTTCATTTTATTTTGTTTATATGCGATTTGTTTATACTTTTGTAGCCGAATAATGTAAACGCATACAAAATGTATAATCTCATTTCTCTACAGCTATTGGATAGCCTGCTGCTATTATCGGGTGGCAAGGATGAGAAATGTGTTTATATATAATAGGTATATAGGATAATGGATAAACCTTTCTCATCACGGTGGGAAAGGTCTTTTTTACTTTATTAACGATGGACAATAACAGATTGTACATCTTCGACACTACGCTGCGCGATGGCGAGCAGGTGCCGGGTTGCCAGCTCAACACGGTGGAGAAGATTCAGGTAGCCAAGCAACTGGAGGCACTAGGCGTAGATGTTATCGAAGCGGGTTTCCCCGTATCGAGCCCAGGCGACTTCAATTCGGTCATCGAGATTTCCAAGGCCGTGACGTGGCCCACGATATGTGCACTCACCCGTGCTGTACAGAAAGATATCGACGTGGCCGCCGAGGCCCTCAAGTATGCCAAGCACAAGCGTATACATACAGGTATCGGCACCAGCCCATCGCACATCAAGTATAAGTTCAACACTACTCCCGAGGAGATTATTGAGCGTGCCGTAGCGGCGGTAAAGTATGCCAAGCGCTACGTGGAGGATGTGGAATTCTATGCCGAGGATGCAGGACGCACCGACAATGAGTACCTCGCCCGTGTCATTGAGGCGGTGTGCAAGGCGGGTGCTACGGTGTGTAACATCCCCGACACAACAGGCTTCCGCACTCCCTACGAGTATGGCGAGAAGATAAAGTACCTCTACGAGCATGTCGATGCCTTTGCTGCTGGTCGTGCTATCCTCTCTACCCACTGCCACAACGACCTCGGCATGGCTACAGCCAACACCGTAGCCGGTGTACTCAATGGTGCACGTCAGGTGGAGGTGACCATCAACGGTATCGGTGAGCGTGCCGGCAATACCTCGTTGGAGGAGGTTGCGATGATCTTCAAGACGCACCCCGACCTGGGCATCGAGACCAATATCAACACACAGAAGATATACCCTACGAGCCGCATGGTGAGCTCGCTGATGAATATGCCCGTGCAGCCCAACAAGGCCATCGTAGGTCGCAACGCCTTTGCCCACTCGAGTGGCATCCATCAGGATGGCGTGCTGAAGAACGTCTCTACCTACGAGATTATGGATCCCAAGGAGGTGGGTATCGACGACAATGCCATCGTG
>RHMF01000535.1_pt1 | contig 16354 bp, 7 predicted proteins | sample 5365151 | NCBI WGS metagenome assembly RHMF01 (sample SAMN10266501, study PRJNA497801) | feces metagenome | isolation source: feces | host: Bos taurus | place: China: Prairie of Fairy Mountain | collected 2017-08-14 | reverse complement strand
GCGATGCTCTTAGTTTGCTAAATAAATTAGAAGGTTTGTATAATTTAGAAGATGATTTCTTCAGTTTTAGAAGAACTATCTTTGAATGTTTAAATCTTGCAAATAAGGTGAAAGAATATGTCAAGCCTAGATAATTTAAAAAAGCGCCTAGATTATTATGGTGGCGCAAATCAAGAGCAAAGAATGAATACTGATAAGTTAAGAAGTCTTAAAAAGGCTTTATTATATTCTTATCAAGCACAAACCGCAATTTTAAAAGACAATAGAGAATTTAGATGTCTAATTAATCATGATAAATTAAAAGAAGATTATGATGATAAAATTATTTCAATTCCTTATGATGATATTTGTTTAAATGCAGACAAAATAGGTAAAACTCATGAAGGAATTGAGCATATAGGTATGCAGGTGGGCGATGTATTTACTTGGAAAGAAACTAATACTAAATGAATTGTTATTCAAGAAATATTAGAAGAAAATGCTTACTTTAGAGGAACTATTAGAAAAGCTGAAGATGAAGTTATTATTGATGGTAAATCTTATTATGGATATCTAGGTAAGTGGTCTAAGAACGAGCTATGGCATACTAAAAAAGGAACTTCTTGGAGTGAAATGGGATATGAAGTTGTTTTATATATCACTAAAGATGATGAGACAGTTGATTTCTTCCATAGATTTCAAAAAGTCACTATTAATGGTAGACTTTGGGAAGTTCAAATGGTTAATGATATAACATCTGATACGATGTTGATTATATATTTAAAAGAAACTTATATCAATGATATGGAGGATGCTGCGGCAAGCGCACCTCAAGAAATATCTACGGAGCCTGAAGAAACATCAAGTGAGGCGCCCGCAATAAAAGGTTCTTTAACTATTTATCCTTTTGACACAAAAACATATACAATAGAAAATGCAGAAAATGGGGTTTGGTCTTTATCTAATACTAAAGGTAGAATAGTAGAACAAACTAGTCAATCTGTTACTATTGAAATAACTACTGCAAAAAGTGGTTCAATTGATTTAATTTATATAAGAGAAAATGAAGAAGATATTGTACAAACAATTACAATAAAATCTTTATAAGAGATAAAAGGAGCTGGACGATATGCAAAGAAATGCTATAGAATTACCTGATTTAAATTCATCATTTCTTTCTATTGAGAAAGATATTGAATTAATTTTAACAAAGTTATTCTTTGATAATAAAATTCAAAATAAACAATTATTAAGATTATTAGTTATTCCTAATAGAGATTGTTTAACAGATCTAACAAACCCAGCATATAGAGAAAAAATTGCGGAGACTAGCTTGGCATCTTTAATTAGAGATGGTTATATTAAGCTAGCTCCAAAAATTGCAATGCCTGAAAAAGAAATTGTTAAATCATATATTATTATATCTTTTGATAATTTTACTCCAAATGCAACAAATCCGCAATTTAGAGATTGTACTATTCATTTTGACATTATTTGTCATACTGACTATTGAACAATGGATAATTATCAAATTAGACCATTAAAAATAGCTGGTTATATAGATGGTATTTTAAATAATGAAAAATTAACAGGTATTGGAATTTTAAATTTTATGGGTTGTAATGAATTGGTTTTAGATGAGGTATTATCTGGTTATACTTTATCTTATAGAGCGGTTCATGGCTCTGATGATCGTATTCCTCCAGAAGAAGAGTAATGATTAATGAATTATTACTCTTGTCTGGTAATGATATTTTAATACCAGAGATAAATATTTCTATTCATCCTCCTACAATAAAAGAAATAGCTTACTTAGGAGAGCAATCATTTTTTATGGGTTGTGAGTTTTTACGTTTTAATAAAAATCGTTTATCAAGTGAGGACAGAAATCGTTTAGAAAATGTAAGTAATTTTGATATATTAATGTCAATAATGAGAGAAAAAAATCCTATCATACAAAAAAATAAGTTGTGTGCGGAAATGGTATTATCTCTATTATTCCCTACTTATACTGTTCAAATAGATTTTAGTATAAATAAAATAGTTCTTAAACAAGATGAATTGATATTTTATATAGATTCAAAGAATTTTGATATATTTGTAAAATATTTGAATGATATATTAAATCTAGGTGGGCCCAATGATAATGACTTTAACCCAGCTGGAGATTTAGCAAGACGTATTGCGGATAAATTGCATGACAGACATAATAAACTGGCAGAGCAAGGAAAAGAAAGTCAAAATGTTGCTATTTTGAGTAGGTATGTTTCAATTCTTGCAGTAGGAGAAAATAAAGACATGAATTCTTTACTTCAGTATACCATTTATCAACTTTTTGATGAATTTCAACGTTATCAGTTGAAACTTAATTGGGATATTCATCTTAAGGCACAAATGGCTGGAGCAAAGGATCTTCAAGAGGTCGATGACTGAATGAAAGATATTCACTCTGATGTTGATAAGAGCCAGAGTTTATAATAAAAACTCTAATAAATTGAATTGAATAAAATGTGCAATTAAGCAGATTTTATTAAGTGAAAAAAGGAAAATTTAATAATTTATAAAGGAGGAAAAACTTATGAAATTTGGTGTAAGAGAAATATGTAATGTAGTTTTCAAAGCTAAATCTACAGTTAAAATTGGTAGAACTACATTCAAAGCTGGACAACCAGTATTATATATTGATACAGCTAAAACTTCTTCTGTTGAAGGTGCAGCTACTACTGTATATGCACAAGGTGGAAGAGGAAATACTCGTTTAATCGCATGGGAAGGTGAAAAGACTTTAACTTTCACAGTTGAAGACGCTTTATTATCTCCAATTGGTTTCTCAGTATTATCTGGTGCTGGATTATTTAAAGGTGCAGATGCAGAAGATACAGTTCATGTTCATACAACTTCTTATGCAAATGTTGATGAAGATGGTATCATTGATTTAACAGATGCTTTAGGAGCAAATGAAGAAATTGATGAAACTGCTCCAGTATTCGTTATGATTACTGAAAAAGATGGATCTATTCAAGGAGACATGATTGAAGGTTTAACTGTTGATGGAAAAACTATTACTGGTGCTGGTAGTTATGCTGGTAAAACAGTATTTGTTGATTTCTATGTAGTTAAAGATGGTTCAAAAATTTCTGAATTACAAATCGATGGAGAAAACTTCGCTGGATATTACTATGTTGAAGCTAATACATTATTTAGAGATCAAGCTACAGGAAAAGATATGCCTGCAGAATTAACATTACCAAATGTTAAAATTCAATCTAACTTTACTTTCTCTATGGCTAGTACAGGAGATCCTAGTACATTTACATTCACAATGGATGCTATGCCAGGATATACTTACTTCGACAATACTAAAAAAGTATTAATGGTAATGCAAATTATCGAAGATACTACTGATGCTGAAAAAGAATTAAAATCAGTAATGCCTCATGAAGCTAATATTAGTATTGAAGCAACTGGAAATGACTCTGTTTTAACTAATGGAGAACCATACGAAAGTATTTAATTTTTATTAAAAATGATATAAAAGGATTGAAACTTTTATATAAAAAAGGAAAGGGATTCGAGGGGCACTAGCCCCTCTTTTTTTGTTGGGAAATAAAAGGAGTTGATTATTATGGAAAGAAATTGAGTACAAGAATTTTTAGAAGATGCTCGAGAGAATTTGCATAATATAGTATTTAATGATACTAATTTAATTATAATTCAAAATAGTATAGCACAATGACTTTTAAAAAAACAAGAATTAGATGCTAATATTAAGCACCGTTATGAAGCAGCTTTAAAGAATAAAGAATTACGAAATATTATTCAGGCCAATGGAGAAGCAGATTTAAGCCGTAAAGGATTAAGCCGTTTAATTAGAAATTATATAAAAGGTCGACAACAAGTTGAAGATATTTCTTCAAGAGAAGATATAGTTAATTTGTTCAAAAATGGATATGAATTAATACATCGTATAAGAGAATCTTTTGTAGGAAGAGAAATTACATATCGTATTCAATATACCCCAGATAGTAATAATAATAAAAAAGGAACTTTATATGAAGTTAATTTAACTTTAGAACAATTATTACCAGCAATATCTTTAAAATGAGAAGGTCAAACAGATGCTCAAAATAAACAAGAGTTAACAAATGCTGGAAATTTATTTATTACCAATTCAAAAATTAAAAAAGTTGTAGCAGATTTGAAAAAAAATCAGCAAATTGTTGAAGGAAATCTTGTTGAAATATCTGGAGAAAAAAGAGAATTATGAGATAGCATGGTAGAAGTAAGAAATAAAATGATTAGTAATAATGAATTAAATAAATATGCTTCTAATTTTGGTAGATTATATGAAGTATTTAATTTATTAACAAGAACAGTAGAATATCGTACTATTGATACTATTCATAAACCACCAGAAAAAAATACTGAAGGATTATTCATTGCGCGATTAAATGAAGCGAGCCGAGATCGTATTCCAGGTTGACAAGCAGGAGATTTAGGATGAGATCAATTAAAATCAGTATTTAATTCAAGTGCTGGTTTAATAGGTAATAGCTCTATTGAAAAGACCTTAAAAGAAATTCAAATAGCTTTAATGAAAGATCATAAGACAGAGATGGCAGAAGCATTAAAACAAATTTTTGCAACTCCGCAAGGTTTGGAATTAAATACTAAATTAGATCAAGATGTTTATGATGTCACTACTGCAGCTATTGATAAAATGGTTGCTAATTTAAAAAATATTGACTAATATTAAAATTTTTATTAAACTATAAATAAGAGAGAAAAGGAGCGATTAATTATGAATAAACTTGCTTATTCAAAATTAAATTTAAAGATAGACACTTCTATAAAAGAAATCCCTTTTAAAGGGCAAACTATTGAAGTTGTACAATATTTACCTTGAGAAGATAAATATTCTTTAATTAATATTATTTTACAAAAAGCAAAAGAAGGAACAGAGTATAATCCATTAAAAATAGACATGTATTTTTCTATATTTTTAGTAATGATGTATACTAATATTACTTTTACTGAAAAACAAAGAGAAGATGAATTTAAATTAGCAAATGCTATTACTAGTGGATTATTATATGATACTGTAATTGCGGCAATACCTGAAAAAGAATTAGAATATTTAAAAAATCTTTTAATTAGTACAATAGATTCTAGAAAAAAAGCTTCTAATTCAGTTGCAGGAATTATTAATAATTTAATTGAAAATTTACCAGTTCAAGCAGAGCAAATGCAAAAAATTGTAGATACTTTTGATCCAGAAAAATTTCAAAATGTTTTAGATTTTGCAAAGTCTGTTAATCATAATCAATTACCATAATAATGAGATAGTTTTGCAAGGCCAAAAAGAGATAAATTATATTTCCTTTTTATCATAATAGATAAGAAGGAAATTTTTTATTTGGAAGAAATAAAAATAAAAAGGAGGAAAAAGGATATGGTTAGTAAAAATTATATTATGAATATGGGGATTAAATATAATGTTGACCAGAATTCTGCTAATCAAGTTCGTCAATCTATTCAATCTTTAATTGATGATATAGATCGTTTAGGGGCGGAAGCTAAAATAGATCCTGGGAAAAAAATTAATGCAGGTTTACAATCGGCTGTTAATACTGCAAATAAATTAGGAGATATTTTACAAGAAAGTTATAATGCAAAATTAGATACTATAGACGTTACTCGTTTTGCAGAGGGCTTATCTCGTGCAGGATTAAGCGCAAAAACAGTTAAAAATGAATTAGAACAATTTGGGGCTTCTGGATCTTCTGTATTTAATCGTTTATCTTCAGAAGTTTTAAGTTGAAATATAGAATTAAAAAAATCTAATACTTTATTAGATAAAATGGCATTAACTTTTGCAAATACTATTCGTTTTGGAATTTCTTCTAGTATTTTTAATAGTTTTACAGGTGCTATTTCAAAAGCTTATGGATATGTTCAAAAATTAGATAAATCATTAAATGATATTAGAATTGTATCTGATGCATCTGCACAAGATATGAAAGAATTTGCTAAATACGCTAATCAAGCAGCTCAAAATTTAGGAGCTAATACATTAGATTATACAAATGCTGCTTTAATTTATTATCAACAAGGTTTACCTGAACAAGAAGTTAAAGAACGTACTGACATTACTGTTAAAATGGCAAATGTATTAGGAACTTCCGCTAGTGAAGTGTCTGATTATATGACTGCCATTTGGAATAACTTTGATGATGGTTCAAAGTCATTGGAGTATTATGCAGATGTTTTAGCTAGTTTAGGAGCAAAAACAGCTTCTAGTGCAGAAGAAATTTCTACTGGTTTAGAAAAATTTGCTGCAATTAGTAGCACTGTTGGATTAAGTTATGAATATGCAGCAGCAGCATTAACAACTGTAACAGACAGAACTCGTCAAAGTGCAGAAGTTGTTGGTACTGCATTTAAAACATTGTTTGCACGTATTCAAGATTTAGAGTTAGGAAAAACTTTAGATGATGGGACTACTTTAGGTAAATATTCTGAAGCCTTACAAGCTGTTGGAATTAATATTAAAGACCAAAATGGAAATCTTAAAGATATGGATGCTATTTTGGATGAAATGGGTGCAAAATGGACTTTATTAAGTAAAGATCAACAAGTTGCATTGGCTCAAAACGTAGCTGGTGTCCGTCAATATACTCAATTAATTGCTTTAATGGATAATTGAGATTTTTTCCAACAAAATATTGAATGAGCAGCTGATGCTACAGGAGAATTAAATAAACAACAAGATATTTTTGCTCAAAGTCTACAGGCTCATTTAAATAGTATGGAAGCTTCAAAAGAAGCTTTATATAATAATTTGTTTAATACAGATGAAATAGTTCCTGTTGTAGATTTATTATCTAATATTGTTAAAGGTATTAATGATATGGTTTCAGCTTTTGGAGGCGGAGCGAAAGCTTTAGCTGGTTTTGCTGGAATGTTTAGTAGTGTTTTTTATAAACAAATTGATCAAGGTTTAATACATTTAACAACAAATGCTAATACGGCTAAAGAAAATGCTCAAAAATTAGCTACTCAAATAGACTTTGCTCAACAAAAAGTTAGTGAAAATGGAGGTTCTCCTCAAGATATAGCTAATATAAAAGCATTAAAAACTCAGTTAGAAGGATATAATAGAATTCAAGCTTCTTATGAGTTATTAAATGAAGAACAAATTCAACGCTTAAATCAATTACGAAATGAATCAGCAGAATTAGAACGTCAAAATGTTCTTATTGAAGAACAAGCAAAATTAACTTCTAATCAAGAATTAAATAAATTAAATACAACTTTAAATATTGACAATAATTTAAATGCAACTGAAGATCAGAAACAAGATATTATAGATTATAATGATACAGTTTATTTAACTGAAAATGCTAATAATTTGGATTTAATTAACGAAAAGTTAGGACAAATGGTTGAGCAACATGAAGTTTATAATGAAAAATTAGAACAGGCTTCAACTCAATTAGAGCAAGATTTAAATAATTATGATATTGAAAAAAATACTTTAATAGATATAGAAAATATACAAGAACAAATTAATGATATTATTGCTTTAAAAGAGGAACAATCAGGGAAAACTGTATCTTCTCAACAATTACAAATATTACAATCTCAATTAAAACAAGAAAATTTAACAGCAAAAAAGAAAAGAGAAATTTTAAATACTGTTAAAGAAATTGTAAAAACTGAACAAAAAAATACTGAACAAGTTAAAGCAACTAGTAAAGCAGTTGCTGCTCAAAAAAAAGCTCAAGAAGATGTTAAAAATAATAAAAATAAAATAAAAAATAATAATAATGAACAAGAAAATATTTTAAAACCTATTGAAAAAGCACAGCCTGCAATTGTTACAGTAAATAGTTTAACTAGCGCAGTTTCAGCTTTAACAACTGCATGAGCAATGGGTAGTACAGTAGCTGCAACTTGAAGAGATGTTATAAAAGGAAATGCTTCTTTAGGAGAGGCAGTTATAAAGACATTAACTTCTGCAACTATGATTATTCCTTCTTTAATATCTGCTTATAAAGCTTGAAATGTTGTTATAGACATATCAAATGCCAAAAAAGCTGCTGAACAAGCTTTAAATGCATCTCATTTAGTTGTTCATGAAGCTATTTTAGCAGGAAAAACTAAAGAAGAAGCAGTAGAATTAGCTTTAAATGCAGTTAAAGAAACTGGAGTTGCTATTGATACTAAAAAAGCCGAAGCTGAACTAATGGAGGCTGCAAGTACAGAATTAGCTGCAAAAGCTGCAGAAGAATCTGCAGGAGCTAGTCTTGCTGATGCCGGGGCTAAAGGAGTTGAGGCAGCTTCTACAAATGTAGCCACAGTTGCACAAACTGCTTTTAATGCTGCGGTATGAGCAAATCCATTAACATGACTGGTTGTAGTATTATTGGGAGCAGTTGCGGTATTTGCTGCTTTTGCAGCTGCTAATAAAAAAGCCACTCAAGCTCAAATGGAAGCAAATCAAGCTACAATTGATGAAACAAATGCTAAACAAGCAGAAATAGATAAAAATGATGAATTAATGGAACAATATTTAGCTGCTTATGAAAATTATAAAAAAGGCAAGATTTCAAAACAACAATTAGCAGAAACTACTAAAGATTTAAATGGTATTGTAGATGAAGAAATTTTAAGAGTTGCTCAATTAACAGGTAATTATGATGAACTTACAGAAGCTATTACAAAGAATAGAAAAGCAAAATTAGAAGAAGGTTTAGAATCTGCAAAAAAAGAAAATAGTGCAGCAAAAGATTTGGTATTAAGTAAAGCTAGAGAAGATCGTGGATATTTAAATAGTAGTGGTAAATATGTATTAAATTGATATGATGGAGCAGACTTAAGTGATGAAGGTTTATTTTATTATGCTATGAATAAAAATACATCTTTTGATCGTACTGTAGATCAAAAAGGTGCTGGTGTTACAACATACACATATACTATAGATTTTGATGAAAAAAGTATTGCTGAAGCATATCATGAATTAGAAAAAGTTCGAGATTATATTAATGATAATTATACTGCAGAGCAAAGATCAAAATCAGAATCTTATAAAGATATGGTTGAATGATTAGATAAAATGAAAGATTCTGTTGAAGCATATGAAAATTCTTTAAAAGATTTAGAAAAATATTCAACAGAATTAGAAATATTAAATTTAGATATATCAGGTATAGAATCTTATGATAATTTTACAGATATTCAAGATCAAATAATTGAAAAATTAAAAAGTATAGATGAAAATAAAGATAAAACTGATGAAGAATTAAAAAAATTAGCAAATACTTATTTACTTTCTATAGATAGTAATTTACAAGAATTTGTTGATAAACAAACCTTAATTGATAAAGCTATTGAATCTGCAGGAAATGGAAAATATACAAAACGTACTATTAGTGAAGACGAAACAGCTTATATAAAACATACTCATGAAGATGCGAATGGTAATATTGTTGAAGATAAAGTTCAATATTTTACTAATGATCAAGTTAAAGAAGCTATGGGAAAACTTAGTACTGAAGATATTCAAACTTTATTAGCATCAGGAGAAGATCTTGGATGGCTTCTTCAAGGTATGTATGTTCGTGAAGAACAATTAGGTGAGGGAACTTTATCTTTAGAAGAGAAATTACAAGCTTTAGCTCAAGGATTTAGAGAAAATAAAGATTATATAGTTCCTGTAAATGAAGAGTTATCTAATTTATTAAAAACTTTAGATGTTTCAGATTCAGAATTTCAAGAATATGTTAAACAACTCATGAAAATGAATCCTGAATTAAAAAGTAATGAAAAAGAAGCTAAAGAAATTGCATTAGCAAATATAAGAATGAATAAAGGATTATCTGATTTAGCAGATAATTTCGATGATTTAAAGAAACCTTTAAAAGAAAATAAACAAGGAACTCAAGAATTTGCACAAGCTTTAGATAAAATGCAAGGAATTATGGGTAATATTCTTGATATAGATGGAGAAGATTTATCTGATAGTTTTTATACAAGTGCAAAAAATTTAAAATTAATGGAGCAAGCCGCAAATGGTAGTACAGAAGCAGTTGAAAAATTACGTCAAGAAGCTGGTAATGATATTATTGCTCAAGTATTGGCGGAAGCTCAAACTGATCAAGCAAAAGATGCAATTAAATCAATCGATGAAATGATTGATAATATTAATACTAAAAATTTAAAACCAGGAGCATCAATTGATTTATCACAATTTAATACTGATTCTGCGGAATTTGAAGATAGATTAAATGAAATGATTGCAGCGTCAGGAATGACTGCTGAACAAGTTAATGCTTATCTTTCTTCAATGGGATATGAGGCAGAAATAGAAACTACACCATCTACTCAATTAGTACATTATTCTGGAGTTTATCCTCACATGCAAGAGGATGGAGAACTAAAATTAATTCCATGAAAAACAGATGTTGAAGAAGAAGTACAAATTCCAACTATTAAATCTTTAAATTATAAAGGGCCTGCTGCAAAAACTGTTAATTTAAATAATGGTAAGGGTAAATCTGGTGGATCTAGCAAATCTAAAAATGTTGAAATGACAAAAACAGATGTAGATAGATACCATCCTATTAATACTCAAATTGAAAAAGTTGATAAATCACTTCAAAAACTACAAAAAGATCAAGAAAAATTAACAGGAAAATCAAAATTTGATAATTTAACAAAACAATGACAATTATTAAATCAACAAGCTCAAAATTATAATACTAAATTAAATATTGCTAAACAAGAACAAGCTGAATTAAGAAATACTTTAGCACAACAAGGCGTAACTTTTAATGCAGATGGAACTGTTAGTAATTATGAACAAGCTATTAGAGCTCAAGAAGCAAAATTAAATAATTTAAAACAACAATATAATAAACTTTCTGATAAACAAAAAGAAAAATGAGATGAGCAAGGCATTTTAGATAAAGCTGAAAAAGAATTTGATGAATTTTTAGAAAATATTGATAGATTAGATGAATTAACTGTTAGTGTTATTCCTGAGTTAGAAACGGATAATTTAGATATAGAACTTCAAAAAATTGAAACTAAAATTTCTCAATTAAATTTAGAAATAGACCTTAAATTAAATACTGCGGAAGCTGAAAGAGATTGAAATTCATTTAGAAAACGTATTATAGATAAAATAGATGATGATGATATATTTGGTAATGCAAAATCATCTGCCGCGGATTTAAAAACATATATTTCTGCAGATAATAGTGGTCAATTAGATGTAACTAATGCTTATTTACAATATTTATTAACTCATGAGGATGATTTTGCTGCAAATCCTGTTAAATATCAAGAAGAATTAGAAAAAACTTACCAGGCGGCAATGGAACAACTTGAAGCTGTTCAAGATATTGTTGATGAATTAAAAGAAGATGTTCTTAATGCATTAGATCAAGCGCAAGAAAAACTTGATGAACAAATTGATACATACCAACAATTAGATAGTATTTTGCAGCATGATACTAAACTTATTCAATTAGCTCTTGGTGATAAAGCATATGATCAATTAGCTCAAATATATGAAAAACAACATGATAATAATTTACAACAATTATCATTTTATCAATTACAAATAGATTATTGAAAAGAAATACGAGATGGATATGAGTTAGGTTCAGAAGCATGAGAAAATGCCAATGAAAAAATGAAAGAAGCTCAAGAAAATACTCGTCAACAACTAGAAAAAACAATAGAAAGTACTGCTACAGTATTTGAAAATAGAATGAATATTTTATTTGATAAATTTAATAAAGATTTATCAAAGAATTTTGGTTTAGAATATTTAGATGAAGAATGAGATTTAATTAATAAAAATGCAGATACTTATTTAGACACTATAAATCAAATTCAAGGTATTAATGATCTTGAACAAAAATATTTAGATGCTATAAATAAAAGTTCTAATCCAGCCATTCAACAAAAAATTCAAAATATTATGAATCAACAAGTTAATTTATTAAGAGAAAAAGATAAATTAACTAAATCAGATTTGGATATGGCGCAAAAACGTTATGATTTATATTTAGCTCAAATTGCTCTTGAAGAAGCGCAACAAAATAAATCAATAATGCGTTTAAGACGTGATAGTCAAGGTAACTATACATATCAATATTCTGCAGATACTGCGGCCATTGATAAAGCTCAACAAGATGTTGATGCAAAAAGAAATGCGTTATATAATGAAAATAAAAATAGAATTATTTCTGATATAGAAAATATTCAAAAAACTAATGAAGAAATGCAACAAAAAATTCAAAAAGCCATGAATGATGGAGATATAGAAATGGTAAAATTATATCAAGATCAATATTCTAAATGGTTAAGTGAAAATAGAACTGAATTTGCTCAACATTTAAGTGAATTAGATGAGGCAATTGCAGAAGAATGATTAGCAAAAACTGGAGAAGATTTTACAACTGCTTCTATTGAACGTCAACAAGAAATTCGTAGACAATTAGTTCCACAATTAGAGGCTTTATCAAAATATAGTGTAGATAATTTAACAAGTGATAAATTAGCACAATTATTTGAAGAGGCTAGACAATGGATGGCAGAAAAAGAAGCTGCACAAGATAATGATTTAATAAGTGGAGATAGAAATAGAGATGAATTATTAAATGGCTATAATAAAGAATTTATTGCTACTCAAGAATTATTAGATAATCAAGAAGATTTATTAGAAGCTCAAAAACAATCTATTGATATAGTTTCTGATTTTGTCAATGCTACAACAGCAAGAATTGAAGCTTTAGAGGCTGAACGTGATATAGTTAATAATACAACTGAAGCATATCAAAAATTAACAGATGCAAGAAATACAGAGGGTAATGAATATGCTCAAAAATTAGGAATGGGAACTGCTTCTAATACTTATGGTCAAGAGAGTGTAAATACAGGTACTTATACTGCGGCAATAGACTCTTATAAAGTATTAGTAAATGATACATTAGAAGAAATTGCTAAAGCTGTATATGGTAGTGCTGCAGATGATATATTACAACATATTATAGATATTAATGGTTTAAGTTCATCTTCTTTAACTGCAGGACAAGTTCTAAGATTTGCCTCAGGCGGATATACTGGAGATTGAGCTGGAGCTAGTAGATTAGCTGCTTTAGACCAAAAAGAGTTAGTATTAAATTCTGATGATACTGCTAATATGTTAAATACAATAGCAATAATGAGAAATTTAACTTATTCATTAGGTGCAACAACATTAGCAAGATTAGCGGGTGTTGGTGCAGCAATGCCAAATGGAAGTTCTAGTGATTCCGCATTAGAACAAAATGTTCATATTGATGCATCATTCCCTAATGTAACTAATTCAAGAGAAATTGAAGAAGCATTTAATAATTTAGTAAATGCGGCAAGTCAAAGAATATTTAAAAGGTAGTTTTTAAACTACCTTTTTTTATTTTGGCCTAATATAACCAATTTTTTTATTCTTTTTTTAATAATAACTAAAGAGAGAAAAGGAGATGTGTCTCAATGAATGATAATCATACATATTTTGAAAATCAAATTCTTGATGCTATTGAGGCAATAGTTACAAATATGATAAATAGTGCTCCTTTTGATAGAACTATTCAGGGAACTGTTATAGAACTATTAGATGAGTCTATTGGAAAATATCGTATTAAATATCAAGATAGTTTTTTTGATGCTTATTCAAAAAATTTAAATATAAAATATAATAAAAATACATTAGTACAAATTTTAGTTCCTCAAAGTGATATGTCTCAAGTAAAAATTATTTTAAATACTGTTCAAGAAGACACTTTTGAAGATACTGCAATTAATACATCTGATTATTATAGTGATTTAACAGCAAATCTATTTGCGCAAGATGCTTCAAATAATTTTGCTTTATGTTCTAAAGATAATACTAGATGGTTAAAACAAATTTATGTAAAAGATGCAGATATTAATGTTTTAGATTTTAAAGAAGATTTATTTAGAGAAGGATTAAAAGAAGCTAATGGATTTAGCATTGTAGGAATGTTTCAGACAAAATTAGAACAAACAGGTGGAAATTATGGTGTTAAATTTACACTAAACTTTAAGAATGACGCAGGAAATATATATACTAAAGATTATATTTTTGATATAAATAAAATGGCTGGTAAGCCTTATAATTTTACTATTCCTTCACAACAAAGATATACATTTGAATTAGGAGAATTAATTGACCAATATGATAGTATACAATCTATTATTGCTTTCGCAAATGGTTTTACACAACAAGGTTCAGAAGCTCCTGATGATATATGAATTAAAAATTTAGAATTATATACAACAGCAAAATTAACAGAAGAACAATTACGTAGTAATACTATTGTTATTAACAAAAGTAAACCTTATTTTAGTATTGTTAATAGCGATCCTGAAGAAGAAGCTAAAGACCAGGTATTAAATGTTCAAGCTCAAGCATATAAAGGAAAAAGAGCAATTAATACAATGGGGCAAAATTATGAATATTATTGGTTTCAAGAAGATCCAAAAATTACTACTCAAAGTGAAAGTTATGTTAATTATGGCGGAATTGGTTGATCTTGTATTAATTTAAAAGATAATGGAGAATATATCATAAAATATGATAATATTGATTTAAATAAAGATGATAATATTCATTTCCGTAATAAACATAAAATTGTTATTGCTGTAGATAATCAAATTTTTGCAATAAAAGAGTTTGATATATATAATTATGCTCATCAAAATGAAATGAATTTAAGTATTTCATCAGATGATGGAGTTACTTTTTATTATAATAATGGAAGTCCAAATTTAATTTTATTAAAAGATGGGCAACCATTATCAACTGAAGAATTGGCTAATTCTACATTTATTTGAAAATATGTAGATCAAATGTCTAATGAAAGTTATGAAATTGATAATAATAGTGCAGTTTTACCTGCAAATAAAACTCATTTAGAAGAAATAGATATTAATGATGCATATATATATTCATGTGCTTGATATAAAGCAGATATTTGACAAGGGTCTGCGGAATTAGCATTAGAAAATAAAGGTGGAGAAGATGTATTATCTCAATATTATATAGATATTGATAAAGATACATTTGTATATTCTTATTCTAATCAAGGCATTTCACCAGCACATGAAGGTTTATTACACCCTATGAAGATTAATCCTTTGATAGTTAATTTAAAAGATCCAGAAAAACAAAATATTGATCCAGATAATTATCAAATTACTTGAACTATTAATCCTTCAGAGGATAAAAGATTAATTATTCCTTTAGAACAAAATGAAAATGAAAAAAATAAATTTTATTATACGATTGCAGATATTTATAATTATAGAAAAACTAATAATAATAAAATTACTGCAACAATTATATATAAAAATTATACTTATACAAAAGATATTAATTTTAATTTTATAAAAGATGGAGAGCCTGGATATAATCAAGATGCGGTGTTCTGTAAAATTTATCCAAATACTGAAGAACCATTAATTGATTTACCAAGTATTATTATAGCAAATGGGGTTGCCGCCTTTAATTTTACTCCTATTGAAAATGCATCTAATTTTATTGTTAAATTATGAGATGGCGGAAATTATATAGAAGATAGTGAATATACTGTAAGATGAGAAATATTAAAACGTTTTACAGGAGTAGCAAATGAAGCTCCTTCATGTTTATCTATTGTTAATAATCAAGTTGTTTTAACTGAAAATTTAGAATTTGATACAGATGATTGAGAATTGTATAACAATATTATAAAAGCGACTATTACATATCAAGGAAAAGAATATTATTGTTCTTTACCTATAATTACAATTAATTTAGAAGATGATAATTATAATTTAGTTGTAAATCCTGATACTGGTTATAGATATGTACAATATTCTAATTCAGGTAAAAATCCTGAGTATGATAATTCTACTCCATTTGAAATTGATGTATTAGATAGTAATGATGAAATAATTACAGAAAATGTTAATATTAATTGAGATTTTACAAATACAACTTTACAAGAAGATAACAATGAAATTATTCCATTACCATCTTATCATGGTGAAGATATTTATTCAACAGCAATATATGGTGAAGTACAATTAGAAAATGAAGTTATAGGAGAAGTTCATATTCCTATTCATATGTATTTAGATAAATTTAGTATTGCCGCGTTAGATAGTTGAGATGGTAATTCTATTGTTTTAGATGACCAAAAAAATATTATTTTATCACCTCAAGTTATTGCGGGAAGTAAAGATAGCTCTGGTTATTTTTCAGGAGTATTTGTAGGAGATTTAAGTCAAACTGAAAAGATAGATCCTAATGATCCAA
>RHMF01000596.1_pt1 | contig 16356 bp, 10 predicted proteins | sample 5365151 | NCBI WGS metagenome assembly RHMF01 (sample SAMN10266501, study PRJNA497801) | feces metagenome | isolation source: feces | host: Bos taurus | place: China: Prairie of Fairy Mountain | collected 2017-08-14 | reverse complement strand
GTTATGCTCGGTTATATTGCCTATTGTTTGCCATTCTATTTGAGCAGAGGAGTGTGAAATATGAGTTACGGTTAGGCTTTCAGGGCTTAGGCAAGTGTCTTTAATTGAAAAATCAGTTATTGCATAGGTTCTTTCTGCGATTGTATCCATTTGACTGCGGATTGCAAAACGAACATTATCTGTTCCCAAGAATCCCATTAAAGAAAGAGTGTTTTCTCCATTTACAAAATAGAAATCCATTTCTTGCATTGTTTCTCCATTTACTGAGACAAAGAGTTGTGAGTTTACACCTTGTAATGAAGAATAGTTAAAGGTAAGATATGGATTTGAAAGAGTGTGTAATTCAAATATTGGAGAGAATAATGTATCGGCTTCTACTCGCCAACAATCTGAAAAGTTGCAAAAAGAACTTAATGTTGAGAATGTGATTGAATCTTCTACGTAATAAGGATACTCTGTTTGTGGATAACATAGTGTATGTAAGTATATTTGCGATGCAAGGCTTGTGTCTTGCATTTGAGATATGGCTTTTACGTTTATTTGATAGATTGAATTTGGTAATAGTTGCGATAGTTCTATTGTATTTAGGTTTGTTTGATGAAGTGTTGCTGTATTGTTTGTTGTATGTAAGGCTTCTATCAAATAAGACTCTGCTTCAAGGTTGTTTTCCCATGTAATTTTTGCATAGTCATAAGAGTATTCATTTATTCTTAGATTTGCAGGCGGTAGAATTAAAGTGTGGGTTGTGAATGTTAATGGTTCTGACCAAAAACTTTGTTCTTCTCCACAGTCTGCTTGTACTCTATAAACATATTCTGTGCTATGTTGTAGGTTTTCTAATAAATAGTTTGATGTTATTGAGTTGATTGTGTTCCAAGTTGTGTCTTGCGATTTTCTATATTGTAGGTTAAATACGCTTTGTGTTTCTGCAAAGTCCCAAAATAATGTTGCAGAAGATGTACTTATGTAGTTTGCTTGAAGATTTTGAGGAACTGCACAATAACGTGCTGTTAAATATATGTCGTCTATTGCAACAGCGTGTGAAGAGGGTGCTTGTGAGGTGTTGTACCACACAAAAAGTAATCGTTTTGTTGTTCCTCTGTGGAAAATTGGAAATTCAATGTGCTCTCTTATCCATTGATTGTTTCCTCCTCTATAAACAGTTTCGCCTACTTGATCTTGTTCGTTCGGAAGGTTGTTTATGCTTATTGATGTTCCTGGTGCAATGAGGTAAAGTTTTAATCCTGCGTTTTGAAGTTCAGAAGGAGTGTGATAACTAAAATCTATATAGAAACTTTCAGCGTATTCTGGTATATAAAAGTCTATGTAGGCATAACTAACTGAATTAGTATTGTTGTTGCATGCATAATTATTTCCATTGCTTACGTGAAGTGATTTGCTTCCAAAGCTACCTGAGTTGATTGCTGAGGAAATCTTCCAAGGATTTTCTGCTGTATTAAGCGTTCCTATGAGTTTGTTTTCTGTTGTGTCTTCAAAATCTATTTGTATTGGAAGTTGAAAAACAGAATTTTCTGTTAAAAATTTCGCATATAAATATTTCCACGTTCCAAATGTGCCTTGACAATTTGTTCTTAATGCAAATTGATATTGATTTGTTTCTACAAATTCTTGATTGAATGTGTATTCATAATTTTGTGTTTGAGGTATTATGTCGTAATTATCTGGATTTGTTCCTACTTCTCCACAAACTATTTGCCAAGTATTTGTTCCTTCGGCTGGTTGCCATTGAATGTTTACTGAGTTATTACTCATTGTTCCTAAAAACATATCTGATACTTGTGGACAAATAGTGTCATCACTCAATGTGTAAAAATAATTTTCATTACTCCAAAGACTTGTGTCTCCGTCAATGTCTATCATTCTCACCTTCCACATATAACGTGTATTTGGTGTAAGTTCACTAAGATAAGCAACAGTATCTGTCAGTATTAATTCTATTGGCTCTTCTGCAAGTGCAGCTTGATAGACCAATTGCCAAAAATCTGCATTTTGATGCGAAGCCCAAGAAAGTCTTGCGTTATTTATATCTATTTCACTACTTGTTAATCCTATTGGAAAGTAGTCTTGTGTGTTTTGTGTGTAAGATAGTTTACCACAAAGCAACATTATCATTAATGAAAAGACTATTTTTTTCATATTCATATCTTTTTATTCTGTTATTTTTTCTTTGATTGAAAATGTAAATTCTTTGCTTAGTCTATGGTTTTGTTTGTAAAGTAGAAAATAATATGCAGCTACAACTATCAGGGAAATAAGAGCTGAAAGGGATTGTGAGAGCAAAAAGATTTTTATTGACAAAAACATTGCGATAATAAGTAAAACAAGTGGTAAAACAAATGCAATGAGAACGGCTTTCATTCCTAATTTAGTACTTATTGCAATTATTACTTTATCTCCTATGTTATAATTCTCTATATCTTTGGTTTTTATTTCTATTTCTTTGTCTTTTTTGTCTAAACTCGTACACGCTCCTCTTGCATGGCATGAGGAACAAGTAGATTTTTGTTCTATTTTTACTACAACTTTATCTTCTTGTTTTTTTATAACAATTCCTTTTTGTTCAACGCAATCTTCTCTCATAAAAAAGCTTTATATTATTGCTACCATATCTTTTTCTATCCAATATTCTTTTCCATCTTCTGTTTGGACTCTTATCTTGTCTAAATTTCTTTCTTTTATTTCTACTTTTTGTCCTTTAAAGAGTTTTATTTTTTCTCCTTCTTGCTCTAGAAGTTTAATAACTATTGCATTGTCTTGTGAGTGTATTGCGTTCTCTCTTGCAAGTCCAAATGAGAATGAGGCTATTGTTAGGATAAAAAACGATAGTGTTAAATAGAAGAAAAGAACTTTTTTGTCGGAAGTAAAATAATAGATAAAAAATAAAACAGCTGAAACAAGCAAAAAGAAAATTGTTAGCAATGCCCATGTCATTGGAGTTAATAGATTATAGACATTTTTTAACCATCTTACCAAAAAGAAATCTGGTATTTTATATACATCTCCCATTAGTCGAGTTTTGGATATTTTGTTATTGGTTTGATATATTTCGTTGCGTGGAGATAGTTTTAATGCTTTTTCATAATACAATGTACTATTAACATAGTCGCTTAAACGAAAGTATGTATTGGCTATATTGTTGTAGAGTTCTGCTGAAACGTCTTGCTTTTCTAATTGTTTATATATTGAAAGCGCTTTTTCATAGTTTTCTTGTTCGTATGCATGATTGGCATCATATATTGTTTGTGCTTGTAAGGATAAAGAGGTGATTAGTGTTATGAAAAGCGTGAATAGAAATGTTGTTTTGTTTTTTTTGTTTTGTTTTTTTATGTTTAACATTTGATTTTCTATTTCTGTAATAAGTTCTTCTGTTTGTAAAAATAATTCTTTGTAAAGTTCATTTGTTTTATTTTGTGAAAATCGCACATATTCACATTTTTCTAATAGGGAATGCGTTTTGTTTAATAAGTCTTGACTAAGCTGACTTTTTTGAAGTTGTGTTTTTATATTTTCTATGTTTAAATCATAACGAGCAATCTTGAATTTATCTGACAAATAGTTCCAAAGTGCTTGTCCTATTTCTGTTTCAAATTCTGAGAATTGTTTATTTTCTAAATATAGTCTTGATTGTTTCAATCTCTTTATTGCTACTTTATTGGCTTTTCGTAATCTTACTGCAACAAGGTCTTTATTCTTTTCTACTTGTGTTTCGGTTAACTTAATCATTGTAATCAATGAAGAAATGATTAATATTACTAATAAGTAAAACCAATAGCTGTGGAAGGGTTTTGCTAAAACAGAGTTGGAATTATAACGATATGTTATATCAATTATATCCATATTATTGTATTTTGCCTTTTCGGCAAGTTGATTGACATAATCTTCGGAATTATCTCCTTTGGCTATTTTTAAGGAATATATTTCTGTGTCTAATACTTTATAGTCGCCTTGCTTGGTATCATAGTAGGTAAAGGCTAATGATGGTATTTTAAAATTACCTTCTACTCTTGGTATAATTACATATTGAAAACTTCTTTCACCTTTTTGTCCTGATGAGGTTTTTGTTATTTTGTCTGTAATGCTTGGTTCAAACACTTCAAATTCATCGGGTAGTTTAAGATTTATGTTATCTATTAATGATAGGTTTCCTTCTCCTTTTATAGTGTAGGTAAGGGTTATTGCTTCATTTGTTTTGCATTGTGTTGTATCTATCTTAGTCTCTATTGTAAATTGTCCTACTGCTCCTGAAAAATTATTGTTTGAAGTTGGTAATTGTTTTACATCTATTTCTAATGAATTGGTCTTTAATTTTTTATTAACAGTCTCTATTACACGTGAAGGTCTTGAAAAGAATGGATCATTGAAAAAAGCATCTATTATAGGGTCTCCTGTCAAATGTCTTTCGTTTCTTGTTTCTCCTGTTTCAATGTGAGCTAAGACTTCTATGCTCATAGGTGCAATTTTAAGCTTTCCTGTTTTTTGTGGATAAACTAATACCTGTCTTAGCGTTGCAACTTGATATAATTTGCCATCTATTATTTCTTTTTCAAGTGATGGTTTTGTTTGATTGTCCAATTCTTCTACCCAAAAGCCTTGTGAAGATGGAAATTTATCAACTTGATATTCAGATATTGGAACAAGTGTGTATAGTTTATATGATACTATTATTTCTTCTCCAACAACAGCTTTTGTTTTGCTCGGTATAGCTTTTACAAATACGGATTTACTATCTAAGGTCTTGACTTTTGGACGATCTGCGTGTTTGTATGGGTTATAATTAGGGTCATTTTTAGCTCTTGTTTGTAAACTTGGATCTTTTTCTACCTTAATGTTTACTGCCTTTGTATAATAAGTACGATCGTTAGCTCTTACCTTGGCTGGTGGTATTGTTATTATACCTGTATTTATGCTTTGAAGAAAATAGGTGTATGTCGTAGTGGTAATTGCTTCTCTCTTTCCATTTATGATTTTCACAGAAGAACTTCGCATTACATTAGGTCCGCTTAGTATATTTACGTCTTGAAATGTAGGTGCTATAAAATTCTTGGGATTATCATCATTTATTATGAAACTTACTTTAAATCTCTCATCTTTCCCTACAACTTTCGGAGCTTCAACTTTAAATTCTATTTCCTGAGATAAAAGTGCTATTGAATAAATTATAGCAATAAAGAATAATGTTATGTGTTTTTTCATAGCTTACCAGTCTTTTTCAATATGCCTTTTTTGAACTTGTTTTTCTTCTTCTTTTTTTACTTTCTCTAATGTTTGTTTTTCGTTATTTTTCAACGCTTCCAACATTCTTTCCATGTCTTTTTTGTCTTTCATTCTCTTTTGCTGTGCAGGAGTATCTGAGTTATCTTTTTTTTGTTGTTGTTGCTGTTGTTGTTGAGAATTTTGTTGTTGCTGTTGTTGTTGCTGTTGTTGATTATTTTTATTATCTTTATTCTTTTTTAGTAAGTATTGCGTTAATGCTAAGTTGTATTTTGCAGCACTATCTTCTGGGTTTAATCTTAATGTTTGTTTGTAATCCTCGCAAGCTTTTTCTAAATATTGCATTTTAGCAGATGGCTCATTCGTCGTATCTGAATTAAACAACTGAAAGTTTACATTTCCTCTATTATATATTGCATTCGCATTATTTATTGTATCATTAATAGAACTCCCTTTTAGATACTCTTCGTAATATTTTAGTGAGGTTTGTAATTTTTCTTGTTTTTGTTGTTTATAACTTGCATTTGCTAAATTATATTGTGCTTTTAGGTAATTACTATCTGAGACTAAGGATTCCCTATATTGCTCTTCTGCTTTTTGATAGTTTGATTCCTTATAAGAGTCATTACCTTCTCTTAGTTTTCTTTTTTCTTTATCACAAGAGGCAAAGATTATTAATGCAAAAATTATCAATACAAAATTCTTATTCATTTCCAAAAAATAGTTTTCTGTTGATGTATTTGTTCTTTCTTTCAAAAATTAGCCATTCTAACAATAAGAAAAATAAGGCTATTATCGCAAAAACATAAAATTTACTTTCAAAACTCTTATAAGCCACTGCTTCATATTCGTTTTTATCCATTTTGTTTATCCTAGCTAATATATTGTCTAATCCTATTGAGGTATTATTTGCTCTAATATAGACTCCTTTTCCTTCTTCTGCTATTTCTTTTAATAGTGTTTCATTTAATTTTGTCAATACTATGTTGCCATTTGCATCTTTTTTATATTGACTTCGTCCACCTTTATCGTAAATAGGTATTGGTGTACCTTCTGTTTGTCCTAAGCCTATGGTATTTATAACTACTCCTTCTTTCGCTATTTCTTTTGTTACATCTAATACTCCTTCCTCATTATCTTCTCCATCTGATATTAAAATTATACTTCTTGAACGCTTAGTTTCGTCTTGATTCTCAAAAGCAGAATAGGCTTTTTCTAAACTTTCTGCTATTGCTGTGCCTTGTGTTTCTATTAATTTTGTGTCTATTACTTCTATAAAAGTCTTTGCTGCTGTATAATCGGAGGTTATTGGAAGGTGAGCTACGGAAGTTCCTGCAAATATTACAATTCCTATTCTATCTCCTTCTAATTGATTTACTAATTGCGTTAATGCTTGCTTCGCTCTACTAATTCTATTTGGTTTTAGATCTTCTGCTAACATACTATTAGAGACATCTAAACATACCATAAGATCTGTTCCCGTTCTTTCTTTCTTTTCAACTGATGTGCCTTTTTGTGGATTGGCTAAGGCTAAAACTAAAAAGAAAAATGATAAATTCCATAAAGTAAATTTAAAATATTGTTTACCTATTGACAAATCTGGAATAATGATTTGTTGTGTTTTTTCTTCTGCAAATTGTTTGAGCTTTTTTCTTTTCAACTTAATGTAGAAGTAATGCAACAAGTAAAATATCGGTATCAATATCCATAAATATAAAAGTTGGGGATTCTCTAATCGTATCATTGTATTACGGATTTGTTCTTAAATATGTTTTTCGTAAAATCATTTCCAAAATCAAAATTATCAAAGCTATCAATATGAATTTATCACCTACATCTTCTGTATGTTTATAAAGAGAAACATCTATTTTGGTTTTTTCCATTTTATCTATTTCTTTAAAGATTTCTTCTAAGGAAGAGTTTTTAGTTGAACGGAAATATTTTCCTCCTGTTGTATATGCTACTTCTTTTAGTAATTCTTCATCTATTTTCACTTCAACATTTTGATATTGTTTACCAAATGGAGTGTAATATGGATAAGGTGCATGTCCTTTTTTGCCTATTCCTATTGTGTATATTCTAATATTGTATTCTTTTGCTATACTCGCTGCTGTTATTGGGTCTATTGCCCCCATATTATTTACACCATCTGTTATTAGAATTATTACTTTACTTTTAGATTTTGTGTCTTTTACTCTATTTACGGCTGTCGCAAGCCCATCTCCTATTGCTGTTCCATCATCTATTTGTCCACTTTCTGTTGATGATAATAATTCTAATAGTACTTTATGGTCAATTGTTGAAGGACATTTTGTATAAGCTTCTCCTGCAAAGACTACTATCCCTATATTATCTGTTTTTCTATTTTCTATAAATTGCTTAGCAACATTTTTCGCAGACTCTAATCTATTTGGCTTAAAGTCTTCTGCCAACATTGAGGTAGATACATCTAAGGCCAATACAATATCTATTCCTTCTACACTTCGTTTATCTTTTGCTGTGTTTAGCTGAGGACGCGCAATTGATATTATAATAAGTATAACTGCCAGCATTCTTAAATAATCTGGCAATTTTCTTAATCTTAATTTAAGAGTTTTTCTCGCTGTTGCAAATTGAGAAAGATCTGAATAAACAATATTTGTTACCCTTCTTTTATCATAATATATGTGATAAAGCACCATTAATGGTACTATTAGCAAAAGAAGTAACAAATATGGATACTGAAAACTTATATTATTTATTAGACTCATTTGATTCAATTTCTTCTTTTGTGTTTATAACAAATTCTTTTGCATTAGATAGCATATTTTTATCTATTACTTGGTCTGTTTCATGTTTTGCAAATTTCACAAAATCTGATATTGTAAATATGTTGTCTAATAACAAATAATTATCGCGTGAAATGTTATTATTGAGTTTTACTTGCGAAAGAATTTCTGAACTTGTCATTTCATAGGCGGATATTCTAAACCTTTCTTCTAAGTAAAGCCATAGTATTTCGGTTAATTCTGTGTAATATTGTTTTTGAAGTCTTTGCTCACTAAGTCTCTTCTTTGCTAAATCCTCCAAAGACTGTAAAGCTTTAATGTGAGAAGGTATTTTCGGTTGCTCTTCTATCACTTGTGGTGTTTCAATATTTAGTCTTCTTTTCCTTATATACAAAACAAGGAAATAAATTCCTACACCTATTATTATAAGTGCTGACAACACATATATTATAGGCAAAATTTCTTTGAAGGTAAATTTTTCTTCAAGTACAGGTTTTATATCTTTTACTTCTATTTTATTGGTATCTATAGGATATTCTAATATTTCTATTTCTGTCGGCAATACTTTTATTATGTTATCTAAATCATTGCCTATTTTTATCATAACACCATCACCTACATTCCTATTTCCACTTATAAAACTTGTATAATATTGCTTGTAATTTAAAAAGGTTTTATTATTTTCCGAAATAGTATCTATTATTGTATTCTGTAATTCCAAACTATCACTATTATTTTTACTCACGATGATAGTTTGAGGAGTTGAGTCAAAAGGAACTTTAAAACTAAACTCTATTCTATCACCAATATTGTAAGTTTTTTTATCTACTTGACCTTTTACAACCTGAGATTGTAAATAATTTGTAGTGATAATTGATAATAGTATTAGAATTACTATATGTTTTATTTTCATTTTTATGCTTTCCCTCTTTTTGAAAATAATTTTATCAATGATTTTATATAATCTTCCGATGCAAGTATTTGAATATTATCTATACCGTATTTATTGAATTTCAACATATTTTCATATTGAATATTACGTCTTTGCTTTACAAAATTTTCTCTTGTAATTTTATCTGTTGTATCTATCCATTTCATTTGTTTTGTTTCTGCATCTTCAAATTGCACAAGACCTATATTAGGCAACTCAAATTCTCGTCTATCATTTACAAAAATTGCAGTTAAATCGTGTCGCTTTGCAACTATTTGTAGGCTATCATCAAAGTTTCCAAAGCAATCTGTGATCACAAAGCAACTTGCTCTTTTCTTTATTACATTACTTAGAAACACCAATGGCAAAGAAAAATTTGTTCCTCCATCATTTTTTTTAAACAACAACAACTCTCTAATTATTGTCAATATATGTGAAGTGCCTTTTTTAGGAGGAATATATTTTTCCACTTTATCTGAAAAAAGTATTACTCCGACTTTATCGTTATTATGTATTGCTGAGAACGATAAAACAGCTGCTATTTCTGTTATTATTTCAGATTTCAACGATTGTTCTGTACCAAAAAATGTAGAACCACTGACATCTATCAACAACATCACAGTCAACTCCCTTTCCTCTTCATAAACTTTCACAAAAGGTTTATTACTTCTAGCTGTTACATTCCAATCTATACTTCTTATTTCATCACCATAAGCATATTCCCTAACTTCGCTAAATGTCATACCCTTTCCCTTAAAAGCACTATGATATTGTCCCGCAAAAACTTCTTGCGATAAACGTCTTGCCCTAATTTCTATCTTGTGAACTTTTTTTAATATCTCTTCGGTTGACATATCTTTTTACGGAACATCTATTCTGTTAACAATTTCAGTGATTATATCTTCCGATTTAATATTTTCTGCTTCTGCCTCATAGGTCAAACCTATTCTATGACGCATTACATCTAAGCAAATACTCCTTACATCTTCTGGAATCACATATCCTCTTCTTCTTACAAAAGCTAACGCTCTTGAAGCTAACGCCAAATTTATTGTTGCACGAGGAGAAGCGCCATAATTAATTAAAGATTTTAATTTACCCAAACCATATTCTTCTGGATAACGTGTTGCAAAAACTATATCTGTAATATAATTTTCAATTTTAGCATCTAAATAAACTTCTTTAACAACTTCACGAGCACAAATTATATTTTCCAAAGAAACTATCGGACGTACAGCCACCTTTTTCGCAGCAATTTGAGATCTAAGAATTTGTTTTTCTTCTTCTTTACTTGGATAATCAATAACTACTTTCATCATAAATCTATCCAATTGAGCTTCTGGCAAAGGATAAGTACCCTCTTGTTCAATTGGATTTTGAGTTGCAAGAACTAAAAATGGTTCTTGCAATTTAAAAGTTTGTTCTCCTATAGTTATTTGACGTTCTTGCATTGCTTCCAATAAAGCCGATTGAACTTTTGCAGGAGCTCTATTAATTTCATCTGCCAAAACAAAATTAGAAAACACAGGTCCTTTCTTTACAAAAAACGCTTCTTCTTTTGGAGAATATATCATTGTACCTGTAACATCAGCGGGCAATAAATCGGGAGTAAATTGAATTCTACTAAACTTAGCATTTATTGTCTTAGCTAAAACTGTTATTGCTTGAGTCTTTGCAAGTCCTGGCACACCTTCAAGCAATATATGTCCATCAGCCAATAAAGCAATAATCAATCTTTCAACCATATTCTTTTGTCCTACTATAACCTTTGAAATTTCCAAAGTCATAGCATCGACAAAAGCACTTTCTTGTTCAATTCTTTTATTTAATTCTATTATATCCATAAATTATATAGTATAAATCACTTTTTTTAAGAGAAGAAACGTATTTCCATCTCTATTTATTATAAACTTCAACTTGCAAAGGTAAGAAATATTAAAATAATTCTTTGTTTTAGGAAAATAATTCTTTGTTTTATTTTTTATTTCTTTGATTTTTTGGTCAAAATATTTTGGCGCATTATTATTTTTTTGTACTTTTGCCGACTTAAAAGATGAAAAGTTTAATAATATTTAGAAATAAAGAAAAGTAAGTTATGAAAAGCAGAAAGTTACTCTTAAGTTTAGCAGTTTTCTTTCTTGTTGGAGCATTTGCTTCAGCTAAGGCATCTCCTATTGCAATAGCAGAAGGAGAAGAAGTTACAGATTCAACATTGACAGGTTGGCATCAAATTGGTCCAAACAATGTAGCAGGACGTGTACGCACCATAATGTTTGACAAATTCAACGATGGCGTAATCTACGCATGTTCTCCAACAGGAGGATTGTTTATCAGTGTTAACGATGGTAACAATTGGCAAGCGGTATCTCTTGGAGAAGGTGCAAATAGTTCTTATGTTGCTACTTCAATAGCACAAGATGATAATGGTATCATTTACGTAGGAACAGGAGAAGGTTCATATTCAGAAGCAGAAGCAGGAAAAAAACACTTCAAGACAGGATTACTTGGAAACGGTGTTTACAAATCAAGCGAATTTGATAAAAATTGGGCAGCAAATCTTCAAACAGATGAAGAAAAATACCAATTCGTTGCAGAAAACATTTCATTCACTCAAATGGAAGGAACAGTTCCAGACAAATATGACATAGGAGGAGAATGGATTTACATAAACGACATGGCATTTGTTGGTGGAAAATTATTTGTTGCAACAAAAAATGCAGGTTTAAAAGTATATTCTAACGGAAGTTGGGAAACTGCGACAATAAATAATAACACTATGGTCAACGTTACAGACATAAAAGTTTCTGCTAACGGAAAAGTAGCTGTTGCTTACGTATTAGACAATGACGCAGCAGTAGCAATTGCTAACGACATTGAAACATCTAATACCTTTACAAACTCTTTAACAAAAGATAAAATAGGATTAAGTCAAGATGACATCATAGTAAAAATAGAATTATCTTTCTCTTTAACGACAGACAAACTATATGCTTTAGTAAAATACTATAAAGCGACAGGAAACGGATACTATTCTAACGAAGCAATATACAGACAAGTAGAAAATAGTTGGGAAGCTGCAACATCAGGCTCACTATACATTGGAACAAGCGAAGGAATGTCTATTGCTATTAACGACAGAGATGAAGAATTTATCTATGCTGGAGGCTCTTCAGTAGTATCAGGTTTTGACGCTAACAATGATCCAATTTTCTACTACAATACAATTGCGAGCAGTGGAGCAGAAAGAAATAGCGGTAGTTTCGTACCAGCAGGAATTCACGCAATAGCATTTGATCCTAATCCACAAACAACAGAAGATTCAATAAAAGTTTATCTTGCAACAGACGCAGGAGTATATATCTACAAACAAGACCCATTAACACAATTCGTACAATGGCATGCTTGCAACAAAGGATTAATAAGTGCACAATATTACAACGTAGCCTCAACAAATGACGGAGCAGTATTTGGAGCAGCAGAAAGTAATGCAATAAGCTACATACCAACACCAGGTGCAGAATTAAAATCAGCAGAAACAATTTGGTCTCCTAACAGTACTGGTTATAGTGCAATAGCAAATCAAATCGATCCTTACGCAGTTCCAACAGGAAGTAACGTTTTAGCATCAGCTATTCATCAATCTCTTCCAACAGTAAAAAAACCTGTTGTTTTAGCACGTCCATATATGGCAATGACAAGAACATATAGCGACAATAACGATTACGAATCAATCAACGACCAAACATGGAACTATGGAGCAGGAACAGAATTATCATTCTTACATCCAAACACAATAACATCAGTAGAAAAATCTTCATACATTGCACCAATAGCATTATGGGAATCATTCAATGCACCAGAAGCATCACAAAACACAGTTTATTTAGTATTAAATGACAAACTTACAATAAGAAGAAACGGAACAAACTATATGTATAGCCACGGATTTGAATTAAAAGACGGAGACTCTGCAATAGTTCAAAGCACTAACCTTGGATACCCATTCTTCTTTGTCTTCTCAGCAGAAAGATTTGGCACAATTACATCAGAATACACAGGAGAAGAAGTATTAAATTTAATGACAACACAAGACACTTCAATAGAAGTATCAAACCCAGTAAGAAGTAGATTATTCATTGCAGCAGCAAACGGACTATATGTATGTAATGAACCAATGAACTTCACAAAAACATACCAAACAAATAATCCTAACTCACTTCCTTGGGTAAAATTATTCAACTTCACTTCATCAGAAGAAGGAAAACGTCAAATAAGAGAAATAGCACCATCAGAAGATGGAAACACAGTATTGATTTCAATAGACATTGAAGCAACAAACAATGCACCTGCTTCAACAAAACTTTACAGAATATCTGGATTAAATCAATATGATTTAAGTGATGTAAACAGTGGCGGAGAATCATTTGGAGGAACACCAAATGATGCAAACAAATTTACAACAGTAGAAATCGCTTCATTTGACAGAAGTATATCTTCAATAGCTTACGCAAACAACGATGTAGCAATCATAACACTACAAGGATATACACCAATCAACGCTAACATTTACAGAGCAACTAACCTAACAGCAGAAAATGCAGAAGACGTAGTATTTACTCCTATCACATTAGAAAACGATGCAAAACCAGTTTTCTCAGCATTAGTAGAAAAAGTAAGCACTGACGGAAAAACAGTTTACGTAGGAACAGATGACGGAGTTTATAAAACAACTGACTACACAGCATCAAACGTTGTTTGGACAAAAGAAGAAGCATTCCCAGCAGTTCCAGTTTACGACTTATTCCAACAAACAGCTAACTTACCATCTATTCAATTTACAACTTACATAGCAACAAACGCTCAAAACAACGTTTACAATGCTACAAAATATCCAGGAGCAATTTACGCAGCAACTTACGGAAAAGGATTATTTATGAACTATGACAACATCACAGAAGAAAGACCAGAACCAGTAAGTTTAAATTCAGTAGAACAAACAGCAACTACAAACGTAGATTTATATCCAAATCCAGCACAAAACCAAACAACATTAAGCTATACACTATCTTCTTCATCAAATGTTACACTTAACATATTTGATATGAACGGAAGATTAATATCAAGCTTAGAAAAAGGACGTCAAGCAGCAGGATTACACACACAAGAAATATCATTATCAGGCTTAGAAAAAGGAGTGTATATGATACAAATCATAACAAACCAAACATCAGAAGCAGCAAAATTGATAGTTCAATAATAAATAAAAACACACTACAAAAGGACGAGGTTTTCTTAACTTCGTCCTTTTTTTTTATTACCACAACAATAAGAAATATATTTTTCAGTTATAATATATTATGAAGAAATATTTATTAGCAATTAGCATACTGATAATATCAAGCTTTACCACAAAAGCACAAATCGGCGGAAGCGCAGTTTATTCCGTACTTTCCTTACATTCATCAGCAAAAACAGCAGCCTTAGGCATGGATTTTCTACCTTGTTTTAGCGATGATATTACAGCGATTATCAACAACCCATCAACACTTAGAAAAGAAAATCACAACGACATAGGAATTACCTACACCACACTATTCTCCGGCATCAATCAAGCCTCACTTGCATACAGCCACACCCTTGATAAAATAGGAAGTTTAGCCCTTGGAGTGCAATATTTAAACTACGGCAGTTTCGATATGACAGAAGAAAACGGCGATGTAGTAGGAAAATTCACAGCAGCCGATTATGTCTTCACACTATCTTGGGGAAAAATGTTAGATAGCAACGTTTACATTGGAGCAAACCTAAAACCCGTTTTCTCACAATACGAAAGTTACAATTCTTTCGCTTTGGCAATAGACCTTGCCGCAAGTTATCAATCCACCGATCGCACTTGGGCCGTTTCACTTATGGCAAGAAATATGGGAAAGCAAATAAAAAAATTAGCAAACGAAGACTTCTCCCTACCCTTTGACCTACAACTTGCAGCAAGCAAGAAATTAGCACACGCACCCTTAACAATATACGGAGCAATCACCAACCTACACAAATGGAATCTAAGAGAAGACGACCCATTGAATCCAAGAGACGAAATAGACCTTAACGGAGAGGTTACAAAAGAGAATAAATTTGTTGGAATACTTGACAACGCATTCCGACACCTACAAATAGGAGTAGAATTCACACCCTCAAAATATTTTTACATAGCAGCAGGCTATTCATGGAAACAAAACAGAGAAATGTACCTTAAAGACGCATTCTCACTTGCAGGCTTATCCTACGGAATCGGCATAAACTACTCACGCTTCCGCCTTTGCTACTCACGAAACGAATACCACCGCTACGGAGCCCCTAATTACATAAGCCTAATAGTGCAATTATAATTTTCAAACTTTATTAAAGAAAAACAAAACGCCCACAAATCAAAATAAAGCAAAGAAAGCTCAAAAAAAGTCTTTACTTTTTTAAAAAAAATCAAAGAAAAAATTAAAAAAATCAAAGAAAAAAAATAAAAAAACAAAGACTTTTTTTCGCAATTCTATTTTCTTGATTTACTTGGACTTACTCCTGCAACTCTTTTAAAGAATCTTGAAAAAACATCTATTGAAGAAAATCCCCAATTCTCTTGCAATTTGTTCAATAGGGTAATTAGTTTCTTTTAATAAAGTTTTAGCCTCTGTTATAATTCTTTCATCTATCATTCTTTTTGAAGATTTTCCTATTTTTTTTCTTAAAACAAAATCCAAATGTCCCTTAGAAACGCCTAAATTTTCAGCATAAGATTCACTATGTTTCCAATCAAGATAATGTTTATCTAATAATTTTAAAAAATTTTCTTCACAAATACCAAAATCATTTACCTTATCATAAGAGTATAATTGATAGAAATATTGATAAAAAGCAGAGGATAATAAATGTTTTAAAGCCTCTAATCTGTAAGGATTATGAGTATAAGAAAAAATTCTTTTAATATCATTAACATGATGCAATAGAAAGAATTCACCTTCTTTATTTAAAATAGATAAAGGCTGGATTTTAATCTTTGTATTAACACTAATCTCACTTGAAAAATTGTCTAATAAATTTTCTCTTAAAGCAATAGAACTTAGTAAAAAGGTCAAGGAAGCATTTTTTTGATAATTGATAACTTTAAACCTAGAGTTAAAAGGAATAAATAATACTGCAGGACTTTTAATTGTATATTTAATTAAATCAACATCAAAAATAAACTCTCCTTTTTCAAAAAAAATACTAACAAAATAGCTGTTGCTGTTTCCATTAGATATGATTTTTAGCAGATTTATATCGCTTGAATACATAGCATTGTAATCTATCTTACAACTATCTTCAATGTTGTCAAATATTTCTTTAAAATCTATAGATTTAATCTTGTTGAGCATAAGCCATAATTTGTATTTATTTTTT
>RHMF01000534.1_pt1 | contig 16360 bp, 10 predicted proteins | sample 5365151 | NCBI WGS metagenome assembly RHMF01 (sample SAMN10266501, study PRJNA497801) | feces metagenome | isolation source: feces | host: Bos taurus | place: China: Prairie of Fairy Mountain | collected 2017-08-14 | reverse complement strand
GTGGAGAAAGTGGAACAGTTGGAATCCATTGAAATAAATCGGATGGGACTATTATTAGTCAACCTTGATCTTCAAGTACTTTAACAACAACTCCTACAAGATATGTTTTTGGACCATATACTATTCCTGCGGACGCCGCGGGTTTTAATGTTATGATCGGAGATTTAACTTCTACTGCTCAAGAAATATGAATGACAGATATTAAAATTGAAAAAGGAAATAAAGCTACAGATTGATCCCCCGCGCCAGAAGATATAGGATATGTTAATAGTACCTGTTTAGAACTACTTAGTTAGGAGTCAATATGGCAGAAATATATAGAATTGGCTCTGATGATTTAGTTGATCGAGTTTCTACTTTTGGAGGAACTAATTTAATGAGAGCATCTGGATGTAGTGATTGAGATGCTCAATGATATAGCACAACTGCTGGGTTTGAATTTATGGGTGATAGGATAAAAATTCCAGGCGGAGCTGATTTTAAAACATCAAAAGCTTCTAATTTGTATACTGCTGATCATACATTTTTTTGTCCAATTGGTACTCCAATATTATTTTCAACTTACATTTATGAAAATACATTAACTTCTGAAAATACCAATGATAAAATATCTTTTTATTATTATTTTTTATCTGGCGCAGGTGGTTCAAGTAGTAGTGCAAAATCATTTAATTTAAATACTACAGGTTTTATTTGTTTTACTGCTCCAACTTTTTCTTACGATCAACTTAAAGGAATTTATTTTGGCCCTAGAACAAATTCTACGGTATCTGGATATATTACAATTGGTCCTTTAAAAGTAGAAATTGGTAGTAAACCAACAGATTGAACTCCTTCTCCATATGATTTAGTAACATATGATTCATCTAGTGAATCTTTAGTATTTTTCCAATAGGAGGTAATAATGGCAGATATTAAAGCAATTACCGGATTGGATGGTACTGTTTATAATTTTCGTGATGATTATAGTGTATGGGGCGGAAATAATTTATTAAAAAATATTCCTAAAGCTCATAGTGCAACTTCATATAATGCTTACGATTTTTATTGTATAGAAGATTTAGAAGAAGCAACTTACACAATTCAACTTTGAGATATAGATGTTGCTCATAGTGGTAAAACCGCGGCTCAATTAGGAGTAAGTGTATACTATTGCGGAGGTAATGTATCTTTTGGTAGCTGAATTGGTGAAAGCTATTTTACAGATGGTCATGCAGATCATTTAACTTTAACTTTTACAGTAACTTCTGCTAATCTTTCTCATAGTTCTGTTACTGGGACTGCGAGTGGATCAAAATTTATTAGATTGTATAATTCAGTTCCAAGCGCAAGTGGAACATTAAATATGTCTGTAGGACGTTGAAAATTAGAAAAAGGACATAAAGCAACTGATTGAGGTCCTTGTTATAAAGATATTTTTAGTTATGATTCTACAAATAATCAATTAGTAGTTAATTTATAGGTGGTGATTAAATGGCAAATCCAAAAATTAAAACAGTAAAATTAGGTGACACCATCTATGATATTACTGATCCTAATGCTATATCTGGTACAGTAAGTACTACAAGTATTAATAAAGTAACTGCAGTTAGTACAGTGTCTAAAAATGTTGTATCATCTGTAGGCACCGCGAGTATAGGTAAGACAACAGCTGTAAATACTGGTAGTATTAATAGTACAACTGGTACAACTACTGCAACAACAGTAGTAACTGGTGTCACTACTGCCTCACAAACTGTTGTAACAGGTGTAAGTACAGCTGCTCAGACTATGGTAACTGGCGTTACAACAGCCGCGCAAACAATAGTTAGTGGAGTGAGTGGAGGTACAGCAACAGTTACTGGAGGAATTTTAACTTTTGCGGATGTAAGTACAACCACTGTATCTAAAAATGTTGTATCTTCAGTGTCTACCGCATCTAAAAATGTTGTTTCTAGTATTTCAACTGCTTCTATTGGAAAAACTACTGCAGTCAGTACTGGAAGTGTTAATTCAACAGCGCTTACTACTACAGCAACGACAGTGGTAACAGGTGTTACAACAGCATCTCAAACTGTAGTTACTAGTGTTACAACTGCGGCACAAACAATAGTATCTGGTGTTACAACTGCTGCTCAAACGGTTGTAACAGGAATTGCATAGAAAGGAGATTAAATGGCTGGACAGGTAATTACAAAGATTGCTGCAAATAGTGGTACACATTTAATCTCTACTTCTTTTTATGGCACATGTGCCACTGCAGCAGGAACTGCGGCTAAAGCTGTTATTATTAATGATACTAATATTACAGATGCAATTACTTTGATTAATGGAATGACATTGGCTGTTAAGTTTGTTGCTAGTAATTCAGTAGCTAATCCAACTATTACTGTTTATAATAATAGCGGAACTGCAACTGCACCAACGCAGGGTAGCACAACTTTAATCGCAGCTAAATCAATTTATCAAGTAAATACAAATTTAAATGCGGCTGGAACAGCGGCTAGTACAAGTGCTGCAACTTCTTGAAAAGCTGGCGCGACTGTGATATTTGTTTATGATGGACAAGGCTGAGTTGAAGCTAGTAGTACATATAATCAAGATAATAATACTACTGCTTTAACTAGTATGTCTGGTACTTTAGCTGTTAATCATGGTGGAACTGGTGTAACTAGCAATACTGTAAATTCAGTTTTAATTGGTGGTACAACTACGACAGGTGCAATTCAAAATGTTGCTGCAGCTAGCGGTGCTTTATATTCTACAGGAGCAAATGTTAAACCTACTTTTGGAACATTACCAATTGCTCAGGGTGGAACAGGAAAAACCACTGCTACAGAAGCTTGAAGCGCTCTTGGTGGTGGTGATATAGGTAAAAAAGCTACTTTAAGTGCAAGTGATATTCCTAGTCTTACTGGATCATATTTACCTCTTACTGGCGGAGCATTAACTGGAAATTTAGAAGTTTCTGCCTCAGTAGGATTTCATGGTAAATGACAATGAATCTTGCAAGATAATAATAATTTCACTTTAGAGTGAATTGGTTAAAATAAGGAGATATAAGGAGGTGTAAATGGCAACATTTACTGGTAATGGTACTGGTTCAGACATGTATGGATATATGCATGCTCGTGTAGTTGTTACTAGAACCGATAATTCTAATGGTACTACGTGTAGTGTTAAAGTTGAATGTTATGCAGTTTCTGATGGAGGCTCTTCGAGTTTTATTAGTGGACGTGCTTCAAATAATGAAGCTTGTACAACTTGAACGAGTTATTCTAGTGAAAAAAGTGTAAGTGCAAATGCAACTGTTCTTATGACGTCTGCTACTTTTACAGTAAATAGAACTACTTCTCAAAAAACAATTACGTGTAGAGCACAAATTGCTGGCGGCGGAACTGGTATGTATAATGGCACATCAGATACTGCATCTGTTAGCGTTACTATTCCAGCATTAGCATCTTATACTGTTTCATATAATGCTAATGGAGGAAGTGGCGCACCAGGAAATCAAACTAAGTATCATGGACAAACTCTTACATTATCTAGCACAACTCCTACCCGTTCTGGATATTCTTTTAAAAACTGAAATACTGCGGCAGATGGTAGCGGTACAACTTATAATGCAGGTAGTAATTATACAGGAAATACTGCACTAACTCTTTATGCACAATGAACTGTAGATTATGAACCTCCTGTAATTAGTAATATTTCAATTATTCGATGTGATAGTTCTGGACAAGAGCAAGATAAGGGTACTTATGCGAAAGCAACTGCAAATTGAAGTGTTGATTCTACGGTGACTGGTAACACATTAACTTTTTCTTATAAAGAAACTTCCGCATCATCTTATACTTCTATTGGTAGTGTAACTTTGTCAGGAACTTCAGGACAAGCAAACTCTGCAATTTTTGGTGGCGGAAATTTAGATTTAAATAAAACTTATTCTGTTAAAGTTGAATTAACAGATACTAAACCTACAACTGTAACAAAATATGGAACTGTTCCTGTTGGTTTTGTAACTTTAGAATTTTTAAATGGCGGAACAGGATTTGCTATTGGCAAAAGTGCAAAAGTTGCAAATAAAATAGAAACAACTTTACCAATAAAAATTCAATCTACAAATATTACAGATGGAACTGCACCGGCTGAAGCTACTTTTACTGAAAGATTTTATTTTTCAGATAGTAGTAATAATACTATAGGAATATCAGATTCATTTTTTGATATAAGCGGTTGACAATATCAACGATTATTAGCTCAGCGAAAAATTGGAAATAATACTTATCATAATGCTATTTATTTAGGGATTGGTAATGTTAGTAGTGATCCTGGTACTCCAATTATTTCACTTTTAAACGATGAAAATAAAAAAGCTTGGCAAGAAGCCTTAGAACCAGATGTATTATTTGAAGGACAAGTTATTCCTCCTAGTACTGCTTCTGATACTTTAAAATTAAGTTCATCTGCAGCTAATTATAATCATATGAGAATTTATTATAGATATTATAGTACAAGTATGCCAAGAGGATCAGTAGAAGTGTTTGAACCAAATGGAAAATCTGTTAATTTATTTATTGGTTATGCAGGTTTAAATTCTGGTCTTTATTGGCCTTCAGGAGTGGATATTTATATTAATGGACAATATATTACAAGAAGATATTCGTTTTATACTTCTAGTTCAACTACTACAGTAAGAACAACTGCTGCAGGTGGTGATACTTCTCCTATTTATATTACTAGAGTAGAAGCTTGAAATGATGCGTGGTGATAATAATGGGAACTTCAATAATTAATTTTTTACCAAGTAATAGTAGTATTGCAATTGGAACTACGATAACTCCAAGTTCTAATAATATATTATCTGCAAAAATTTTAAATTTACAATCTAATAACTTAACAAATGATTCTCCGCAAAATGGGGTTAGTGGAATATCTCAATTAATATTTTCTGATTCTAATAATGATACTCTTGGATGAATTGGCGAACATACTTGAAGTAATGAATATCAAGGTTTATCTATGTTTGCTCAACGCAACATAAGTGGAGTAGATTATTTTAATGGATTTTATTTAGGAGTAAATTCTGAAGGTAAACCTGTTAACACAATGCATAGTAAAGAATGTACAAAAGCTTGGCGTTCAGCTTTAGCGCCAGATGTATTATTTAATACAACATCTTTAACTGCATCATGACCAATTACATTATCTGCTTCTTCTCAAAATTATAAACATATGAGAGTTTATTATTCAAATAGTATAGTAGTTTCTTCTGTAGATATATATGAACCTTATCAAAAAACTGTTGATTTATTTAATGGTGGTACTGGAAATAATGGCGGATTATTTTATCCTCAAGCTACCCAAATTTATATAGAGGATCTTTCTATAAGAATTGCAGGAACTGATAGTAAATACTATATGGATACTTCTAGTTCAACTACAACTCAAAGAACAACTACTTTAAGATCAACAATATATATATATCGAGTAGAAGCTTGATAAGTAGGTGATAATATATGGGAACTACATATTTAGATTTTTTATCAGGGGGATATGGCGTAGGAATTGGCAAAGAAAGTATTGAATCAAATGTAATTGATAGTGCTTTTATTATATCTTTACTATCTTCAAATCTTACAGATGGAACTACCGTATCTGATACAACTACTGGTGCCACTTATTTAGCTTTTAGCGATGCAGAAAATGTTCAAATTGGAACTATTCAACCTACATTTTATTCAAATGGAACTCAAGCTATAGAAATGATTTCTGAAAGAAACATAGGAGGAACAGTATATAAAAATGGACTTTCATTAGGAGTTGATTCTACTGGAACTCCCGTTGTTAATTTTATTGGCGATAGGGCTAAAGAAGCTTGGCACACTGTTTTAAGACCAGAAGTATTATTTAGCGGTCATACAAATAGTACTGTTACCTTATTAGATTCCGCAGCTAATTATGAGCATATGAAAATTTATTATGATAGTTTAATTGGTGGAACAACTCCTCTTTATGGAAGTGTTTGTGTATATAATCCAAATGGAAAATCTGTTAATTTATTTATTGGCGAAGCTGGTGCAAACGGTAGCGATCGTTTTCCTTGATGGAAAGGTCGAGATATAACTATTAGTGGAACAAGTATCACTACTCGTACTACAAATAGATATTATGATACAGCTTCTTCTAATAAAACCACTCGAACTACAACTGCTGTTAATAACATGTATATTGATCGAGTAGAAGCTTGATAGAGATTAAAGGAGGTTAAAAATATGGCAGGACATGTACTTGCAAAAGTAACATCTAAAGAAAATAGCGTTGATAATGTACATATAATCTCCTCTAGTTTTTATGGAGTTTGTAACAGTCCCGCAAATACTGCTAATAAAGAAGTAATTGTCGCTAATCCAAATATTACAAATATTACTTTAGTTAAAGGTATGCTTTTAACAATAAAATTTACATTTAATAATACAGTTGATAATACTTCTTTAATATTATTTAAAAATACTGGTTCAGAAGAAATTCCATTAAAAAATAATAATGATACTCCATTAGTTTCTTCTATTGGGGTATTAACTCATGAAGGTGAAAATAATACTAAAGTATTATGAACTGCCGGCAGTATTGTGTCTTTTATTTATAATGGTACAAATTGAATAGCAATGTCTTCTTCAAATACAGCTAAAACAGATCTTTCTAATGTAGACAATGCTTGAATTCAAAATGGCGTTATTAGAAACGGTGTAATTGGAGACGCGCAAATTGGTGGTGTTTCTGCGAATAAATTAACTGCGGGCACTATTGACGCATCTAATATTCATGTAACAAATCTTCGAGCAGATAATCTTATTGTAACAAGAATGAATGGTCAACCGGTTATTGGTGGATACACGGTTGTTAATTCTGATGCTGCTGGATATGAAGAAATGAATCCTGTTGAACGCGGATGATATGAAATTCAACCAAATGGAACTATGGTTAAAACTGAAGATACAGAAGTAAATTTAAATAAGGTTTATTATTCTAGCACTTCTTCTTCTGTAGCATTATATGATCAAAATTATATCAATAATATGGAAACTGAACTCAATAATCGTATTGATGGAGCTATTGAAACATTTAGTGGAAAAGAAATTCCAACAGAACATAATAAACCTTATACTGATTGATATGATACTACTGTATCTCCTGTAAAAGATGACCGTAGAGCTCACGTTGGGGACTTATATTATGTTATTGGAGCATACGATGAAGTTGAATCAACTATTCCTGGATATAGTAATATGTCTCCAGTTGAACAAGAATGATATGAATTTGATGAAATAAATCAAACACATATTCTTTCTGAAGATACAGAAGTAGATGAAAATAAAACTTATTATACACCAAGTTTAAGAAACGGTTATTGTTATCGTTTTTATGAAGATTCTACTACAAATACTTATAGTTGAGTTCTTATTAAAGATTCAGATGTAACTGCGGCCTTATCTAGTATTTCTGAATTACAAGATTTTAATGAACAATTATCTCATTGAGAAGAAGCTACAGATGAAGGCGTTATATCAATTAGACAAAAATTTACTACATTAAGTGGAAAAGTAGATAATACAATCACTTCTGCTATTCAAGTATGATATACTGGAACAGCTTCTCCACCTTCAAAACCAAATCAAAAAATTACATCTACTGCAACAACATCTAGTACTTGAACAACTATTATTCCAGATTATAATGATAATGCACCTTATTATTATTATTGTTGACAATATCTCCGTAGTGATAATACTTGTACTCATTCAGAAGTAATTTATGATAAAACGACAACAGAAAATCAACAAATTGCTAGAGATGCTGCAGCAACCGCTAATGGTGCAATTAGTGGAGTAGATGTTGAATATATTAGTATTAGTTCAAATACAGTTCCACCTTCTCAAGATAATTTAGATTGACATTCTACTATTACTGCTGGAGATTATGGAGATGGAAAATATATATGACAACGTACAAAAACAACATCTAGAACTAGCATAAGTTATACTCAACCTGTGTGTATTTCTGGTAGAGACGGTCAAGGTGCTTATATTTATTCTCTTACTTGCAATCCTTCAGTTATAGTAAAAAATAATAATGGTAATTTTTCTCCTACAGCAGTAGCATTTTCTGCAACTCGAGCTCAAGGAACTAATACACCAGTAGCTTACGAAGGACGTTTTATAATCCAAGAGTCAGAAGATGGATCTAATTGAACTACAGTTAGTAACATTTCTGATCAAACTAATACTACAAGTGTTATTTATAATACTCCAACTTCATCTTCTAATATAAAGCTTTTAAAAGGCACTTTATACATGGGCGGAACTGCGGCAATTACTCCAGTTGATACTCAAACAGTTCCAATAGTAACAGATGGACAAAATGGTCAAGAAGGACAAGATGCTTATACTGTACTTCTTACTAATGAAAGTCATACGTTTGCGGCAAATACATCTAACGCATTAACCGCGAGCGTAACATCTGAGGTTATTGCTTATAAAGGCGCAACTCGTGTAACCGCGAGCATTGGAACAATTGCCAATACCACTACTGGTGTGACTGCGGCAATTGTTAATAATACAAATAATACTATTTCGCCACAATTTTCTGTTTCTGTTGGATCCGCAGTAACAGCTCCGCAAGGAATTATTACCATTCCAGTACAAGTAGATGGACATAATTTTGAAAAACAATTTGCTTGAGCTTTAGCTTTTAAAGGAAGCGAAGGAAAAGGTATAAAATCTGTTACTGAGTATTATGCTCTTAATAATAGTACAACAGCTCCTACAGGAAATCATAGTACTAGCCCAAGTGTATGATCTACAGCGATTAAAACACCAACTAAAGATAATAAATATGTTTGAAATTATGAAGTTATTACTTATACGGATAATACTACAGCTACTCCTACAACCAAACATATTGCAGCAACTTATGGAGAGACGGGTGCTGCAGGAAAAAGTATTTCTAATATAGTAGATTATTATCAAACAACTACAAATACTACTGCACCATCTTCAATATATGAAAGTACTACTACTCCGAATGGATGATCAGTAACAGTTCAAAATCCGACTTCTACAAATAAATATTTATGAAATTATGAACAAATTTCTTATACAGACGGCTCTACTCCTACTGTAACAGATCCTCGTATTATTGGTGTATATGGAGATAGTGGAATTAGTGCTACTAAAATTGAAGAAGAGTATATAAAAACAAACAGTTCTACCAATCCTCCTGGAGATAATGAAGCTGGATGAAGTACTACTCAACCAACATGAGAACCTAATTATTATATATGAACTCGTTCAAAAATTACGTGATCAGCTCCTAATCCTAGTACAACAACGGTTACAACTCCTGTTCTTGCAAGAGGTTTAAATTCTGCAAATGAAACCGCGGCAGATGCACAAGCAAAAGCTAACAGTGCTCTTAAATCTAATATACAATTATGAACAGTAAATGGAGGAAATGGAAATACTCTTAATCCAGGACCTTCAATTCCATCGGCTCCGACAGCTGTGGTTACTACAACTGCTACTACTGTTGCTGCCAATAGTTGAACATTAGCAGTTCCAACATATACTCCAAGTTTATCTTATTATTATTATTGTTTGCAACAAGAACGCGGTGATGGACAATATCAATGAACTACTCCAGTATATGATCCAACTACTTCTGACATGATGAAAACAACAAGTGAAATTATTACTTTTGAACAAACTACTAATAAAACTATTACAGATACAGTTAGTGAACAAAGTAGTAAAATCACACAATTAACCAATGAAACTAAAACAATTGCTAATCCAAATCTTAGTCCATTTTTTTCACATGATTTAAGAGACGTGTATAATTTAGACAGTAATCCTACAGGATATTGAGCGGCTTCTCCATCTGGAGCACTTGTCCGACTTGAAGATGGTTGAGCCCATTTTGAACCTAGTAATACTGTAACTTCTCAGACTGATTATGGTTTTAATGTAAAGCCAATATTAAATTTTGGTACAATACAGCAAACAGTAACTATACTTGTAGAACTTCGTAATATTTCTTGAACAGGAGCGACCGCTCCAAAAATTTATTGTCCATATTCACCAGAAACAACTATAATTAATGCTGCTAATTTTAATATTGCTTCAAATACAACACAAACTGAACGATTTAAACTTACGACAAAAGTTGGTAACAATTATAGTGAATTATTTAGAGGAATAATACGACTTTCTGCAAATTCATTTGCACAATTTGATATTCGTATTTCTCTTTATGAAGGCGATTATAATGGACCATATAAGCCTTATGTAGATCAAATTGGATTAGCAACTTTAACAAATACAGTTAATGAAGTAAAACAAACTGCAACAGCCAATTCAAGTATTATTTCTCAATTAACTCATACTATTGGTGTAGGTCCAGATGGTAATCCAGTTGAAACACCTTCAGAAGATAGTTTATTATATAGAGCGGCAGCTTTAGAACAAGATTTAGATGGTTTTAGAACAACAGTAACAGAAACTTATAATAAAATTAATTCACGAGGAGAACAGTTAGTAACAAATGGTAATGGATTAATGGGTGATAATACGAATTATACATCACTTACGTTTGATGGATCTAAAGCTAATGGGTCACCAGGATCTTTTACTCATATACCTCAATATTATACTTGTTTTCCCGAAGAAAAGTTTCCAATTGATCCATCTTCAGAATATATAATATCTTGTGATGCTATCTCAGCAGATGGAACTGCTAAAGCTTATGGATGTGTTTATAATTATGATATAGATGGAAATACTATTGAAGCATCCCATATTGGATATGTAGAAGGATCATTAACTACTTTAGCACAAGAATTAAAAACTGGAGATACTAAAGTATATTTAACAGATGTTTCTGGCTTTATGACAACTACCAATGCATCGCATCAACGTTCATTACGTTTTTGAGATTATAAAAATAGTTATAATTATATGTATCCACCAGAAACTTATACAAGAAATATACTTCCAGCAGACTCTTGGGCATCTGATTCAGCGATAGATAGATCTGCAAACACAATTACATTAAAAACTGCATATTCTGGTCCAACCCATGCTGTAGGAACTTATGTTTCTGAAGGTTTAAGTGGATCAACTTATTTATATTTCTTTGGGCCTTCAACAATTCCAACTACATGGACTAATTTTAATAAATTATTATCGGGTACATTATCTAATGGTAATCCTAATACTTTTGCATTTAGACCTGGAACTGCATATTGTGGAGTTGGATTCTTATGAAATTATGGAATGACTTCTTCTTCTCCTCAAGGACAAATGTGAGTAACTAATATTTCAATGATGAAATCTTCTCCTAGTTCAAGTGAATTTAAAACAGCAGAATCTAAAATTACTCAAAATGCAAATAATATTGAATTAAAAGTTTCAGAATCAGATGTAACTGGTAATTATTTAATAGGAAAAATTAATCTTAGTAGTACAACAGCCACTATTAGCGCTGATAGAGTGGAAATTAATGGAACTGCAATATTCAATAGTATTAGTCCTAGTATAAATACCACAATAGAATCAAAAGGATATATTACTACGACTGCGGCAAATAATGCTATTAATGAAGCTATTAATAATCTTGAAATTGGTGGAAGAAATTTACTTAAAAATACTTCTAATTTTTTAAGTGATTATTGAGTTTTAACTAGATCCACTATTGAAGATGAAGGATTAAAATTAACTCCTACAACAAGTAGCGCTTATGCAAAATCAAAAGTTAATTATTTAGATTACACCAATACAATTGGAAAAACATACACAATTTCTTGAGAAGCTAAACAATCAGATGAAGAATCAACTTATACAGCTGCATCTAATTTAATATTATATATCGGATATTCAAAAAGCACTAGGATAACTAGCACATTTAGTAGTTCATATGACAGATATAAAAATACAACTATTACATCTGCAATTCCAGTTACTTGAACCAAGTATAGTCAAACTTTTACTGCAACTGATGAGTATTTTACAACAGGAAAAACAGATGCTCTTGTTGCAGGATCTCAATTATCTGTTGAGTTTGCAGTTAGTGGTTCAAAAAAGCCAGCATATATTAGAAATATTAAACTTGAAGCAGGAGATAAAGCTACTGATTGAACTCCCAATCCAGATGAAATGCTTAAACAATCTCAAAGAATTTATTATCGTTCTAATAATTCTAATAAACCAAATGGTACAGGTTTACCTACAAGTTGAATTACTGCTAATACAGATATATATAATACAACTGCAACAGCAGCCTCAACAACGACAACAGGATGAACTAAAAAAGTTCCACCTTTAGCAAATTCTGCTGCGGCTGATACTACTAAATATCCATATTTATGAACTTGTGAACAATATCAACTTTCCGATGGAACAGTGGGTTATACAGAAATTCTTCTTGATGATAGTAATACGATTATTGATGGTGGTAAAATTATTACAGGTTCAATTACTGCTAATCAATTAAATGCGACAAATATTAATGCATCTGGTATGCTTACTATTGGTTCTTTTAATACTGATACAAAAAATCTTATAAATGGAGCAAATTCTAAAGAGCAATTGATTTATATACAAGCAACTTCTGGTACTAATAGCGTATCCGCTACAGCTTCATGAATTACTCGTACTGCAGAATCTGTTTCAAGTGATACAGCTGGACTTACTCCTAGTTGAACAATAAAACGACCAACATATCGTTCAAATTATCCTGTATTATTTGTTGCTACTCAAAGACAGGCTGTAGATGGAACAGTTACTTGTACTACACCTATTAAAGATGATACTACAACCATTATTGATGGTGGACATATTACAACTGGTACAATTGATGCATCTAAAGCTACAATTACCAATATTAATGCAAATAATATCACTGCTGGAACTTTATCAGTAGATCGTATTAATGCTGGATCAATAACCCTTAATAAAATTTCAAATGAAGCTCAAGATGCTATTCTTAATGAAAATATTGCCGTTGGTGGAAAAAATCTTTTATGATTATCTTCTCTTCAAACAGTTGGAGATGGACCGGATGATAAAGATATTAATTCTGGCTGAATATCAGATACTTCTTCATCGACTGACACTAGAGCTTGAGAGTATGCTAGTAGTAATTGAGTTATAACATTAGATGCTGGTGATTATATATTATCATGAGATGTACTTGAAAATAATACTACTTCTAATACAAATCAAGGAATTAAAATATTTAAACAAGATGATACAACTATATGATCATCATCATCTTCTGATTATCCATTTAATACAGCAGGTCATAAATCTCAAGCATTTAAAATAGAATCTACCACTACAATTGGAATAATGTTTAAAATATTTGATGCTGTAGTTCGATTTAAACTTGAATCTGGAACTAATGGTACTGATTGAACATTAGCACCAGAAGATATTATTTCTAATATTAACGCTGTTAATTCTAAATTAAATGAATCTGTATCAGGCTTAGAAGAATCAGTAAATGGCCGTATAGATGGATTGACAGAAGATTTATCTACAGCGAATACTGATCTTAATAATCTCAAAACAGCTGTCGCGGACAAATTAGATGCTGGATATTTAAAAATATGACTTAGTGCCGAACCAGATTCACTTACTCTTGGAAAAGAAACAACAACTGGAAGTTCTGTAAAAGCAGTTTTAGATGCGGATAAATTATCTTTTAAAATAGATAATACCACTGTTGCAACATATGGTGGTACAGCTGGTATGAGTGTACCAAAAGCAACTGTTGAAAATACATTAACTATTAACGGTTTTGTTTGAAGTACAGAAAATAACCATTTAACATTGAAATATGTGGGAGGATAAATATGGCAACATTTACTGGTAATGGTACTGGTTCAAATATGTATGGATATATGCATGCTAGAGTAGTCGTCACTAGAACGGACAATTCTAATGGAACGACCTGCGGTATTACTGTAGCATGCTATGCAGTATCCGATGGTGGTTCTTCAAGCTTTATTTCTGGACGAGTTTCAAAAAACGAAGCATGCACAGCATGGTCGGATTATTCCTCACAAAAAAGCGTTAGTAGTGGCGGAACAACATCTATGACGTCTTTTACTTTTACCGTTGATAGAGCTAAGACTACAAAAACAATTACATGTAGAGCGCAAATTCTTGGTGGCGGAACTGGTATGTATAATGGTCTTAGTGACACTGCATCTGTAAGTGTTACCATTCCTGCTCTTGCAACTTATACTGTATCTTATAATGCTAATAAACCAGATGTAACAGCATCTGTACAAGGAATGCCTGCTGCTCAAACTAAATATCACGGAATAGGGTTAACGCTTTCTACAAATCAACCATCATTGACTAATTATATTTTCAAAGGTTGAGCAGAAAATGCTTCAGGAAATGTAGTGATTCAACCAGGTGTGTCATATACATACACCGGAAATGTTGATAAAACTTATTTTGCTAAATGAGAATTAGCATACAAAAAACCAGAAATTTCAAATTTAACAATTTTTCGAACAGCCACTCCTGATGGAACTACAAAGAATGAAGATGGCGAATATATGTATGTTTCATTTAGTTGAGCACAGGATAGTAGTATAACAGGTACAGATGCTCCAACAATTAACATTGGAGCGAGAATTAAAGGATCTTCTTCTAACTATACTACATGTAAAACTGAGACTTCTACTAGTGGAACATCTGGAACATATGCTACAACTGTAAGTTTTGGAAGCGCAACCTTTGCTAAAATGTCAAGCTATGATATACGAATAATTATTGCTGATAATCGATCATCAAAACCATCTGGTAATGATGGAATAGCAAGTATAACTGATACTTTATCTCAATCATATGTACTTTTAGATTTCTCTCCAAATGGTATAGGGATTGGTACGACAGCTCTTTCAAATAAAGCTTTAAATATTGGAGTAGATACTGATATTGATGGAACTTTAACAGTAAATAACATATCTCCTTTAAAAGGAGTTGAAATTGTTGGAACAGTTTTAAATGATAATGATGAAGAAGTTTTATTAGTTTTTAGATTTGGACCAATAATTATGATTCAAATAAGAGGAATAGTTGCAAATACTGGAACAACAATTGGTGATGGTACTTGTGCAAATTATAAACCAAAACAAAATGCTTCAACAATTTTAGGAACTGCTGGCGGAACAAGTGATGGAAACAATCATTATTGTCGTTGTTGGGTTAGTGCACAACATGGAAGTATTTCTCTTGAATATGTTGATTATAGTGGACCAGGTAAATGATATGGCACTCTTACTTATATTTTAGACAGTGCTAATGCATCACCATCATCATCTTCTTAATCTTCTACAAATGTTACTCCATCTTTTTATAATCCAGTTGTTTTATATAATTCTGATTTACCAACTGGAGGAAATTCTCCTACAACAATTACACTAAGCGAAAGTGCTGTCAATTATAATTATATGAAAATTTATTATTCAGATCGAACGGGTGTTTCAAAATCTATTGAAGTATACCGTCCACAAGGAAAAACCGTGGCTCTTGATATAGTTACTGGGTCTAGTTTAGATACTGCCGCTGCTAATACATATGTTTGATTAAAAGGCAGCTCGTAAACCATAGATGGCACTACAATTACTAAAATAGCAGAAGTTACACACGATCTTATAAATAGAACAACTGCTGAGGCCCATGCTCATTCAATTGTTAAAACACAACATATTTGTATTTGACGAGTTGAAGTATGATAAAATTTGGACAAAATTTAATAATTTCAATATAAAAAAACATATTTAAATAGAAATGAGATAAAAGGATTTTGAATTAAAAATAGAAATGGGCGCAATTAATTTGCGCCCTTTTAAACAGAAAGGAGCAAAATTAATATGCGCCCATTAGAAGTATTTTTACAACCAATTCAAGATCCAAGAGCTCAAATAGCAGTTATTGCATTATTCATTCTTGCACTCCTAGACGTTCTTTTTGGAGTTGTCAATGCGATGCTAATTCAGCATAACTTCTCTAGTCACGAATTCCGTGCGGGACTCCTTCGCAAACTTAGCAACTTTGGTATTGTAGTTGCTGCAGACGTTGTAGATGGTATGTTACTTGGTGGTCTTGAATTAGGATTCCAGCCTGTACTTATGACAATTACTGTTTCTTTAGCTCTTATGGAACTATGGTCACTTCTTGAAATTTTTGCATCAATTCATCCACAAATTAGTGATTCTCCTTGGTATAAGATGTTACTACACAGTAAAGATGGATTAAACAAAAAAGAAGAAGAAGAAACAGAGGAAACAACAGAAGAAGAAAAA
>RHMF01000533.1_pt1 | contig 16361 bp, 17 predicted proteins | sample 5365151 | NCBI WGS metagenome assembly RHMF01 (sample SAMN10266501, study PRJNA497801) | feces metagenome | isolation source: feces | host: Bos taurus | place: China: Prairie of Fairy Mountain | collected 2017-08-14 | reverse complement strand
CCACAAATATCACATTCTTCCAATGTTGTATCTGAGGGATATTCTTTTCTGCAACCTTTGCAAATTTTTTTCCACTGAATTGTTTTTTTAATTCCTTTTGTTCTAACAGACTGGAATCTTAAATGTAACAGTTTTAAAGTATTTTGCATGGAATAATCATCCGTAACCGTTATAACTTCATCCCCATCACGTTGATGTTTTAATGCGAGTGCAACAATATCCTTATCTGTTTGAGATAATCTTGTAAAGTCTCCACTAGAAAGTAGAACATCCATTATTTCTTCATCTTTAGAATAATCCACATCTTCAATTTTAATGATACCTTCCCTGATACAATTATCCAATAACATTTCAGTATTAATATCTTTTATTTCATTTACTGTTGAAGATGTCATTAAATTTAATGAATCTTTTGAATAAAAACCATTTATCAAACCAGAAGCATCTAATATATACAATTTCATTTTAATATATCCTTTTTTATTCTTATGTATGTGGTATGTAGTATAAAATTTAATATACATTTATATAAATTTTTAATAAAAATATATATAAGTGATTTAAATGCGATTATTAGATGATGTTATTGGGAAAGAAATATTGGACAGTTCTGCAAATATTGTTGGAAAAGTCAAAGATATTGAAATTGATAATTCATTAAATAGAATAGAGTCCTTAATTATTATTAAAAAGGGATTTAGTAAAAAAATAATGTCATCAAATGCTGAAGAAAAAATTCCTTTTGAAAATATAGATCATGTTGGAGATAAAATTATCTTAAAACAGGATTTAAAGGATATTGTTGATGAAATAATAAATTCGTAAGGTGAAAAGATTGGAAAATTATAAAGAAAAATTATTAAAATTACTTAAAGAAAACGATGTTATTAAATTTGGAGATTTTACATTATCCTCTGGTAAAAAAAGTGACTATTATGTTGATATGAAAAAAGCTATTACAATGCCTGAGATTCTTGATACAGTAGCTCACATGATTAGTGAAAAAATAGAAAATGAAAATATTGATAAAATAGCCGGACCTGCTTTAGGTGCCGTTCCAATTGCTACAGCAACATCCCTAATTTCTAAAAAACCAATGCTCATGATTAGAAAAGAAAAAAAATCTTATGGTACCAGCAAACAAATAGAAGGTGAATTATTAGAAAATGATAATGTTATAATTGTTGAAGATGTAACCACAACGGGCGGCTCATTGTTAAAAGCTATAAACGTAATAAATGAAAATGGTGGGAAAATTATAGAAGCTTTTGTTATAGTGGATAGAGAAGAAGGAGCAAAAGAAACATTTGAAGAAAAAAATATAATATTTACACCATTACTTACAATCACTGAATTTAAAGATTATATCAACTCTAATGATGCATAATTTTAATAATTAACAAAAAGAAATGAAATATTAAATAATAACTATGGAGAAAAAAACATGAATGCTAAAGATTTACTAGGAAAGAAAATTATTGACAAAAAAGCAAGAGACCTTGCAAAATTAGCAGAAATTGACCTAAACATGAAAACATTCTCAATTGCAAAAGTATATGGTTCCGTTGGAAATCCAATCAATAAAAAATATTACGAAATTACAGCAGATAGTATTCTTGCAGTAGGAGACTATGTACAAGTTTCAGAAACTGCAGAAGAATTAGAAGAAAAACTATTAGATAAACTTCCAGAATCTGAAGAAAAAACTGTTAAAATAAATAATTTAATTGGTAAAATTGTTTTAGATTCTGAAGGAAATGTAGCTGGTAAAGTTAGCAACATTGATTTAGATTTAGAAAAATTCGTAATTAATGGATTTGCAATATCAGAACAATCTTCTTCATTTGTTAAATCTAAAAAAGAAAATGTTATCAATAAAGAAGACATAACCAGTATCGGAGATTACATTATTATAAATAAAGTAATTAGTGAAGAAAAAGAAGAATCTGAAGATTCTGAAGATTCTGTAAAAGTAGATATTGAATGAGTTTTATTTCATTCCTTTTCTTCAACTATTTTTTTAAGTTCTGACAAATTTTTTTCTAAAAACGGAGTTGCTTTTGGATCAGATAATTGTTTATACTGTTTTTTACCTGAATGTTCATATGCTTCTTTTAACAATTCCTGTAACGTTGAAACTTCCGTATTTAATATAGTATCCAATTGTTCTTGTTGAACTTCATTTAAATTATTTAATTTTGAAACAATTTGAGGTTTAAATTTAGATACTACATCAGAATTTCTTCTTATCATTGTTCCAAGTAATAAAGATGGAACTTTTGCAAAAACAAATTCATATTTCTCAATTTCTTCATAAGTAATTTTTCTTTCGGACATGTATTCACCTATATACTAATTATTATATAAATAATTAATATTTTTATCTAATTTAATATAATATCATTAGAAAAATTATTATAAAATTCCAATATGATTATTTAATCTAAAAATCTTCTTAAAGAAATGTAAAAAATCTTGTTTTTAAAAATAAAAATTTATAATTATCATGTCTAATAAAGATTATATTAATAACAACTAAAGGAAGTTAATAAATAATGTTTTGGGATGAAAAAATTGAATGCATGTCAAAAGAAGACATGGAAGAATTACAATTGAAAAGATTACAGGATGTTGTTAAAACAGCATTTAATGAAGTACCTTATTACCATAAAAGATATACTGAAGAAGAAGTTTTTCCTGAAGATATTGAAACTCTAGCAGATATTGAAAAACTACCATTTACTACAAAAACTGATTTACGAGCTTCATATCCTTTTGGTTTGTTTGCTGTTCCGCAAAAAGATATTATAGAAATCCACACATCTAGTGGTACCACGGGAAAACCAACAGTTTCAGGTTATACTGAAGAAGATTTGGATATTTGGGGAGAATTAATCGCCAGAGGATTTACCATGATGGGAGTGGATGAAAATGATATCATACAAAACACCCACGGATATGGATTATTCACAGGCGGATTTGGAGTTCATTATGGTGGTCAAAAAATCGGAGCAACTGTAGTACCTATATCTACTGGACAAACATTAAGACAAATAGAACTAATGAAAGATTTCCAAAGTACTATGTTAATTTTCACACCATCATATGGTTTGCATATTGCTGAAGAATTAAAATCTATGGGCATCACCCCTGATGATTTAAACCTTAAAGTGATTGGTTTTGGTTCTGAAAGCTGGACTGATGAAATGAGAAAACAAATTGAAGAAAAATTCCAGACCCCTGCATATAACATTTATGGTCTCACAGAAGTAATGGGTCCTGGTGTAGCTATGGAATGTTCTGAGCAAAATGGATTACACTTAAATGAAGACCATTTCTATCCAGAAATAATAGATCCTGTAACAATGAAACAACTTCCTGAAAATCAATCAGGAGAATTAGTTCTTACAACTTTAACTAGAGTAGGTATGCCTTTAATAAGATTTAGAACTAGAGATGTTACAAAACTTCATCATGAAAAATGTGGTTGTGGAAGAACATTAGTTAAAATGGATAAAATCACAGGAAGAACAGATGATATGCTTAAAATTAAAGGTGTAAGTGTATTCCCATCACAGATTGAAAAAGCATTACTTTCTATTAATGGTGTAGAACCACATTACCAGATAATATTAACAAGACCTGATGTTTTAGACCAAATAGAAGTTAAAGTTGAAGCATCACCAGACATATTCTTTGATAATGTAAAAGAATTGGTGGGTATAAAAGAAAAATTAGAACATGCTATTCACGATGAAATAGGTTTAAGAGTAAATGTATCACTAGTTGAACCAAAAACTATTGATAGAGTTGAATCAGGAAAAGCAGTGAGAGTAATAGATAAAAGAAACGAATAGGAAGTGACATTATGGCAGAAGAATATGTTGATCAATTGTCAATATTTTTAGAAAATAAAGAAGGAAGATTATTACACACACTTGATATTATTGAAAAATTAAATATCAATATCAGAGCTTTATCTATAGCTGATACTTCCGAATTTGGTATTTTAAGATTAATCGTTACAAACCCTACAATAGTTAAGGAAAAACTAGAAGAAAACGATTTTATTGTAAAAATTACTAAAGTTTTAGCTGTATCCATTAATGATGAACCGGGAGGATTAAATAAAATATTAAGAGTCCTTGATGATAACAATATTAATTTAGAATATCTCTATGCATTTGTAGAACAAAAAACTTATAATGCAATAGTAATTTTAAAATTAGAAAATATGGATGAAGGGTTAAAAGTATTAAAAGAAGGAAATGCAGATATTATCTCTTCCGAAGAGATTTATTCAATGTAATCCTTCTATTTTTTTTATACACAGGAATTATAACCTTCTTCAAAAGCCACCAAATTTATTTCAATAGATTTTGGAGGTAAATGATTTTTCATCATTTCGATTACTTCTTCTTTATCTAAAGGAAATGTAGAAATTGCAGTAGCAGCACCTAACATTGCCATATTCATTGATAAAGGATGTCCTGCATTATTAGCTATTTCATTTGCATCAATTGCAAAAACTTTTTTTACTTTGGTTTCTAATTCTTTAATAACTTCATCAATTTCTGGATAATCTACATCCTGCTGATTAATTGTTGAAGGTAAAACTGGAGAAACATTTGTTACAATTATTGAATCCTTATTTGATTTATGTAATGCACGTAATGCTTCTACTGGTTCAAAAGATAAAATAAGGTCGGCTCCACCTTCCTGAATGATTGGACTTTGATCTTCACCTATTTTTAATTCTGTGGATACTACTCCACCTCTTTGACTCATCCCATGAATTTCACTCATAACAACATTCATATCTTTAGATAATGCAGTTTCACCGATAACAATAGATGTTTTAATAATACCTTGTCCACCTATTCCACAAATATAAATATTATATGCCATTTTTAACTACTCCTTCTTAGATATTGCGCCTGTAGGACATACTTGAGTACAAACACCACATTTATTACACACTTGATCTATTGTAATTTTTCCATCTATTTCATTAATACTTGGACATGCTAATTTATCCACACATATATTACAATGAACACATTTTTCATTATCAACAACTATGCTGTATTTTCTCTCACGTATTTTTTGTTTATTTATTAAATTACATGGATATTTGGCTATTATTACAGAAACACCATCATAATTTAAAGCATCTTTATATACTTCAATCATTTCTTTAACATCTAAAGGATTTACTTTTTTAACAAAGTTTATTCCTATGGATTTTACTAATGCTTCTATAGATATTGCTGGTGCATCATCACCCATACCATCGATAGGAATACCAGGATTTGTTTGACCACCCGTCATTGCGGTAATTCTATTATCCAATATGACTAATGTAAATTTATTTTTATTATGTACTGCATTTATTAATGGAGGTATACCTGCATGGAAAAATGTGGAATCACCAATAAAACTGATAATAGGTTGATTTTCTGTAGATTTACTAAAACCACAACTTGTTCCGACACTAGCACCCATAGACATCAAATAATTTGCCATTTTATAAGGAGGTGCAATTCCCAATGTATAACATCCAATATCAGATGGATGTATACTCTCAATATCTAAGTTTAAACTATTTATTGCTTCTCTTGCAGCATAATATGATGCTCTATGCGGACATCCAGAACATAAAGTAGCAGGTCTGGATGGTAATTGAATACTAGACATTTCGTTTGGAGTATGACGATTATCTTCAAATGAAATTATTTTTTGAAGAGCATCAAATATTATATCCGGAGTATATTCAAAAGTTTCAGGTAATGTTTTATCTTTTTTACCGTGAATAATTGTATTAATATTATATCTTCCAGCAATAGCTAAAGTCTCAATCTCATTAATAGGATCTACTTCTTCAACAACCAAAACTTCTTTATTTTGTTCTAAGAATTGTTTAACAAGTTGTTCTGGATATGGATGTGAAAAACCAATTTTTAAAACATTTATTTTTAAATCGTTTTGCTTTATAACATCTGCAACATAGTTATATGCTCCACCAGAAGCTATGATTCCAACATCTGCTCCATTGTCAATAATTTTATTCAATGGACTTTCATTAGAAATTTTGCGAATATTACTTATTTTTTCAACAAGATTATTATGCATCACACGTGCTGCTTCTGGAACAGGTACATGTAATCCATTATCTTTAAATTCACCAAAAGTTTTCGTGTTTTTATTATATTCATCTGTTTCCACTATTCCTCTCATATGAGATACTCTTGTAGTTGTTCTGAGAATTACGGGAATATTAAATTGATCAGATATGTCATATGCATAATGTATGAAATCTTTTATTTCTTGAGGATTTGATGGTTCAAATAATGGTATGTTTGCTTGTCTTGCAAAATGTCTTGTATCCTGTTCATTTTGTGAAGAAAATGTTGAAGGATCATCTGCTACTAAAACTAAAAGACTACCTTCTACACCAATATATGCTGAAGTCATGAAAGAATCTGCAGCTACATTCACTCCCACGTGTTTCATGAAAGAAAATGTTCTTAAACCAGTACTTGCCGCTGATGCCGCAACTTCTATGGCTACTTTTTCATTTGATGAAAATTCAAAATAAACATTTGCATCTTTAGCAACTTTAAATAAGATATCACCTATTTCTGAAGAGGGAGTTCCAGGATAAGTTGCTGCTAGTGAAACACCAGCTTCTAAAACACCCCTTACTGCCGCTTCATTACCTAACATGAAACGTTTTTTTCCTTTTTCGGAATTTAATAATTCTTTTATTTTCATAATAATACTCCTTAAAATAATAAACGTAAAGAAATAATAATTTAATGAGAAAAAAATCTATTATTACTTATTAAAGATTACTTATATTTATATTAAATCAAGTATAAGTATTTATTAACAACTTTTAAAAGAAAAGAAATAAAAATATTAAAATAAGGTATAACATTACAAAATGAATTTTAAATAAAAGGTGAAATAATCAATTTATTGCCAAATAGATTGTGGTAGATTATTATGATTACTGTTAATATTAAAAGATACGATCCTGTAAAAGATTTACATTACACTGAATCTTATGAAATTGAAGAGATTGAGAAAATGAAAGTCTTAGATGCATTAGCACAAATAAACAAAAAATATGATGCTGATATTGCATACAGATATTCATGTAGAGCAGGTCAATGTGGATCTTGTGCAATAAAAGTTAATGGTAAAGCTAAATTAGCATGTAAGGCAGAAATTATGGATAATGATGTTCTAGAACCTTTGGATCTTCCTATCATTAAAGATTTAATTGTAGATAGAACTGAATTAAATGATAAAATAAAAAATTTAAATATGTATATGGCTTCTGAAGACCTTGAAGAGAAAAAAAATAAGCCAGAAATCATTAAACCTGAAGAATATGCTAGGTGTGATCAATTAAGAGGCTGTATTGATTGTTTCTCTTGTATTTCTATGTGTCCTGTAATTAAAAAAACAGATAAATATGTTGGACCTTTCTTTATGAGAGGATTCTCAAATATTGAATTTGATCCTAGAGAAGATGAAGCCCTTTCAGAAAAATCTGTCGAAAATGGAATATATTACTGTACTTCTTGTGGAGAATGTTCAAAAACATGTCCTAAAGAAATTGATATATATGGAAAAGCAATTGAAAAATTAAGAGCAAAAATATTTTCTGAAAAACAAGGCCCGTTAAAACCACATAAATTAATTAGAGAAGCCGTTCTAAATACTGGTAGAAGTGTGCAGCCACAAAAAGATAGTAAGTATCCTGAAGGATTTGTGAAAGAATATAATAAGAACAAATCATCTGAAAAGAAAAATAAAATTGCTTTCTTTACTGGCTGTATGATTGACAATAGATTACCTTGGATTGCAGAATACCTCATTAATGTGCTCAAAAAATTAGGATATGAAGTAGACGTTCCTGAATCACAAGTTTGTTGTGGTTCTCCATTATTTAGAACCGGACAAATAGATATCATTCCTGATTTAGTGAAAACAAATTATGAAACTTTCAAGGATTATGATACTATCATAACTGTATGTGCCGGTTGTGGAGCTACATTAAAAAATAATTATCCCGAATATGGTGTAAATTTAAATGTAATGGATATTAGTGAATTTTTAGATGGAAAATTAAATCCTGATGAAATGAATGAAGTTAATGTCAAAGTTACCTACCACGATCCATGTCATTTAGTTAGAAGTCAGGGAATAAGTAAAGAACCTAGAAATATTTTAAAAAGTATCAAAGGTGTGGAATTCATTGAAATGGATAAACCAGACCAATGTTGTGGTGCTGGTGGTGGAGTAAAATCAGGTAAACCTGAGATTGCCGAAGCTCTTGCAGATGATAAAGTAGATATGATTGACAAATTAGATGTGGATTATGTTGTAACCATATGTCCATTTTGTGAATTCAATATCAACGATTCATTAGAAAAGAAAAAATCAAAAACGAGCGTAATAAACATTATGGAATTGTTAAACAAAGCTTACGAATAAGATATTTTTATCTTATTCTCTTTTTTTTAATATAATACGGCAGTACCATTAACGCTGACTAATATTGTATTTCCCATTGTACCACCAAGATTACTATACTTAATTCTTACATTTATAATCGCATTTGCACCTAATTCTGTAGCTTTTTCTTCCATACTTTTTAATGCTAATTCCCTGGCTTTTTTTAATTCATCTTCATAAGTAGAAGTTCTTCCACCAACAACATCTCTTACACCCGAGAAGATATCCTTATAAACATTAGATCCAATTAAACCTTCACCATTCACTATACCAAAATATTTTTTTACCGTTTTTCCATCAATATCAGGTGTCGTTACCATCAACATAAAAAATCATCCTTAATTAAATTATTTAACATGAAAAAATTTTTTTAATTTTATTTTTAACTATTTACATTAATAATAATGATTTATAAGTATATAAACTTTTATATAAGTTGATAATTATTATTTCAAGTATTTAATGTAAAATAAAAAATAAGAGAAATTTATTTTAAAAAAATTATACAGAAATATATATAGTGATTATATTTGAAAATTTATACTGTATTTGTTGAACCAAAAACTCCTGGAAATATAGGATTTTTAGCAAGATCTATGAAAAACTTTGGATTGAAAAAATTAGCATTAATCAATCCCTGTGAACTAGAAAATAGTGCTTATTATCAAGCAAGTCATGCAAGAGATGTTGTTCAAGATGCTAAAATATATGATACACTTTCAGAGTTTATAAAAGACAATGAAATTACAACAGTTGTAGGAACTACCGGTACAGCTGGAGGTAGTTACAATATTCCACGTATTCCAATAACACCAAATGAACTTGGAAAAAGTATGTGCATTGATGGAAATATTGCATTACTATTTGGAAGAGAAGGTGAAGGATTAAGTAATGACGAATTGGAATTATGTGACATCCTTGTTACAATCCCCACCAGTGAGGAATATCCTATAATGAACATTAGTCATGCGGCTGCAATTGTATTCTATGAAATTTATAAAAATCAAAAAGAGTATCCTGTTGAAAATATGGAAATTGCTAGTTTTGAGGAAAAAAACATAATCACTGAATTATGTAATGAAATTATTTCTAAATTAGATTATCCTGATCATAAAAGGAAAAATGTAGAAATAATCACAAAAAGAATAATAGGTCGTGCATTTATAGCAGGCCGTGAATCAAAAATGTTGCGTGGAACACTTAAACGTATAAATGTTAGAATAAAAACAAAAGAGGAATAAATATGGCAATACTCAGTGATGTAGATATTAAAAAGTATTTGGATGAAGAAAAAATTGAAATTTATCCTATTAAAAATGAAAAACAAATTCAACCTTCATCTGTAGACTTAAGAATAGGTAATGAATTTAAAGGATTTAAAATCATTTCAAAACCATTTATTGATCCTTTTGATAATACAGATTTAGAATCTTATATGGAAACAATTGAGATACCCGATGGTGAACCATTTATTATTCATCCAGGTGAATTTACATTAGCTACCACATATGAAACAGTAAAATTACCAGCTGATATAGTTGCAAGAGTAGAAGGCCGTTCCTCTATTGGTAGATTAGGTGTAACCATGCATGTAACAGCTGGTTATATAGATCCGGGTTTTGAAGGTAAAATTACATTAGAAATCTCAAATATCGGTAAAATGCCCGTTGCTTTATATCCTGGTCAAAGAGTATGTCAAATAGTGTTTGAAACTATGACCACCCCCTCAGCAAAACCTTACGGTCACGAAGATAGAGATAGTAAGTATATGGGACAAAAAGGACCACAAGTCAGTAAAATTAAAGAAGATTTTGATATAATTAAGGAGGAAAATAATGAGCAATGAAAAAGTAATGAGTATATCAAAGAAAAGAGGAATATTATACCCATCCTTTGAAATATATTCTGGAGTAGCAGGTTTTTATGATTATGGACCAATCGGTGGATTATTAAAAAACAATATAATGAATTTATGGAGACAATATTACGTTTTACAAGAAGGATTTTATGAAATAGAAGCTCCTACTGTAATGCCTCGAAACACTCTTAAAGCATCAGGACACGTTGATAATTTTACTGATCCGATGACACAATGTTCTGAATGTAAAGAGGTTTATAGAGCAGACCACATCATAGAAGCTGTTATTGACGATGATGTTGAAGGATTACCTGATGAAAGATTAACAGAAATTATTGCAGAAAATAATATTGTCTGTCCGGATTGTGAAGGTAAATTAGACGATGTTCAGAGTTATAACTTAATGTTTAAAACTCAAATAGGAGCTAGTGGAAAACAAATTGGATTCATGAGACCTGAAACTGCTCAAGGAATTTTTATAGCTTTCAAAAGAATCAGTAGATTTTACAAGGACAAATTACCTTTTGGAATAGTACAATTAGGAAAATCTTACAGAAATGAATTATCTCCAAGACAGGGAGTAATTAGGTTAAGAGAATTTACTCAGGCAGAAGCTGAAATATTTGTTGATCCTTCAGATAAAAGTCATAAATATTATAAAAATATTGAAGATTGTGAATTAAGACTCTTTAGTCAAAATGAACAATTAAATAATAAAGAACCTATAAACATCAAAGTTAAAGAAGCCATAGATTCAGGTATTGTTTCTAGTGAAATGTTAATATACCAAATAGTATTAGCAAGCAATTTCTTAAGTAATATTGGAATTCCTAAAGAAGCTATTAGATTTAGACAACATTTACCTGATGAAATGGCCCACTACGCTATTGATTGTTGGGATGCAGAAGTAAAAACGGACCAATTTGGATGGGTAGAAATAATTGGAATAGCAGATAGAACTGATTTCGATTTAAAATCCCATATAGCTCACAGTAAAGAAGATTTATCAGTATTTAAAGAATATGATGAACCAAAAACTGTTACCGTCACAAAACCTTCATTCAATATGAAAAAATTTGGACCAACTTTTAAAGGAGATTCACCAAAAGCTAAAGAATTATTAGAAAATGCAAATCCGGATGAAATTAAAAAAATGTTTGAAAACGAAGGAATATACAAATTTTCAATTGGTGAAAATGAATATGAAATAGATGATAGTTTTGTAACATTTGATACTGTTGAAGAACAAATTAAAGGAGAAAGATTTGTTCCCCATGTAATAGAACCTTCATATGGAATTGATCGTATAATTTATTCAACATTATTACATTCTTATACTGAAGATATTAGTGAAGAAGGAGAAACTAGAGCATACTTCAAACTACCTGCAAAAATTGCTCCTATTAAAGCAGTAGTTCTACCATTAGTTAACAAAGAACCTTTGACAGATATTGCAGAAAATATTGAAATAACACTTAGAGAAAATGGATTTGTAACTTCATATGACACAAGTGGTACTATAGGAAGAAGATATGCTAGAGCAGACGAAATTGGAGTTCCGTTTGCTATTACTGTAGATTATGATTCAATTGATGACAACAAAGTTACAATCCGTAATAGGGATACATTTGAACAGAAAAGAATATCCATAAATAAAATACCACTTATCATAAATCAATTAATAGAAAATCAGATTAACTTCGAAGATATTGAAGAATGAGGACAGAATATGATAATTGATGCACACTTACATGCAGATTGTAGACCTGTAGAAGATTTTAAAAACATGAAAATTGCTGGAGTAAATGCTATCGTATCATGTGCATATGATCCATTAGAAATGAAGAAATCTAATGTTTCATTTGAACATTTTGATAGAATCATCAATAGAGAAGCAAAACGTGTAGAAAATGAAGGAATAAAATTATATTGTGCTGTGGGTGTGCATCCTAGAGCCATTCCAACAGATTTTGAAAAAGTTATAGAAAAATTACCTGAATATTTAGAAAAGAAAAATGTAATTGCTATTGGAGAAATAGGTCTTGAAACTGCGGACGATTTAGAACAAAAAGTTTTTGTTGAACAACTGAAAATAGCTGATGAGAATAATTATAAAATAATTGTTCACACCCCTCGAACAAACAAAGTAGAAATTACTGAAAAAATAGTTAAATTATTAGATGAACATATTAATCCTAAATTAGTTCAGTTAGATCATGTTGATTTTTCCATAGTTGATTCAATAATTGATAAAGAGTATAGTTTAGGAATTACAATACAACCATTAAAAATGTCTACAGAAGAAACTATTCAAATGTTAGAAAAATATGGGTATGATAAATTTATTTTGGATAGCGATATTAGTTATGCTCCTTCAAATCCATTATCTTTACCCGAAACTAAACATGAACTTGAAAAAAGGGGTGTAAATAAAAATAGCATAAATAAAGTAATGTTTGAAAACGTGTTAAAATTCTATAATATAAAATTATAAAGAAAATCTTTATAATCTTTTTTTATTAAAAAGTAGAGAAGTGAAGAGGAAGTTATTCTTTTAATATTCTTATTTCTTCTGGAGTAACTACTATAACATTTTTTGTTGAACCTAATAAAACTACATTTGCATTAGTAGCTGATTTAAAAGCTTTTAATGTAGAACCTAATTTTTTAAATTCAGATACCCTTCTTTCTTGAATATATTTTAAGTCAATGATTGCAGGAACGCCTGTTTTATTAACATTTTCTAATTGTTCTGATAATTCATTAATTGTTTTAACTTTAATTAAACGAATCATATCAACATTAGAAGTTTCTGGTTCAATTAATGAAATATCATCATCAGGATTATCAACAACTATATTATAATCTTCATAATCATCCTCATAAGAATTTTCTATTGAAGATATAACATTATCATCAACTACTTTTTGACTATCATCATAATCAGGTTCCATATTAGACTCACCATCATATTCTCGATCAATTGATTTTTTTACATTTACTGTAAAATCTTTAAATGTATTTTTCATTAGTTTTCCCCCACATAATTTAATACTGTTTCAATTAAACGTTTTAAACCACCATTTGAATCTGTATGAATATCCACTGCCGGTAAATTAAATTCTTTCTCAACTTCTTCTAAGGAATATTCAGAATCATTTCTTCTATTTATAGATAAAGCTATTACTTTTGTTGGTTCTACTGCTTCAATAGCATTTAATTCTGCCCCTATTCCAACAGGTTCTCTAAATGGATGATTAGGCCTATGACATAATACAACTGCATCAGGCATTGCTCCAAACAATATTGCTGCAGATAATCCTTTAGGATGTGGATTTCCTGTTTCTGTTAAACTAGATTGACCTTCAACAAATATTATGTCAGGATCTTCATTCTCTTCCATATACTTTATGGTTCCCATAACTGCTGCTGGAACATCCATAACTGATAAACTACCTGCCCTAAAGTTAATGTCCGTAGGTTTTTCAAAACCCATTTCATCAGTTGAGAATATAATTGATTTTAATCCCATTTCTTTAGCAATTTGTCCTAATTTTCTAGTAGTGGTCCTTTTACCACATTCTTGTGAAGTTCCACCAACAAATATTACAGGTTTTTTATGCAAATATGTAATTTTAGGCAATATTTCAGTAACTTTTTCTGGTGCAATACCCATTACTTTTTCAACATTGTCTAACCTAGAACTTATTTGTTTTACTTTAACATTTTTTTGATTAGCAAATTTAATTATTGCCGGATTTTCTTCCAATGGTAATGATCTGAATGAGGTTACAACATTTTGACCCAAATCTATAGCCTGAACAGCATACTTTAAAGCTGCACCTTCAGCTCCTATAGGTAACATAATTGCAACTGATTTAGAGTTAGTTTCATCAACTAATGTTTTTAAATCGGAACCTACAATATGACCACAGAATTCTTTACCCTGTTTATCTTCAGAATCATCCAAAAAACCAGCCGTTTCTACACCACTGAAGTTAGAGAATTTCTCTCCCCCTCCTCCAGCACCTATAATAATAAAAGGACTTAATTCTTCAAGATCCTCATTAGATTTAATTGAATACAAAAAAATCACTTCTCCAAATATTTATTAATAAAAAATTTTTCAATATTATATCTATATATTCATTTATAAACTATATAATTTAAATTTAATGAAAAAATTAAAAAAAATAATAAAATTTAAAAATTATTAAAAAAAAAGTGGTAAAAATTAGTATCTAACTTTACCAATATGTCTTGTACTTCCCGGATCTTCCCCATTAAATATTGATAAATGATAAATAAACCATTCCAATGGAACTATTAATGCAAATGGAGTTAATAAAACATCTATATCAGAATAATCTTTTAAATCAAATATAATAGTATTTACACCTAAATTTTGACAAAAATCAATGGCCCTAAGTGTAACTTTATCATATTCATCACCTGATTTTAAGAAAACAACAGTTACTCCTTCTTCAACACGTTCAATTAATCCATGCCTAAATTCCCCTGCATAAACTGGACATGCATGTTTTAATGAACCTTCCATAAACATTGTCATAGCTAATTTGTAAGCTAATCCAAAATTTACTCCACCACCCATACAGTAAAATAGATTTACGTCTTTGTGAATTTCGGCTAATTTTTTATTATCTTCTTCTGTTGTTTTTAATAAATTCTCTATCAAATCAGGAACCGTGTATAATTGATTTAATACTTGTTCTGCCCTTTCTGATTTTATCATATTAAAGAATATTGCGTATAAAGAAAATAATTGAGTCACATATGTTTTGGTACCTAAAATGGCCTTTTCTTCACCACATCGTGTAATTATAGACTCATCTGCTTCTTTAGCCATAGAACTTTCGGGCATATTAGTAATTGAAACTGTTTTTATACCATGTTTTTTGGCTTTACGTAAAGCTTCTAATGTATCTGATGTTTCACCAGACTGAGAAGTAACGATTAAACCCATGTTTGAACCATTTTCTAAACATTGATGTTCAACAAATTCATAACCTGTTTGAACATCAATTTCAATATTTGATATAGATTTAACAACATCCCTAATAGTATAACATGTAGAAATTGAACTACCACATCCTATTAGAAATATTTTATCTAATTTTCTGAAATCTTCAGAAATTTTTTCTATATGTTCCTTTTCAGAATCAATAGTGAGTCTTAAAGAAATAGGTTGATCCATAATTTCTTGATACATTCCATATTGCATTGCATTTTCACCATAATTAAGATTAATTACCATTTTATAAATCAATATATATTATAATATATTTTGTAAGTATCTTTATTTAAAATTTTCTTAATTTAAAGCTTAGGTATAATAATTCGGATATTAAAAGATTCAATTAATCTTAAAATTACAAAAATAAACTGAATAAAAAAAAGATGATATTATGAAAATTTCTAATTTAATTTTAGTAAAATTTATTTCTAGACCAAATCGATTTACTATTAAATTCAAAAATGAAAAAAATGAAACTGAATTAGCCCATTTACATGACCCTGGAAGATTAAAAGAATTATTGGTCTCCAATGCAGACGTTTTAATAAAATATGTACCCACATATAAAAAAACTTCTAGAAAAACAAAATATGATGTTATTGCCATAAAATATCAAAACGAATGGGTTTTATTAAATAGTAGTTACCACAACAAACTTGTCTCAGAAATTTTGACAGATAAACTGATTAACGAAATTGAAGATTTTAATATATTTAAACCAGAATATTCCTATGGAAATAGTCGATTAGATTTTTTATTAAAGGATAATAAAGATAATGAGTTATTTTTAGAAGTAAAAGGATGTACATTAGTAGAAAAAGGTATAGCTAAATTTCCTGATGCCCCAACCAAAAGAGGAAAAAAACATGTTGATGAGCTAAGTAAAATCAGAAAAAAATCATTGAATGCAGCAATAATTATCTTAGTTTTACAAAATAA